>Ga0102932_1000120_pt1 | contig 34837 bp, 31 predicted proteins | sample SalPonR1_C_D2_MG_FD_78212 | JGI IMG/M metagenome (GOLD analysis project Ga0102932, IMG submission 78212) | Salt pond soil microbial communities from South San Francisco under conditions of wetland restoration - Salt Pond MetaG R1_C_D2_MG | ecosystem: Environmental > Aquatic > Marine > Intertidal...
GCCTTTCACCCCGACGACCTCGAGGCGATCGAGACCGAAATGCAGCGCATCGTCGACGAGGACCTGCCGGTCCAGCGCAGCGAACTGCCGCGCGACGAGGCGATTTCCTTCTTCCGCGACCAGCGCGAGGAATACAGGGCCGAGATCATCGCCGACATTCCGGCCGGCGAGACGCTTTCGCTTTACCGGCAGGGCGATTTCATCGACCTGTGCCGAGGCCCGCATGTGCCGTCGACCGGCAAGCTGGGTGCATTCAAGCTGACCAAGCTGGCCGGCGCGTACTGGCGCGGCAATTCGGACAACGAGATGCTGCAGCGCATCTACGGCACGGCCTGGGCCGACAAGAAGCAGCTCAAGCAGTATCTCAAACGCCTCGAAGAGGCCGAGAAGCGCGATCACCGGCGCATCGGCAAGCAGCTCGGGCTGTTCCATACCCAGGCCGAAGCCCCCGGCATGGTGTTCTGGCACGACCACGGCTGGCGCATCTACCGGCTGGTGCAGGACTATATCCGCGAGCGCTTGGTGGAAGCCGACTACCAGGAAGTCCACACGCCCGAAGTGCTGGATCTTGGCCTGTGGCAGAAGTCCGGCCACTGGGAGAATTTCAAGGACAACATGTTCATCACCTCGTCGGAAGACCGCAGCTATGCGATCAAGCCGATGAACTGCCCGTGCCACGTGCAGATATTCAACCAGGGCTTGCGCAGCTACCGCGATCTGCCGCTGCGGATGGCCGAGTTCGGCTCGTGCCACAGAAACGAGCCGTCCGGTTCGCTGCACGGGCTGATGCGGGTGCGCAATTTCGTCCAGGACGACGCGCATATTTTCTGTACGCCTGCCCAGATGGGTGACGAAGTGCAGTCGTTCAACGCGCTGGTGTTCGATGTCTATCGCGATTTCGGTTTCGAGGACATCCAGGTCAAGCTCTCGACCCGGCCCGACCAGCGTGTCGGTTCGGACGAGGTCTGGGACCGGGCCGAGGCCGCTCTGAAGGATGCGCTTGAATCGCGCGACATCGAGTACCAGATACAACCGGGCGAGGGGGCTTTTTACGGCCCCAAGATCGAATTCTCGCTGACCGACTGCATCGGCCGGGTCTGGCAGTGCGGCACGATGCAGGTGGATTTCTCGATGCCCGAGCGGCTGGGCGCGGCCTACGTCGACGAGCACGGCGAAAAGCAGGTGCCGGTGATGCTGCACCGGGCCATACTCGGCTCGGTGGAACGCTTCATCGGAGTGCTCATCGAACACTACGCCGGCAACCTGCCGGTGTGGCTCGCGCCGGTGCAGGTGCAGGTGCTCAATATCACCGATGCCCAGGCCGAATACGCCGAATCGGTCGCTCGCCGCCTCCAGAAGCTTGGATTTAGGGCAGAATGCGACTTGAGGAACGAAAAGATCGGATTTAAAATCCGGGAGCAGACCCTGGCCAAGGTGCCGTACCTTCTCGTCGTGGGAGACCGCGAGAAGGCAGACGGCACCGTCGCCGTTCGCCAACGCGACGGTTCGGACCTGGGCTCTATGCGGCTGGAAGCATTTGCTGACCGTCTCGGTCAGTGGGAGGCACGTCGCGGGCGGACCAACGCCGGCGACTGAACCATTAATTTTTTTCAAACGAAGGAGACCTTCACATCGCAACGGACAAGAAGACGCGACGCAATGAAGACATCACTGCGTCCAAGGTAAGGGTCGTGGGGCCCGAAGGCGACCAGATCGGAATTCGGTCGCTGGAGGATGCCATCGCGCTGGCCGAAGAAGAAGGCATGGACCTGGTCGAGATCGCACCGCAGGCGGCGCCTCCGGTTTGCCGGATCATGGACTGGGGCAAGTTCCGCTTCGAGGAATCGAAGAAGGCCCAGTCCCAGAAGAAAAAGCAAAAGCAGATCCAGGTCAAGGAAGTCAAGTTCCGACCCGGCACCGACGATCACGACTACGACGTCAAGATGCGCAATCTCAGGCGTTTCATCGAGGACGGCGACAAGGTCAAGGTGACACTGCGCTTCCGCGGCCGCGAAATGGCCCACCAGGATCTCGGCCGAGACCTGCTAAAGCGTGTCGAAGGCGACATGGAAGGCGAGGTGACTGTCGAACAGTTTCCGCGCATGGAAGGTCGCCAGATGGTCATGATGCTGGCGCCCAAGAAGACTTGATCCTGTTGAAAACTGACCGTTATCTATCGGGGCTTCGAAGCTTCCGAAGCCATCTCAAAATGTAGCGAGCGGGTGGCTGGGGGTGGCCGCCGGAGCGCAGGAACCGGAATGTATATGTAAATACATGAGGATTCCGAGCACCGCCGGACGCCGCCAGGCGCCCGCGCAGTAATTTTGAGGTGGTTTCGGGTCAGACCACGTAGACGAACAGGAATAACCCCAGCCAGACCACGTCGACGAAGTGCCAGTACCAGGCAACCGCCTCGAATCCGAAGTGGTGGTCGGGCTTGAAGTGGCCTTTCATGCAGCGGAAGGCGATGACCAGCAGCATGATGGTGCCGACGGTGACGTGCATGCCGTGGAAACCGGTGAGCATGAAGAATGTCGAACCGTAGATGCCCGAACCCAGGGTCAGGCCGAGATCCTGGTAGGCATGAATATATTCTTCAACCTGGTAGAACAGGAAAATCGCGCCAAGCGCGGCCGTGGCCAGCATCCAGAAAACCAGCGCGGCGCGATTCATCTTCTTCAGCGCCCAGTGCGCCATCGTGATGGTCCAGCCCGAAGTCAACAGGATCAACGTGTTGATAAGCGGCACGTCGAAAGCTGGAACGGTCTGGAATTCACCGCCGACGTTCGCCGGTCCGTTGGTTGGCCAGGTGGCCTGAAATCCCGGATAGAGCAACTCGTTGGTCATGGCGCCGGTGCCCGCGCCGCCAAGCCACGGCACCGCGAACATGCGTGCGTAGAACAGCGCGCCGAAGAAGGCAGCGAAGAACATGACTTCAGAGAAGATGAACCAGATCATGCCCTGGCGGAACGAGGCGTCGACCTTGCTGTTGTAAAGACCCTGCTCTGATTCGCGAATGACGTCGGCGAACCAGCCGAACATCATCAGGATGACGGTTGCCGCGCCCGCGGCCGCCATCCATGGACCGATTCCGGCGGTGTTGCCGCCGTTCATCCAGTTGGCGAAACCCGAGACCATGAGGAACAGTCCGATCGATCCGACGATCGGCCATCGGGCCTGGTGAGGAACGTAGTAGCTGCCTTGTGCCATTTTGACTCCCGGTTCTATCCTGGCCGGGTCGTTGCCCGGCCTCGATTTTGTTATTTTATCCCGCCGCGTCGGGGCGCGGAAATCTCTTGTCTGTTATCCAAGCACGCCGCGACTGATGAAGCCCAGATAGATCAGCGCTGCAAGACCGCCCAGCAGCGCCACCGTCCAGCGGATATGCCGAACGGGGCGCCTGCTGCTGCGGCTTTTTTTGCTTTCATCCGACATGGTCCGATCGCTCAGGCCAGCTGATCCTTGTGCGCGGAGACGGTATCGTCGACCTGCGGCGGCGTGTCGAAGGTATGCAGCGGGGCCGGCGAGGGCACCGTCCACTCGAGTCCGCGCGCGCCTTCCCATACGCCGGCGGTGGCCTTCTGGCCGCCGCGCACGCACTTGATCACGATCCATACGAACAGCAGCTGGGCTAGGCCGAACGCGAATCCGCCGATCGACGAAATCAGGTTGAATTCAGCGAACTGAACGGAATAATCGGGAATACGGCGCGGCATGCCGGCCAGGCCCAGGTAGTGCTGCGGGAAGAACAGCACGTTGACCGAAATCGTTGACCACCAGAAGTGGATCTTGCCGAGGCGTTCGTCGTACATGTGGCCGGTCCACTTGGGCATCCAGTAGTAGGCGGCGGCCATGATCGCGAAGACCGCGCCGGTGACCAGCACATAGTGGAAGTGGGCGACCACGAAGTAGGTGTCGTGGTACTGGAAGTCGGCCGGCACGATCGCGAGCATGACGCCGGAAAGGCCGCCGATGGTGAACAAAATGACGAACGCGATGGCGAACAGCATCGGCGTCTCGAAGGTCATGGAACCGCGCCACATGGTCGAGACCCAGTTGAAGATCTTGATGCCGGTGGGCACCGCAATCACCATGGTCGCGTACATGAAGAACAGCGAGGCGCCCAGCGGCATGCCGACGGTGAACATGTGGTGGGCCCAGACGATGAACGACAGGAACGCGATCGACGCCGTGGCGTAGACCATCGAGGTGTAGCCGAACAGGCGCTTGCGCGAGAACGTCGGGATGATTTCGGAGATGATCCCGAACGCCGGCAGGATCATGATGTAGACCTCGGGGTGACCGAAGAACCAGAAGATGTGCTGGTACATCACCGGGTCGCCACCACCGGCGGCGTTGAAGAAGCTGGTGTCGAAGAAGCGGTCGGTCAGCAGCATCGTGACCGCGCCGGCCAGTACAGGCATCACAGCGATGAGCAGGAACGCCGTGATCAGCCAGGTCCAGACGAACAGGGGCATGCGCAGAAGGGTCATGCCCGGCGCGCGCATGTTCAGAATGGTCGCGATGATGTTGATCGCGCCCATGATCGACGAGATGCCCATCAGATGGATCGCGAAAATAACGAAAGCGAAGCTGTTGCCGCCCTGCAGCGAAAGTGGCGGGTACAGCGTCCAGCCCGAGGCCGGTGCACCGCTGGGCATGAACAGGGTCGACAGCAGAATCAGGAACGCGAACGGCAGGATCCAGAACGACCAGTTGTTCATTCTGGGAAGTGCCATGTCGGGTGCCCCGATCATCATCGGTACCATCCAGTTGGCAAGGCCTACGAAAGCCGGCATCACCGCGCCGAAAATCATTATCAGCGCGTGCATGGTGGTCATCTGGTTGAAGAACTCGGGATTGACCAGCTGCAGTCCCGGCTGGAACAGTTCCGCGCGGATGATCATGGCCATCGCGCCGCCGACGATGAACATCGCCAGTGAGAACACCAGGTACAGCGTCCCGATTTCCTTGTGGTTGGTGGTGAAGATCCACCGCGCCAGGCCCTTGGGCTGGGCGTGATGATCGTCGGTATGAGCGGTTGTGTCAGTCATTGCGATTCCTTGCAAGTTGGATCGGTGGCACTGCGCGCGATCCGGTTTCCGTCAGTTTCCAAAAAATAGGCAATCGTTAATCAAAGCGCCTGATCAATTCGGCGGACGATCCGTCGACACGATGCTTTCGTCCAGCCTCGGGTCGATCATCGAGACGACATCGGCAGGCTGGACCAGATCGCCGGTCTCGTTACCGAAGGCGTTGCGCGTGTAGGTCAGCGCGGCGGCGATGTCGCGAGCTTCGAGACGCTGGCCGAACGCGGCCATGGCCGTGCCGGGACGTCCGTTGACCACCACGTCGATATGCTGCGAAAGCTCACCGGTCACGACGGCATTGCCGGCCAGCGCGGGGAAAGCCGGCTGCATGCCTGAACCATCTTCCCGGTGGCAGGCCGCACAATGGGCCTCGTAGATGTCTTCACCGTGCGCCATCAGTGCTTCCCGGTCCATTTCGTCCATGGCCGTGTCGACAGCGGCAGTTTCCTGGCCGCCGGTCTGCTCGGCCACCCAGGCGCGGTAGTCTTCGGGCGATACCGCCTCGACCACTACAGGCATGAAGCCGTGATCCTTGCCGCAGAGTTCGGCGCACTGGCCGCGATAAACGCCGGGCTCGTCGATAAGCGTCCATGCTTCGTTGACCATTCCCGGAATCGCGTCGCGTTTCCAGCCCAGGTCCGGCAACCACCATGAGTGAATCACGTCACCCGAGGTCAGCAGGATGCGGATCTTGGTATCGGTCGGGACCACCAGGCGATTGTCCACCTCGAGCAGGTAGTTGTCGACCTCGCGCGGCGAAATGCCCGAGCCGATCTGGCGCGCGGCGTTGCTGTCGCGATCGAGCGCGGAATAGAAGGAAATGTCGTCTTCCAGGTACTCGTACTGCCAGAGCCACTGGTAGCCGGTAACCTTGATGTTCATCTCGGCACCGGAGGTATCTTCCATGTCGATCAGCACCCGCGTGGCCGGAATTGCCATCGCCACCAGGATCAGGATCGGAATCACTGTCCAGATGATCTCGGCCTTGGTCGAGTGGTTGAACTTTGCTGCCTCTGCACCGCGGGACTTGCGATGAAGGTAGATCGACGTGAACATTGCGGCAAAAACGAAAATGCCGATCACGGTGACGATGCCGAGGACGATCATGTGCAGCTGGTAGACCTCGCGGCTATAGGGCGTAACACCGGCAGGCATGTTGTCGCCAACCGCGAACACGCCCCATGTAATGACCGTGATCACTGCCACCATCGCCAATCCGACAATCAATTCGTTGGTTCTTTTCATCCTGAACTCGCTGTTTCCTTGATTCCTTTGATCTTCCACGCCGAATGTGGTTCGAGCGCACGAATGATACTTTTGGCCGCCTCGATCCGCTCGCCGGCGGGAACGAAGCTTCCGATTTCGATCCGTTTGCCGTGCAGCACCAGAAAGACCCTGGGCTCACCGGACGCGGAACGCTGTTCGACCCGAACCCAGTCCGTCGGCAACTCGTGCTGCTCGACGCCCTGGATCGTGCGGAACTCGATCCGAACCCGGTCGGGATCGACCGTAATGTCCTGGCGTGCCCAGTGACCGCGCCACGCGATCCGGAAACACCAGCCCACGATTGCGAGATGCACGATCGCGATGGCCATGACTGGCCAGTAACCGAGAAGAGTCGGCAACAGCGCGACCGTCAGGGTCACAGCGCTCAGCGCCAGGAAAAAGCCGGCGAGCCTGTCCAGCGTAAGCGACAGGTTCGAGAGCACCTCGATCCGGGTCACCGAATTGTCCTGATCTGTAACGCTTTCGCGGATCATGAAAGCCGGCGAATTTCCAAAGAGCGTATTGTAGCCGATGCTCATGAGACGCGGAATCGCAATCTTCACGTGTGCGCTCGTTTGATTCACGTCGTGCTGATGTCGGAAGACCGCGCCGGGCTTGCGTTAAACTCGCGTCAATCCGGGCGGTGCGGCGGTTTGCTCCCGCCGAGCCCTGTCCGGAGCAACGCGAACCCTAGCCGGAGCAAGGCCTAAATGAGTCACGACACGCCTTTCGTAAACCGCACCGATTACCCTGCAGACCCTTCGCGCCAGGCGCTGGAGCGTGCCTGGACCGTTCCCGAGTCGGAACACGTTCCGCATCTGCTGGAAAAAGTCGGACTGGAGCACGCCGATCGGGTGCGGGTCGAAAAGCTGGCCGTCGAGCTTGTCGAACGGGTGCGCAAGCGCAGCGAGAATCAGGGCGCCATGGAGGCATTCATGCGCGAATACGACCTGTCTTCGGAGGAGGGCGTGGTGCTGATGTGCCTGGCCGAGGCCTTGCTGCGAATTCCGGACAACGAAACGGCCGAGAAACTCATTTCCGACAAGCTCTCCGAGGCCAACTGGGAGTCGCACCTGGGCAAGAGCGAGTCGCTGTTCGTCAACGCCTCGACCTGGGGCTTGATGCTGACCGGCCGGATGGTCAGGGTCGGCCAATCGGCCAAGCGCGACGTGCGCTCGGTATTGGCGCGGCTTGCCAACAAGTCCGGGGAACCGGTGGTGCGACTGGCGATCCGCCAGGCCATGCGCATCATGGGCCACCAGTATGTGATGGGGCGCGATATCAAGTCGGCCATGGAGCGTTCACGCACCAAGGACAACAGGCGCTATCGCTATTCGTTCGACATGCTTGGCGAAGCGGCATTGACGGCGGCCGACGCGCGCCGCTATCGTGACGCCTACGCCCGGGCCATCGACGCCATCGGCCAGGCCGCCGCAGACGGTGATGTCTTTGACGCGCCCAGCATTTCAGTGAAGCTTTCGGCGCTGCACCCGCGCTACGAAACCGCCCAGCGCGAGCGCGTGATGACCGAGCTGGTGCCGGTGCTGCGCGATCTGACGGTGCGGGCACGGCACGCCGGCATCGCGCTGACCGTCGACGCCGAGGAGGCCGCGCGCCTGATGCTTCAGCTCGACGTATTCGCAGCTGTGCTCGCCGACGAACAACTGGTCGGTTGGGACGGATTCGGTCTGGCGCTGCAGGTTTACCTGAAACGCGGCTGGCCGGCGATCGAGTGGCTGGCCGAACTGGCGCGAAGCACCGGTCACAGGATTCCTATCCGGCTGGTCAAGGGTGCGTACTGGGATACCGAGATCAAACTGGCCCAGCTCGACGGCCATGAAGACTACCCGGTGTTCACGCGCAAGCCGAATACCGACTTGTCCTACCTCGCCTGCGCAGGACGCGTACTGGAACTGCGGGACGAGTTTTACCCGCAATTTGCCACGCACAACGCGCACACCATCTGCGCCATCAACCAGTTGGCCGGCGATCGTAGTGACTTCGAGTACCAGCGTCTGCACGGCATGGGCCACGACCTCTATCAAGAGGTGCTCGACAGCGGCGACTTCAACGGTTACTGCCGGGTCTACGCACCGGTCGGCGATCACCGCGATCTGTTGCCTTACCTGGTGCGCCGGCTGCTGGAAAACGGTGCGAACAGCTCGTTCGTCAACCGGATCGTCGATGAAAAGCTGCCTGCGCGGGAAGTGGTTTCCGATCCGGTCGAAGTGGTCGAGCGGTTCGAGCGGTACTCGCACCCGAAAATTCCGCTGCCGGCGGATATCTTCGCCGGCCAGCGACGCAATTCGCGCGGCATCAATTTTGCATCCGAGTCGGAGCAGACCGAACTGGCCGGACAGATGGCCGAGTTTCGCGAGCGACGGTGGAAAGCCGCGCCCATCGGCGGAGATGGCCTGGCGAGCGGCGCGACCGTCGAAGCGCGCTCCCCGGCCAATCGCGGCGACGCGGTCGGATCCGTGACGGTCGCCGATCCAGCAGCTGCAAAGGCCGCAGTGGAGAATGCGCGACGTGCCCAGCCCGACTGGGACTCGACACCGGCGGATCAGCGCGCCGGATGCCTCGAGCGAGTGGCCGACCTGCTCGAGCAAAATCGGGCCGAGCTGATGGCCTTGTGCGTGCGCGAGGCCGGAAAGACGCTGATAGACGGCATCAACGAAGTTCGCGAAGCCGCTGATTTCTGTCGATATTATGCGCAGCAGGCGCGCCGGCACTTCGCCCAGCCGGAAGTGATGGACGGACCGACCGGCGAGCACAACGAGATGTCGCTGCACGGCAAGGGCGTGTTCGTCTGCATCAGTCCCTGGAATTTCCCGGTCGCCATCTTCACCGGCCAGGTGGCCGCCGCGCTGGCCTCGGGCAATGCCGCGATCGCGAAACCGGCTGAACAGACGCCGCTGCTGGCCGCCCGCACGATCGAGCTGTTTTACGAGGCTGGTATTCCGAAAGGCGTGCTGCAGATGCTGCCGGGCGACGGCCGCGTGGGCGCCGCATTGACCGCCGATCCACGGATTGCCGGCGTGGCCTTTACCGGTTCCACCGAGACCGCGCGGGCGATCAATCGCAAGCTTGCCGAGCGCGAGGGTCCGATCGCTACGCTGATCGCCGAGACCGGCGGGCAGAACGCGATGATCGTCGATTCCTCGGCGCTGGCCGAGCAGGTGGTGCGCGACGTTATCCATTCGTCGTTTCTGTCGGCCGGCCAGCGCTGTTCCGCGCTGAGGGTTCTTTATATACAGCGCGATGTCGCCGATCGTATTCTGGAAATGCTTGCCGGCGCGATGCAGGAACTCGCGGTTGGATGGCCCGGCAGGCTGGCCACCGATATCGGGCCGGTCATCGACCAGGCCCAGCTCGAGATGCTTCAACGCCATGACGAGCGAATGCAGCGCGACGCCAAGCCCATCGCACGGGTACCTGACCCGGCCGACGCCGGTGAAGGGTTCTGGTTCGCGCCGCGCGCGTTCGAGCTCGAATCGATCGGCCAGCTGGAGGGAGAGGTCTTCGGGCCGATACTGCACGTCGTTCGCTACCGGGCCCGGGACCTCGATCGGGTCATCGATGAAATCAACGCCACGGGCTATGGACTGACGGTGGGTTGTCACAGCCGCATCGACAAGGTTCAGCAGCATGTGATCAACAACGTGCATGCCGGCAATGCCTACGTCAACCGCAACATGACAGGTGCTGTTGTCGGTGTGCAGCCGTTCGGCGGCGAAGGACTTTCGGGAACGGGTCCAAAGGCGGGTGGTCCGAACTATCTCCAGCGCTTTGCCGTCGAGCGCACGCGCACCATCAATACCGCAGCGGTAGGCGGCAACGCTTCGCTGATGGTGTTGTCGGATTGACTGCGATGAGAGCACGCCGAATGATTCGGCCTGTGGCGGGCGCCCGGTGCCGATTCGCCGGCCGACGAAGAGCATTACGAGGCGCATAAACGAGTAACATTCAAGGGCTGCGTCCAAGCAGCAATCGATTCGCCGGCGACGCCTGTCAAGCGAGGTTTCGCCCAAACCGAGGCAGTATGTACGAGCAATTCTACGGACTGGAAGAGCGGCCGTTCTCGATCACGCCCGACCCGCGCTTCGTATTCCTGAGCCAGCGTCACCAGGATGCGCTCGCGCACCTGTTGTACGGCGTCGGGCGCGGCGGAAGCGGCGGGTTCGTTCAGCTGACCGGCGAGGTGGGCACCGGCAAGACGACGCTGTGCCGGCTGATGCTCGAGCAAGTGCCCGAGAACACGCGCATCGCGCTGATCCTCAACCCGATGCTGGAGCCGCGCGAACTGCTGCGCGCGATATGCCGCGAGCTGGAAGTCGAACCGCCCGATGGCGAGACCGGCCTCGAAGCGCTGGGGCAGTGCCTGAACCAGCGCCTCCTCGAAATCCATGCGGCCGGCGAGCGTGCGGTGCTGATCATCGACGAAGCCCAGAACATGTCGCGCGAGACATTGGAGCAGGTCCGGCTGCTGACCAATCTCGAGACCGCCACCGACAAGTTGTTGCAGATCATCCTGCTCGGCCAGCCGGAACTTCGCGAGCTGCTCAGTCGGCCCTCGCTTCGTCAGCTCGCCCAGCGCATTACTGCGCGCTATCATCTGGCACCGCTGGGACAGCAGGAAACGGCCGAGTACGTTCGGCACCGAATTCAGATTGCCGGCGGCGCGCGTTGTCCGTTTACCTCTTCGGCGCTGCGCACGCTCCACCACGTTTCGGGCGGCGTGCCGCGGTTGATCAACATCATCGCCGACCGTTCGCTGATGGCCGGATATTCTCGCGAGGCCGACAAGATTACCCCGGCGATGATCCGCAAGGCGGCAGGCGAGGTGGTGGTCGGGGACGAAGCCGGCAGCGGACGCAGTTTCAGCGCCGCGCTTTCGATACTGGCGATCGTAGTCGTAATGGCGGTCGCCGGCGGCATGATCTGGTCGCTGAACTCGTTGCCGGAACAGACCGAGGACGTCGAGCAGCCGCTGTGGCGTCAGATGCTTGCCCAATCCGGCGCCCAATTGGCCTGGCGCGAGGCGGCGGCGCTGTATCCGGCGGCGGATCCGGCGGTGATCGCCGAGGCCTGCGCCGAAGGCCAGTTCGAAGGTTTTGCCTGCCATCGTCTGCGCGGTAGCTGGGCGTTATTGCGCAAGCTCGGGCGGCCGGTGGTGATCAGGCTCGATCAGCCCAGGGGCGGGCATGTGCTGGCCGTCGAAGTCGGGCTGGACAGCGTGCTGGCGCGCCAGTCCGGGCAGGATTTTCAGGTGCCGATCACGCAGCTCGATGCGCGTTGGCTGGGCGATTTTTATGCCGTCTGGCCGGACATGGGCAGCGTCTGGCAGGCCGGCGACGACGATGCAGCCATCAGATCGCTCAAGCGTCTTGCGGCGCAGGACCCGGATCAGCCTTGGACCGGTGCCATGGACACTCGGTACGGCCCTGATTTTCAGCGCTGGATCCGGGATTTCCAGCTGCGCAACGGGCTTCGCCAGGACGGGATGGCCGGCCCGGTGACCCGGCTGTTTCTTTCAACGCTAGGCGCAGGTTCTACAAGCGCCGAAGCCAATAATCCTTCGGACTGAAATGTCGCTGTTGCTTGATGCATTGAAGAAATCGGAAGCCCAGCGCCGGCGCGGAACGTCGCCGACGATCGATCTGACCCGGACGCCACCGTCGGGAAGCCCGCGGCGATCCGGTTCGCGCTGGTTGATCGTCGTGCTGGTCGGCGTGGTGCTGGTGGCTGCCGCACCGTGGTTGTGGCCGCGAGTGTCGGACTGGTTCGAAAGTCGTCAGGGCGGTGCCGACGAGGCCGGGGCGCGTGTCGATGCCACGAACTCATTGTCCTCGACGGCCGATTCAGGAACAGGCTCCGGGAGCGAAATTCAAGCCATGGTTACGGCGGAACAATCCGCGCCGGCGTCGGTTGCCGGCGCGTCCAGCAGACGCCGCGTCGCAGCCGTCGATTCATCGCCGGCCAGCGGCACCGACTCGTCCGCGAATCGTCCGGACAATGCTGCCGACAAGATTTCCAGCGGTAGCGCCAGCAGTCCCGCTGCGATCGCGCCTAAAGCCGATGATGGCGCCGGGCCGGGCGAAGCACCGCCTGAGCCGAAGTTGGGGACCGCGGCTTCGGATTCGAAAGCCGGCGGCTCGAGCCAGGAACTGCGACGGATAGCGAAGACCCGGCAGCAACTGCAGCAGGCCCAGACATCGGAGGCCTCCGATGCGCCGGCAAAACCGGCCCGGCAGGTCAACGAGCCGACCGAAAATTTCATTCGCCCGTGGGAATTGCCCCAGGCAGAGCGAGCCGAGTTTCCGGAACTCATTCTCACGGTTCATTTCTACGCCGAGCGCGCCGCCGATCGATTCGTACTGATCAACGGCGAGCGCTACCGGGAAGGTCAGCGCGTCGGTCCGGGCGCCAAGCTGGTCGAGATTCGGCAGCGCGGCGCGGTGGTCGAGTTCGGCAGCTACCGCGTGCTGATCGAGTGAACTGGGTGGTTCGAACCGGGCCGCCCAGGTCCGGCGCGACCAATCCGTGGATGGTTATTGTCGTCAGCGCGCTGGCGCTGGCGGTCATGTCGAGCACGCTGGTTGTGCCCGAAGCGATGGGGAGCGGGTGGATCGATTTCTGGGGTTTCAAGCCCTCGCGAATTTCCGAGCTGCTGTCCGGTGATCCGGGTCTGAGGGAAAACGTCGGGCTGGTGGCGCTGGTCAGTGCACTTTTTGCTCACTCGACCTGGCTGCACCTGGCCGGCAATGTGGCCTATCTCTGGGTGTTCGGCATCCCGGTCGAGCGGGCGCTGGGGCATTTCAGGTTTCTCGGCGTGTTCCTCATGCTGGGCGCGCTGGCCAACCTGTTCGTCGCGCTTCGCATTCCTGAACTGGAGCGCACCATCATCGGCGCAAGCGGCGGGGTTTCGGCGGTCATCGGCGTGTACCTGGGGCTTTTCCCCACGCGGCGGATCGGGTTGTGGCTTCCGCTGGGTCTTTTCCTTCAGTTCGCGCGGATTCCCGCGTTGCTGGTGATCGGTTCCTGGTTCACGCTCCAGGTGCTTTATACCGTGTTCGGGCCCATGTCCGACGCGGTGGCATGGCGCACCCATGTGGCCGGATTCGTCGCCGGCGTACTGGTGGCGCTGGTGATTCGGATGTTTTCGGGCAAGGTGGCGTATGCCGGCGGTGGTGATTGAGCTTTCAACCAAGACCGATTACTGATGCAACCACGAAGTGCACGAAGAACACGAAGAAAAAGCGACGCTGACTCCATGAGCGGCTTGCCGCTTTAAATGCGCGTGCGTGTCCGTGCATAATGAGGCGCTGAATTCGAGCCTGTCGAGGCGACGCGTGTACAAGGTGGTTTTTTTCAATCAGGGCAAGGTCTACGAGCTTTTTGCCGAGCGCGTGGATTCAAGTCATCTGTACGGGTTCGTCGAGGCGGCCGGGCTGATATTCGATACGGAATCGAAGGTGGTCGTGGATCCGGCCGAGGAGCGCTTGCGCGCGGAGTTCGCCGACACCGAGAAGCTGATGCTGCCGCTGCAGTCGGTGATTCGCATCGAGCAGGTCAAAAAGCGCGGGAAATGCGTGATTCGCGACCGTGGGACCGGGGACAAGGTCACGCCGTTGCCGCTGGACGGCCCGGGCCGAAAATCGTAGGGCGCTGTGCATCGTGAGCGTCGATAAAAAGACAAGAATCAGGGAGATTTCATCTTGAGCGAACAACCCATACCCGAGCCGACTGCCGGCCGCCGCTGGCTCTACCGGAGCCTGGATGTCATCGAACGCGTCGGTAACAGGCTACCCGACCCGGCGGTGCTTTTCTTCCTGCTGATGCTGGTGGTCTGGGCGCTGTCAGCGCTGCTTGCGCCGATCGAGTTCAGCGCGCTGCATCCTCAGACCGGCGAACCCATTCAGGTCGTCAACCAGCTTGCCGGCGACGAACTGGCGCGTTTCCTTAGCCAGATGGTGACCGTATTCACCAGCTTCGCGCCGCTGGGCATCGTGCTGGTCGCGATGCTGGGCGTGGGTGTTGCCGAGCACACCGGGTTCATCAACGCTGCGTTGCGCAAGATGCTCGGCGTCACCTCGCCGCGTCTGCTCACGCCGATGCTCATCCTGGTGGCGATCGTTTCGCACACCGCGGCCGACGCGGGGTATGTGGTGGTCATTCCGCTCGGGGCCGTCATCTTCTATGCCGCCGGACGTCATCCTCTGGCCGGCATTGCGGCTGCGTTTGCCGGCGTTTCGGGTGGCTTCTCGGCCAATTTCATTCCATCGGCGATCGATCCGATGCTGGCCGGCATTACAGAAGAGGCCGCCCGCGTGCTCGATCCGAGCGTGGCGATCAACCCGCTGGTCAACTGGTTCTTCATGGCGGCCTCCAGCCTGCTGGTAATCGGCATCGGCTGGTGGTTGACCGACAAGATCGTCGAGCCCAGGCTGGCGCGCGAAACGCCGGTCGACGGCGATATGTCGGACATGCCAAAGCTCGAGCCGCTGGCCGCCAACGAGCGCCGCGGCCTGAACTGGGCGCTGGGAAGCATTGTCCTGGCCCTCGTGTTGCTCGCCATAGGCGTGTTGCTGCCGGACTCGCCGTTGCGCGATCCGAATCCGGCGCTGGCATTCCACGAGAGCATCACCTCGTTCGGCGCGCCGTTGATGCGTTCGATCGTGCCGCTGATCTTCATCCTGTTCCTGATTCCGGGCGCGGTCTACGGCTATGCCGCCGGCACCATCAACGGCCACCGGGACCTGATCACGGGCATGAGCAAATCCATGGAGTCGATGGGTTATTACATCGTCATGGCATTTTTCGCCGCGCAGTTCATCGCCGCATTCTCGAGCTCCAACCTGGGCATCCTGATCGCGGTCAACGGGGCGGCCTGGCTGTCGGAAATCAACATGCCGGCTCAGATGACGATCGTCGGGATCATCGGGCTGACCGCGTTCGTCAACCTGTTCGTGGGTTCGGCTTCGGCCAAGTGGCTGATCATTGCGCCGATCTTCGTGCCCATGCTGATGGAGCTGGGCATCGGACCGGGGCTCACCCAGGCGGCTTACCGGGTCGGCGATTCGAGTTCCAACATCGTCACGCCCTTGCTGCCGTACTTCCCGCTGATCGTCGTGTTTTGCAAGCGCTATTTCAAGGGGGCGGGCATTGGTACGCTGATCTCGATGATGCTGCCTTACGCGGTCGCGCTGGCGGTGGCCTGGACCATCTTCCTGCTGCTTTACTGGACGACCGGACTGCCGCTGGGGCTGCAGGCGAGTTACGTCTATCCGTAGCAAACCCAGGTTTCCCGGCTCGACGATTTAAAGCAGCGGCGCCCCGGCAGGCGTCGCTGCCTCAGCGTTCGACCCAGGCGGCGGGATCCACCGGCTGGCCGCCGTGCCGGATCTGGAAGTACAGGCCCGGCGCACTGTTTCCGCCGGTGTTGCCGGCCAGCGCGACGACCTCACCCGGGGCTACCCAGTCTCCGACTTCGGCAATCAGGCTCTGATTCTGGCCGTAAAGCGTCATGAAGCCGTCCCCATGATCGACGATCAGCATCATGCCGTAGCCGCGTAGCCAGTCGGCGTAGGCCACGCGCCCGTAGGCCACAGCCTGCACCGGCATGCCGACTTCCGTTTCGATCAGCCAGCCCTGCCAGGTCACGTTGCCGCTCCGAATGTCGGAATAGGCCGCGCGCACCGGGGCCTTCACCGGCATGGGCAAGCGCCCTTGCAGCTCGGCGAACGGCTCTATCGCGCTTTCGGGCGGGATGTCGGCCAGCGCGCTGGCCAACTCGCCCAGGAGCGTCTCCAGTTCCGCAGCGGCTTCCTGCATCTCGGCGAGGCGCTCGGCCTGATCGCGAATGCTGCTGTCCAGTGCCTCCAGCGCCGCCTGGCGTTGTACCAGCGCCTGGTCCTGTCCGACCTTGGCGGCGGCTTGCCGCGCGGCCAGCGACTGGAGCCTGGCGGCCACCTGCCGTTGTTCGTCGCGAACCGATTCGAGCCTTTGCAGTTCTTCGTCCAGCGCCGCGATGGCGTCGAGTCGGGCGCGCCCGAGATAGCCGTGCAAGGCAAGCACCCGACTGATTTCGGCAGGGTCTTCCTGGTTCAAAAGCGCCTTGAGGCGCGACTGCCGACCGACTCGGTATGCAACCTGAAGTTGCTCGGCCAGCGCCCGGCGGCGATCCGCGACGACCGCTTCGAGTTCCTCCGCACGGTCCTGCAGCTCGTGCTGCCTGTCGCGGGCTTTCTCCAGCTCGGCCCGGGTGGTGCGCAGCTCCAGGGCTATTCTGGCCAGTTCCTGCTCCGTCCGGGCAAGTGCGGCCTGTTCGCTCTTGCGCCTGGCGCGCTCGGCTTCCAGTCGCTGGCTGATGCTTTCGATGCTCTGTTTGAGCGCGTCGAGCTCGGCCTGAACGTCTTCGGAGGTTGGGGACTGCGCATTCAATCCGGACCCGGCGGGCGCCAGCAGCGCGAAAAGAACAGCGATCGGCCAGGAAGCTCGGGCACGCCTCCGAAACTGGAGGCGATGCCGGCGAGCGGAACCGTGCCGGCCCTCAGCCGGCCGCATTTTCGGTCGCAGTACCGCTCCGGGCCCGGTCCGAAGAGGCCTGGCGTTCGATGTGAACCAGCGGACGACCGGTCATTTCTTCCGGCGCATCCAGCCCCAGCAGATCGAGCATGGTCGGCGCGATGTCGCGCAGACTGCCTTCGGCTTCCATCCGGGCCGCTCGGCCGACGAACACCAGGGGAACCGGATTGGTGGTGTGGGCGGTGTGCGGCTGTCCGGTCTCGGGGTCGGACATCTGCTCGACGTTGCCGTGATCGGCGGTTATCAGCATTTCACCACCGGCCGCGGCGACCGCCTTTTCGATTTCCCCGACCAGGCGGTCGACGGCCTCGACGGCTTTCACCGCGGCTTCGAAGATGCCGGAATGGCCCACCATGTCGGGGTTGGCCACGTTGCAGACGATGACCGGCCAGTTGCCGCTCTCGATCGCGTCAACCAGCTCGCGGGTCAGCGCGGGTGCGCTCATCTCCGGCTGCAGATCGTAGGTGGCGACATCGGGCGAGGGGATGAGCTTGCGGTCCTCGCCTTCGAAAACCTGCTCGCGACCGCCGTTGAAGAAATAAGTGACGTGCGCGTACTTTTCCGTTTCGGCGATGCGAAGTTGGGTCATGCCGGCGTCGGCGAGCACTTCGCCGAATAAATGCTTCATCCGGTTCGGCGGGAAGGCCACCCGGGCGTCGAGATCGGATTCGTATTGCGTCATGGTTGCGAAAGCGCCGAGCGTCGGACGTCGGGACTCGAACCGGTCGAATTCCGGGTCGACGAGCGCACGACTGAGCTGGCGCGCACGGTCGGCGCGGAAGTTGATGAAGATCGCGCTGTCACCGTCTGCCATCGGCGTACCCTCATCGACCACCGTGGGCTGGACGAATTCGTCGTTTTCGTCGCGGCCGTAAGCGGCTTCCAGCGCTTCGGTCGCACGATCGGCCTTGAATTCGGCCCGAGCGTGAGCGATTGCCTTCCATGCGCGTTCGATTCGGTCCCAGCGCTGGTCGCGGTCCATCGCCCAGTAACGTCCGCTCACCGATGCAACGCGCACGTTTTCGAGTTCGTCGATTTGTCGCTGCAGTCGCTCCAGCGACTTGCCCGCGCTTCGGGGCGGTGTATCGCGGCCGTCGAGGAATACGTGCACGGCCACATCTCCTCGATGACGCCTGGCGGCCAACTCGATCGTGGTCAGGAAGTGATCTTCATGGCTGTGTACGCCGCCTTCAGAGAGCAGACCCATCACGTGAACCGTCCCGTCGCCGGCGGCATCGATGGTATCCACCAGTGCCGGGTTGGCGTCGAACTCGCCGTTCTCGATCGCCTTGGTGATTCTGGTCAACTCCTGATAGACGATTCTGCCGGCGCCTATGTTCATGTGGCCGACCTCTGAATTGCCCATCTGGCCGGCCGGCAATCCGACCGCTTCGCCTGAAGTCTGCAGCAGTGCGTGCGGGCAATCGTGCCAGAGCCGGTCCCAGTTGGGCGTATTGCCGGCGGCGATGGCGTTGTCGGGGGCGGCTTCGCGCACGCCCCAGCCATCCAGAATCAGCAGCAAGAGTGGAGTTCGGCGTTCCATTGGGTCTTCCATTTTGATCACATTCGCATTATCCCATAGCGCCCAGGGTGTAGCAGCGCCGGCCAGAATGCGGGATAATGCACGTTTTGCCGCAACCGGATCGAATACGCACCATGGAACAGCTGCTCACCTTCATCGCCAACCACCCGATCCTCGTCGGGGCGTTCGCCGTGGTGCTCGCAGCGCTGATCGCCACGGAGTTCGCGCGCCTGACCCGGCGCTGGAAAGAACTCGACACGACGCAGGCCATCCTGCTGATCAACCGGCGCGATCCGCTGATTCTCGATGTTTCCAACAGCACCGATTACGCGAACGGGCATATTCTCAACGCAGAGCATTTGCCGCCTTCTCGGATCGAGTCCGGCAACAGCCAGTTGCTCAAGAAACTGGATCGTCCGGTGCTGGTCTACTGCAAGAACGGCCAGGTCTCGCCGCAGATGGCTACGCGTCTGGCCAAGCTCGGTTTCGAGGACGTCAACCTGCTGCGCGGCGGTCTTGCGCAGTGGATCAGCGATCAGCAGCCGGTTTCGCGCGGCAAGCAGGGCAAGCCCAAAGGTGCTGGCGGCAAGGGTGCCGGCGGCAAGCGTGGCAAAAAGGGCAAGAAATCCAGAACGGACGGTTCGCAGGAATCGCAGCCGGTCGAGAGCGACGGAAAAGGCGAGGGCGAAACGCGCCAGGAATGATGCCTGCCCGGTCCGGCTCCAATGGCTTCACATGCGGCGGTTTTGGGATGAAAAACACCCCGAGCGCCGCCATATCCATCAACCAATGAACACGAAACAGGTATAGACATGGCTGAAGAACAGCTTGATGCAGCAGCAAACGGACAGGATACACAGCAGCCCACGATGAGCCTTCAGCACGTATTTCTGAAGGACTGTTCATTCGAGGCGCCGGGAGCGCTGGGCCTGGACCAGTCCGAGGGCCAGCCGGACATGAACATGAATCTGTCCCAACGGGTCAACCAGCACGGGGAAGGCCGCTACGAAGTGGTGCTCACCGTGACCGTTACGGCCAAGCAGGGCGAGACAACCGCATTCATTGCCGAAGTGCATTACGGCGGCGTCTTTCTTCTGCAGGGTTTCAGCGAGCAGCAGATGCCTTATGTCATCAACGTTCACTGCCCGAACGTGCTGTACCCGTATGCGCGGTCGCAGATTGCAGCGCTGGTCGCAGCAGGCGGATTCTTCAGCCCGCCGCTGCAGCCGATCAACTTCGAGGCCATCTTTGCCCAGCGCGTCGCCGAGCAGCAGAAGGGCGGCGAAGCTGCGCCGGACGGCGCTGCCGGCGAGCCGCCGGCGCAATAAGCCGCGCCTCGGCAATGGGCAGCCGGATAGCCGTTCTGGGCGCGGGTTCCTGGGGAACCGCGCTCGCAATGCAGCTGGGTCGGGTCGGGCATTCGGTCAAGCTGTGGGCCCGCGACGCCTCGCACGTCGATGCGATGAGCGAGACCGGAGAAAATGCCCGCTACCTGCCCGGCTGCCCGCTGAGCGACTCGATCGAGCCGACGGCGGACCTGGGCGTTGCATTGGAAGGGGTCGATCGGATTCTTTTGGCGGTGCCGAGTTCGGCCTTTGCCAAGGTTCTCGACGGGATCGGTGACGATATCGATGTCGGGCGGGGTCTGGCCTGGGCGACCAAGGGTTTCGAACCCGGAACCGGGCGACTCCTGTCGGAGTACGCACGCGAGCGTCTCGGATCCTCGATGCCGCTCGCTGCGGTAACCGGTCCTTCGTTTGCCGGTGAGGTCGCCCGGGGCCTGCCTACCGCAGTGACGGTGGGCGCTTCGGATCCGGACTTTGGTCGCGCATGGGCGGGGCTGCTGCACGGCAGCAGTTTCCGCGCCTATTACACCGCCGACCTCATCGGCGCCCAGCTGGGCGGGGCGGTAAAGAACGTACTGGCTATCGCCTGTGGCATGGCCGACGGTCTGGGTCTGGGCAACAACACCCGGGCTGCGCTGATTACCCGCGGCCTTGCCGAGTTGATGCGCCTGGGCGAGGCGATGGGGGCAGAGGGCCGCACCCTGATGGGCCTGGCCGGTCTCGGTGACCTGGTGCTGACATGCACCGGAGACGCTTCGCGGAACCGTCAGTTCGGTCTGGCGCTGGGCCGGGGCGAAACGCCGGAGGAGGCTATGAAGACCATCGGACAGGTGGTCGAGGGCTATCACGCCGCCGAAGAAGTGATGCGGGCGGCCGAACGTGCCGGCGTCGAAATGCCGATTTCCGAGCAAGTACACGGCATCCTGTTCCGCGGCTGGAGCGCCGCCAAGGGCGTCAAGGTGCTGATGGAACGAGAGCCAAAAGCGGAAAACGAATAAATGGAATCTCTTGATTACTCCGAGCTCGCCGTTCCCGGCGTGCGCGAACTCAAGCCGTACACGCCGGGCAAGCCGATTGACGAACTCGAGCGTGAATATGGCGTAAGGGATTCGATCAAGCTTGCGTCGAACGAAAACCCGCTGGGCGCGAGTCCGGATGCGCTGGCGGCCGTACGCGCCGCGCTCGAAGACGTCTGGCTTTACCCGGATGCCAATGGCTTCCACCTGAAATCGGCACTGGCCGAGCGTCATGGGATGGCCACCGATTGCGTCACCCTGGGCAATGGTTCCAACGACGTGCTGGTGTTCCTGGCCCAGGTGTTTTTGCAGCCGGGGCTCCAGTCGCTGTTTTCCCAATACTGCTTTGCGGTCTATCCGATAGCCACGCAGATGGTGGGCGCCGAGGCCGTGGTCGCGCCGGCGCTCGCCGAAGATCACCCGGCGATGCCGCTTGGGCACGACTTGCGGGCGCTATACGAGCGGGTGGGGCCGGATACCCGGATGGTCTGGATTGCAAACCCGAACAATCCCACCGGCACCTGGCTGGACGGCACGCGGGTGCAGGATTTTCTCGCGTCCCTGCCCGGACACGTGATTTGCGTGGTCGACGAGGCCTACACCGAATACGCCGAGTCGGACGAACTGGGAGACGCTTCCCAGTGGCTGGAGCGTTTCCCCAACCTGGTCGTGACCCGTACATTTTCCAAGGCCTACGGTCTGGCTGGACTCCGCGTCGGTTACGCACTGTCCAACCCCGGGATCGCCGATCTGCTGAACCGCGTGCGGCCGGCCTTCAACGTCAACTCGCTCGCCCTGGTGGCCGCGCGTGCGGCGTTGCAGGACCAGGCATTCATCCAGCGCTCGCGTGAAATGAACAGCACCGGGCTGGTTCAGCTTCGCGACGGTCTGACGGAACTCGGGGCTGCGGTGATTCCATCGGCCGCCAATTTCGTGCTGGCCCGATTCGAACGCCCAGGCGCCGAATTGAATGAAGCACTGTTGCGCCAGGGTGTGATCGTTCGGCCGGTCGGCAACTACGGGCTCGAGAATTATCTCCGGATCACCGTCGGGACCGAGGCCCAGAATCGGCGCCTGCTGAAAGCGCTGGGCGACATCCTGTGACCGTGGTTGGCGGCTCTTGAAACTGACCGTACACCCCGCCGCTCGCGCGCTGTCTGGCCGGGTCACGCCGCCGGGCGACAAGTCGGTTTCTCACCGGGCCGCTATCTTCGGCGGTCTGGCCGAGGGCACGACCCACATCGAAGGTTTCCTCGAGGCGGAAGATACGCTGGCCACGCTGGGCGCGATGTCCAGTCTCGGTGCCCGCGTCGAACGCGACGGGGGTCGGGTGACGATCGTGGGCGGCCGACTGAGAGCGACGTCGAAACCCCTGGACATGGGCAATTCCGGGACCGGCATCCGTTTGCTTGCCGGTGCGCTGTGCGGCCATCCGGACCTGTTCGGCGAGCAGGTGGAACTGACTGGAGATGCCTCGCTTTCGCGCCGGCCGATGCAGCGAATCATCGAACCGCTGGGCGCAATGGGCGCACGAATCGGAAGCCGGGACGGGCGCGCGCCGCTTGTTATCGAAGCGCAACCGCTGAAGCCTGTGAACCGGCTGCTGAAGGTGGCCAGTGCCCAGGTCAAGTCAGCCATTCTGCTGGCCGGGCTCAACGCCGCCGGCGAGACCCGCGTCGTCGAACCGGGGGTGTCGCGCGACCATACCGAGCGGCTTCTGCCGGCCTTCGGCGTGGCCGTCGAGCGCGGCGATTGCGAGGCCCGTCTGAACGGGCCGGCGCGCCTGAAAGCCGCCCGCATCACCGTTCCAGGCGATCTGTCTTCAGCCGCGTTCATGATTGCCGCGGCAGCGCTTGTGCCGGGCTCACGCGTCGATATCGGCCCGGTGGGCGTCAACCCCACGCGCGACGGATTTCTTCGCATCGTCGAGCAGATGGCTGCCGGTGCCGTCCAGGTATATCCGATCGCGGACGCCAGTGCGGGCGCCGAACCGGTCGCGATGCTCGAAATTTCGAGTCCGCCGCAGCTGGTCGGCAGCCGTATTCCGGACGAATGGGTGCCGCTTGCGATCGACGAGTTCCCGCTCGTCATGGCGATGGCCGCGGCAGCACAGGGCGAAACCGTAATTTCCGGCGCTGGCGAATTGCGGGTCAAGGAGTCCGATCGCCTCGCCGTGATGAGCCGTCAGCTCAGACGGCTTGGCGTGGACGTGGAAGAGCGACCCGACGGTGCTGTGGTTAGAGGCGGCCGGGTTCGGGGCGGACGGGTCGAGTCCGAAGGGGACCATCGAATCGCAATGAGTCTGGCGATACTGGCGCTGGTGGCCGACGGGCCGGTGGAAATAGACGGTGCGGAATGGATTCGTACAAGCTATCCGGACTTCGCCCGACATCTCGAATCGCTGGGAGCGCAACTGCAATGGCGGTGACCCATCGACACTCGCAATCCGAACCGCAATTACAGCCCTCCGTGCTGACCATAGACGGCCCGTCGGGTGCCGGGAAGGGTGCTGTATCGGCGGCCGTCGCGCGACGGCTGGGCTGGAATGCGCTCGATTCCGGCGCCGTGTATCGGTCGGTGGCACTGGCGGCACTGGAGCGTGATGTCGCTGCGGACGACGAACAGTCCCTGGTTGAACTGACCCGCAACGTGGACCTTGCGTTCCGAGCCGGAAGCGAGGGTATTGCCGTTTTCCTGGAGGACCGAGAGGTCGGGGATTCGCTGCGTACCGAGGAAGTCAGCGTGATGGCCTCCCGGGTGGCGGCGATACCCGCCGTGCGGAGCGCGCTGCTGGAGCTGCAGCGGGCTTACCGCGTCAATCCGGGGCTCGTGGCCGATGGCCGCGATATGGGCACGATCGTGTTTCCGGACGCCGAATTGAAGGTTTTTCTAGAGGCCAGCGTGGAAGAACGTGCGAAAAGACGCTATAAGCAGTTGAAGGAAAAAGGAGAAAGTGTTATTCTTTCGCGTCTTTTTCGGGATATGCAGGCCCGCGACAAACGCGACCGTGAACGATCAGTTGCGCCAACCGTGCCCGCTCCCGATGCGGTAGTGGTCGATTCGACCCATCTATCGCTGGATCAGGTCATCGAACGCGTGGTCGGGCTTGCCCGGAACCGGTTCGGAGACCTGGTGCCTGAAGATTAAAAATCAGTAACGTTCAGCCGTGCACCGTGAGGCCCCGTTTCAAAGGCCTGCCGGTGTGCTTTCATTAACGAGCGTCCGCCTTGCGGATGCAGATGACAAGATCCAACAGGACACCAATCTTGAGTACAGCAGCTGCCCCAGAATTGCAGGAACCAAGCCATTCAATGACCGAATCCTTTGCCGAACTGTTCGAACAGACACTGGATGAATCCAAACTCCGCCCAGGTGCGATCGTCACCGGCCGAGTGGTCGAGATTCGCGATGACGTCGTTGTCGTCAATGCCGGACTGAAGTCGGAGGGCATCGTGCCCATCCACCAGTTCCAGACCGACGACGGCGAGCTCGAAGTCGAAGTCGGCGACGAGGTGGAAGTGTCTCTCGAAGCGGTCGAGGACGGCTTCGGAGAAACCCGCCTCTCTCGCGAAAAGGCCAAGCGCGCCCGTATCTGGGACAAGCTGGAAAAGGCCAGCGAGGCCGAGGAAAATGTGATCGGCCAGATTTCCGGCAAGGTCAAGGGTGGTTTCACCGTCAGCATCGACGGCATCCGGGCATTCCTGCCGGGCTCGCTGGTCGACGTGCGTCCGGTGCGCGATCCGAGCTATCTCGAAGGCAAGGACCTCGAGTTCAAGATCATCAAGCTCGATCGTCGCCGCAACAACCTGGTGGTTTCGCGCCGTGCGGTCGTTGAACACGAATTCGCAGCTGAGCGCGAAGACCTGATCGATCGTCTCGAGGAAGGCGCAGTCGTCAAGGGTGTGGTCAAGAACCTCACCGACTATGGTGCGTTCCTGGATCTTGGCGGCATCGACGGCTTGCTGCACATTACCGATATGGCCTGGAAGCGCGTTCGGCATCCGTCGGAAGTGGTCGAAGTCGGCGACGAGCTTGAAGTCCGCGTGCTGCGCTTCGACCGCGAACGCATGCGCGTATCGCTGGGTCTCAAGCAGCTGGGCGAGGATCCGTGGGACAACATCGATCGTCGCTACCCGCCGGGCTCGCGCCTGTTCGGCCGGGTGACCAACATCACCGATTACGGTTGCTTCGTCGAAATCGAGGATGGTGTCGAGGGTCTTGTCCACGTATCCGAAATGGACTGGACCAACAAGAACGTCAATCCGAACAAGGTCGTTCACATCGGCGAGGAAGTCGAAGTCATGGTCCTGGACGTCGACGGCGAACGTCGTCGCATCTCGATGGGCATGAAGCAAGTCCGTCCGAATCCCTGGGAAGCGTTCGCAGCCCTGCACAACAAGGGCGACAAGGTTTCGGGCACGATCAAGTCGATCACCGACTTCGGTATATTCATCGGTCTGGAAGGCGACATCGACGGCCTGGTTCACCTGTCCGACATCTCCTGGATGACGCCGGGCGAAGAAGCCATTCGCAACTTCCGCAAGGGCGAGGAAGTCGAAGCCGTCGTGCTTGCAGTCGATCCCGAGCGCGAGCGCATCTCGCTGGGCATCAAGCAGCTCGACCAGGATCCGTTCGCAACCTACATGGCCGAGCATCCGCGAGGTTCCATCGTCACCGGCAAGGTGCGGGAGATCGATGCCAAGGGTGCGGTCGTGGAACTGGCCGACGGCGTCGATGGCTATCTCAAGGCCAACGACATGGCCAAGGAGCGAGTCGACGACGCGACCAAGATGTACAGTGTTGGCGACGAAGTCGAAGCCAAGTTCGTTGCACTGGATCGCAAGACGCGTAACCTGACGCTTTCGATCCGGGCCAAGGACGACGAGGAGCTTGCCGATGCTGTTGATCAATACCAGCAGCCCAAGTCCGGCGGCACCAAGCTGGGTGAACTGCTGCGTGAGCAGCTTGGCAAGGACTGATCCAATTGTGATCAACGCGGCGGACCCCGGGTCCGCCGCACAGTCACGGAGTGACGGCATGACCAAGTCCGAGCTGATTGAAAAGCTGGCTGCCCAACAACAACATCTCAGTCAGACCGACGTCGACCTGGCGGTCCGCTCGATCATCGAGCAGATGAGCTCAGCGCTGGCCAGCGGCGACCGGATCGAAATACGCGGTTTCGGCAGCTTCTGTCTTCATTTCCGACCCCCTAGAATCGGCCGTAACCCCAAGACCGGCGATTCGGTCGCACTTCCCGGCAAGCACGTGCCGCATTTCAAACCCGGCAAGGAACTTCGCGAGCGCGTGAACCAGGCCGCGGGGGACTGATCCGATGTGGCGATGGCTGCTCGGCCTTGCGGTGATTCTGGGCGCAGTGATCGGCGTTTTCCTGGGTGCGCTCAACCCCGATCCGGTCACTCTGGAACTCGTTTTCATCCAGTGGACGGCATCGCTGGGCGCGATCGTTGCGCTGTCGATATGCGTGGGCGCGGTGCTGGGCTTTGCGTTTGCCGCAATGCTGATGCTGTTCCGTCGTCATCCACGGCCGAGCGCGCCCGCTAAAACGCCGGAGGCAAGCAAGAGCCTGACCGATGCCTGAGCCTTTCTGGCTTGCGCTGGCGCTTCTGCCGGTGGCTGCGTTGTCGGGATGGTGGGCTGCAGCACGCGCCTACCAGCGCGGCGAGAGACGGCAACAGCACGCGATCTCGTCAAATTACTTCAGGGGTCTCAACTACCTGCTCAACGAGCAGCCCGACAAGGCCATCGAGGTCTTTCTCAAACTCGCCGAGATCAATACCGAGACCGCCGAGACGCACCTGGCGCTTGGCAACCTGTTTCGCCGCCGGGGCGAGGTTGACAAGGCCATCCGCTTTCACCGACACATCATCAGCCGCTCTAACCTGAGCGAGCAGCACCGAACGCAGGCGCTGCTGGAACTCGGCGAGGATTACATGCGAGCGGGTCTGCTCGACCGGGCAGAAAGATTGTTCAGCGAACTTGCCGAAGATGGCCGCTATTCGGAGGTCGCGATCCGCAGCCTTCTTTCCATCTATCAGCAGGAGAAGGACTGGAAGAACGCCATCGTCCAGGCGCGACAACTGGAACAGGTCAGTGATCGGGATGCCTCGGCGCTGATTGCACAATTTCATTGCGAGCTGGCCGCAGAGGCAGCCCAGGAAGGCGATCGTGAAAACGCGAGTCGCCATCTCGCGACAGCGCGTAATCATCATGCCGGATGCACCCGGGCGTACCTGCTGGCGGCGGACCTGGACGTTGCGCAAAGGCATTGGGCGGACGCGGCCGAAAAATACCAGCAAGCCTGCGAACTGGATCCGGACATCATCGTGCTGGTGGCTGAAAGTCTTTCGCATTGTTATTCGGAGCTTGGGCAAGAGCCTGAGTTGCTCGAATGGCTCGAGCAGCTGGTCACTAGAGGCGCGACGCTTGCCCCGGTACTCGCTTTTGCCGCTATCCGGGCCGAGAGCGATCCAGCGAGCGCCATCAATTTTCTCCTGGAGCAGCTTCAGAAGCGGCCGACTGCGCGTGGTCTATACCAGCTGCTGGAACTGATGCATCGGCACGGACATCGAATCGACGAGATCGATCCGGCGCTTCTGCGCAATCTGATGCACCGTCTGCTGGACGATCAACCGCGCTTCAGATGTCGGCAGTGCGGCTTCAGCGGGCAAACCTGGCACTGGCAGTGCCCGAGCTGTCGCGAGTGGGAGACGACCCGTCCGGTGATCGGCGTGCTCGGCGAATGAGTCTGGATGCATGGCAATCTGCCGGGCTCGCGCTGATTGCTGCGCTTGTCCTGACCCCCCTGATGCGCTGGTATTCGCTCCGTCGCGGTCTGATCGACCAGCCCGGCGCCCGGCGCAGCCATTCCTCGCCTGTCGCGCGGGGCGGCGGGTTGGCAATCGGAATTTCGCTGGTGATGACTGCAGTTGCGTTCGCACCGAACAGCGCAGTTGTCGCGCCGTTCGTTGGCGGTGCCGCCATCGTCTCGCTGCTTGGCTGGCGCGACGATCATGCGCCGCTGGGTGTCGGCTGGCGCCTGGGCATCCAGCTTCTCCTCGCCGCCGGAATCATCGCCTGGCTCGGCCCGGTCGAAGCGATAAGCATCGGCGGCGTCACGGTTCAGGCCGCGTGGTTGTGGACGCCCACGGCCGTCCTCGCCATTGTCTGGCTCATGAACCTTTTCAATTTCATGGATGGGTCGGATGGCCTGGCATCGTCCCAGGCTGTCATCAGTTTCACCCTGTTCGCCTTTGCTTTCGGACTGGCCGGGGAAACTGCAGGGGCCTGGCTGGCCGCGGTCGCCGCGGGCGCTTCGCTTGGTTTCCTGTTCTGGAATCGTCCGCCGGCCAGCATCTTTCTCGGCGACTCGGGTTCGCTGCTGCTGGGGTGGTGTGCCGGCGCGTTCGCGTTGACCGGAACGCTGAGCGACAGTTTTTCCGTATGGGTGTCGTTCATCATCGTGTCGCCTTTCGTCATTGATGCCACCGTCACACTTTGCTGGAGGCTGGCTCGCGGGGAGCGGTGGTATACTCCGCACACCAATCACGCGTATCAGTACCTGATCCGGCTGCGCTGGAGTCACGGCAAAGTGCTGCTGGTCTGGATTGCGCTCAACGGCCTGCTGGTTGTGCCGGCCACGGTGCTGGCGCTATGGAAACCGCAGGCGGATCTGGGGGTGGCCGCGGTAATGACAGTCATCCTTGCAGGAGCTTGGTACGTTGTTCATTTCGTTGTTGCCAAGGACCGCGTGACGACATGAATTTCGGTGTCCTGAAGCGCCCACCTCGATATCAGAATATCCGGACGCTGGTCGTGGTTCACGACCTGCTGGTTGCCGGCCTCGCGTGGCTTCTGGCCCGCTGGTGTGCGCAGGTCGTGTTCGGCGCGCCCTGGCCCCCGACGCTGGGCCTCGTTATCGAAGGCGTGCTCCTGATGGCGATCCAGGGGTTCGTTTACTGGCGCATCGGGCTCTATCGTGGTTTGTGGCGCTTTGCCAGTCTGCCTGACATGGGCAACCTTGTGCGCGCCTCGCTGCTCGGCGCCGTGGCCATCGGCGCCGTGCTGCTGATCATGGAGCACGGCGTGGAGATCGTCGCGCCGATGCTATGGCTGTATCCCTTGATTCTGCTGTTGTCGCTGGGACTTCCCCGGCTTGCGTTCCGGATTTTCAGGGATATGCGCACCGAGGTTCGCTGGCGCCGTACCAGCCAGCGAACGCTGATTATCGGCGCGGGACGCTCCGGGCGGCTGCTGTTGCCCGAACTGCGCCGCCGCGGTGGCTTCGAGCTCGTCGGATTTCTGGACGACAGCAAGCGGCTCAAGGGCACCGAGATCGACGGCGTGCCGGTGCTGGCCAATATTCAGCGACTTCCCCGTATCGTGCGCGAGGCCGCAATCGATCTGGCGGTCATTGCGATACCGTCTGCGACCAATAGCCAGATGCAGCGGGTCGTGGCGCTGTGCGAGGAATCCGGCGTGGAGTTCAAAACCCTGCCGACCTTGAAGGAACTGGGTGCCAGCCTCACCCGGTTCGAGGATCTGAAGCCGGTCGCTATCGACGACTTGCTGGGACGGGACCCGGTTTCGCTTGACTGGGATGCCATCAGCGCCGGGCTGACCGGCAAAAGAGTGCTGGTCACCGGCGGCGGCGGTTCCATCGGCGCCGAACTGTGCCGCCAGATTGCTCGCCTGGATCCGGCAGGGCTGGTAGTGCTGGATAGTTCCGAGTACAACCTCTACCGCATCGATTACGACCTGCGTGGCGAATTTCACGATCTGGTCATGGACTCGGTGCTCGGCGATGTTTGCGACCCGGCGACAGTGGAGACCGTGGTTGCTCGCCATCGGCCGGATGTAATTTTCCATGCGGCCGCCTACAAGCACCTGCCGATGTTGCAGAACCAGGTTCGCGAAGCATTCCGCAACAACGTTGTCGGAACCATGCGCATGGCCGAGGCGGCGGCGCGCCACGCGGTCAGTACGTTCGTGCTGATATCGACGGACAAGGCCGTCAATCCATGCAACGTCATGGGTGCGACCAAGCGCATCGCCGAACTCTATTGCCAGCAGGTCAATGGGCGCGCCGACACGCGGTTCATCACCGTGCGCTTCGGCAACGTGCTCAATTCGACCGGGTCTGTGGTGCCGCTGTTCAACGAGCAGATTCGCAAGGGTGGTCCGGTTACCGTCACGCACCCGGAGATTTCGCGTTATTTCATGACGATTGCGGAGGCCGGACAACTGATTCTGCAGGCTGCGGTGCTGGGCGAGGGCGGCGAGGTCTTCGTGCTCGACATGGGCCAGCCGGTCAGGATCAGTTACCTGGCTGAACAGTTGATCCGGCTGGCCGGCAAGGAACCCGGTCGCGACATAGAAATTGTATATACCGGTCTTCGACCGGGAGAAAAACTGTTCGAGGAATTGTTCCACGCGCACGAGTCCTATGCCAGCACCGGGCACCAGAAAATCCTGCTTGCGCGCAACGGTATCGAGGTCGTACAGAACCTGGACAGTATCATCCAGCGGGCGGAACGCGCGGTGCAGCGGTACGACTCCAGCGAACTGCGTGAAATCCTGACTCAGCTGGTTCCCCAGATGGGCCGCGTGCCGCCGAAGGAGCGCAAGGTCGTTCCCCTGAACCAGGCATGAACGATTACCGGGGCGTCCATCTGTTGCGTCCGCCGGCGCCTGAGGCGCGCGGTACCGTCGAGTCATTCGCGTTCGACTCTCCACTGCTGGCCGAAGCCAACCCGCTCGGTGATGCAACCCGTCGCGATGTGCTGGTCTACCTGCCGGCTGGCTATCGCCGCGACAGCCAGCGCCTCTACCCGGTGCTTTGGAGCCTGCCCGCTTATACGAGTTCCGGTCCGGCCCAGGTCGCGTGGCGCAACCACGGCGAGAATCTACCGCAGCGTCTGGACCGGCTGATCGCTTCTGAATCGATGGCGCCGGCGATTGTCGTGATGCCCGACAGCTTTACATCGCTGGGCGGCAACCAGTTCGTCGATTCGCCGGCGTTGGGCCATTACGCCCGCCATATCGTCGAGGAACTGATTCCGGAAGTCGATCGCCGATTCCGAACTATCGCCCGCCCGGAAGCTCGCGGCGTCTTCGGCAAATCTTCGGGCGGGTTCGGTGGACTGCACCTGGCTGTTCGATTCCCCGGTGTTTTCGGTGGCGTCGTGAGTCACGCCGGCGACTGTGGTTTCGATCGGGTCTACCAGCGCGATTTTGTCAGTTGCTGTGACGAATTGGCGGCGTGGGATGGAGACTGCGAGGCATTCGTCTCTGCATTCTGGCGCGCCCGCAAGCCCTCCGGTCGCGCATTCCACGCATTGATGGTGCTGTGCCTGGCGGCGAGCTACTCGCCGGCGCCGGGCAGGCCGCTTAATCTCCAGCTGCCGTTCGATCCGCTCACGGCCCGGCTGGACGACGCGGTCTGGCAGCGCTGGTTGGCATTCGATCCGGTCAATTACGGAAGTGATGCGTTCGACGCATTGAAGCAGCTTCGTGGGCTCTGGGTGGACGCCGGCAACCGCGATCAGTACTTTATTCACTACGGAACCCGCGAATTTGCCGCGCGCTTGTCGGCTGCCGACGTGGATCATCACTACGTCGAGTTCGAGGGCAACCACAGCGGCATGGACTGGCGTCTTGATCATTCGCTGCCGTGGTTGCTGGATCGTCTTGAGACGCGAACGGCCTGAGGACGAAAGAAAAGAGTCGCTTCGGGGCATCCGGCGCCCGGGTCCGCTACTTCCCCGGCCGCTTTTTAACGAGCCCGGGTTGAAACAGGACCGATTCAGTGCGATATACTTTCGATACTGAATCAATAAATGGTAATGGGCATGCTTACAGTAACGCCGACCGCGCGCGACTATTTCGCAAAACTCCTGGAAGACCAGCCGGAAGGCACGCAACTTCGGCTGTCCACGCGCCAGACGGGGACGCCGGCCGCTGACGTAAGCCTGAACTTCTGTCCGCCCGGCGACGAAAAGGCCGATGATCAGCCGGTGGATTGCGGGCTCTTCACGTTGTTCATCTCCCAGGACGGCACGGACGCGCTGGACGGCGCGATGATCGATTTCGAGACCAATGCAACCGGCGGCGAACTGAGCATCAGGGCACCGGGATTGAGGGGCCAGGCACCGGGCGACGACGCCTCGATGCACGAGCGCGTCTCGTGGGTGCTGGAGTCACGCATAAATCCGATGGTCGCTTCGCACGGCGGCGTGGTTTCGCTGGTAGACGTGACCGATGAAAACGATGTCGTTCTCCGCTTCGGAGGGGGTTGCCACGGCTGCGGGATGGTCGACGTGACGCTGCGTCAGGGCATCGAGACGCAACTGCGCGAACTGGTCCCGGAAATCCGCAACGTTACCGACGGCACGGATCACGATACCGGTAAGAATCCTTATTACGAGTAATGCCTTGAGGGGCGAGCGAGAGGGCAGGACTTGAGGACAGCCGAACGCCGCGCGGCAGAGCCTCGCGGCGCCCGGGGATCCGTCATTCGACGTCCAGGTCCTGCAAGCCTTCCTGGCGCGAATACCAAGCGGCTAGGTCGGCGATGTCCCGGTCGCTGAGGTTGCCGGCGAAACCGGCCATTACCGCGTTCTGGCGGCTGCCGTTGCGATAGCTCTTGAGCGCGTGCACCAGATAGTCTTCGTGCTGTCCGGCCAGCCTGGGGTAGCTGGGCTGCAGGCTTTCGTTGCCGGTCCGCCCGTGGCACGACTGGCAAACCTGCGATTTCTCAAGTCCACGACGGTAATCGCCCCCGGCGGCATGAGCCGGGCTGGTGATCGCCGCCAAAAACATGCTCGTCATCAACACGATGGTCATAAGAGTAAGGCGATTCATGACCCGTTCTCCCCGATGCTCACGAAATAGGCGGTTACGTCGAGAATGTCCTGATCGGAAAGCGTCGCGGCCTGGGCCTGCATGGTCGCGTGCTGGCGCGTGCCTTCCCGATAGGCCTTGAGCGCGGCAATCAGGTATTCCTGATTCTGACCACCGAGTTTCGGTACGCTGTAGGTCGGGTAGATGTTCTTGTAGAACGGGATGCCGTGACATCCGGAGCAGGTGTAGGCAAGCACCTCGCCACGCTCGGGATCGCCCTGTGCCGACAAACCGAGCGGCACCAGAGTGATCATTACGGCCACAATCCATGTATGACGCATAAATATTCGATCCAGGTAAATCCAGCACGGTATTATAGCGATCCTTTGGCCCGCCATGAGCCCGCGCTGGTACAATCCTGCGCAGTCAGCAGCGCACCCCGGAATTGACGGCCCGCCGCACCACCTGGCCGGGAGAATCGCAACACGTTGTCGCGGCATGCACGCCAGCGGGTTAGCCTGCGGCGAATTCTCTTTTCATAGCCGAGACCCAGTTGTCCATGTCAAAACTCGATTCGTTTGATCTTTACAACATAGCCGAAGAACTGAGCGACGAAGAGCGCATGATTCGGGACTCGGTAGCCCGCTTCGTCGACGAGCGCGCGTTGCCGCTCATTCCGGAGTGCTTTGATGCTGGCCGTTTTCCGGAAGAGCTTATTCCCGAGATCGCCGATCTGGGGCTGTTGGGATCCAGCCTCGAAGGCTACGGTTGCGCAGGCCTGAATTCGGTCAGTTACGGACTGATCTGCCAGGAACTGGAGCGTGCCGACTCCGGCCTCAGGAGCTTCGTCTCTGTGCAATCTTCGCTGTGCATGTATCCGATTCACGCCTTTGGCTCGGAAGAGCAGCGCGAGGCCTGGCTGCCCGGCATGGCCGCTGGCGAAATTATCGGCTGTTTCGGCCTGACCGAGCCGCATGGCGGATCTGACCCGGCGAATATGAAGACGCATGCGAAACGTGATGGCGACGACTGGATTCTCAACGGCGCCAAGATGTGGATCACCAACGGCACCATGGCCAAAATCGCCATTGTCTGGGCGAGAACCGACGATGGCATCCAGGGGTTCATCGTCGAAACCGACTCCAAGGGTTTCGAAGCGCGGGACATCAAGGCCAAGATGTCGCTCCGAGCGTCGGTGACCTCGGAACTCTACTTCGACAACGTCCGCGTGCCCGATGCCAACCGCCTGCCGGGAGCCAAGGGCCTCAAGGGCCCGCTGTCGTGCCTGACCCAGGCACGCTACGGCATTACCTGGGGCCCGATAGGTGCGGCGATCGCATGTCTTGGCGAGACGCTGGACTACACGGCGGACCGCGAACTGTTCAAGCGGCCGCTGGCGGCAAATCAGGCCGTTCAGCTGAAGCTGGCCGACATGGGCCGACGAATCACGCTGGCGCAGCTGATGGCTCTCCGGCTCGGCAGACTCAAGGATGCCGGCAAGATGCATCCTACTCAGGTCAGCTTGGCCAAGTGGAACAACGTGCGCATGGCGCTTGACATTGCGCGCGAGTGCCGCGACATTCTCGGCGGATCCGGGATCACGCTGGAATACGTGCCGATTCGCCACATGCTCAATCTGGAATCGGTGATTACCTACGAGGGGACCGAGACCATCCACCAGTTGGTGGTAGGCCGCGAACTGACCGGAATCAGCGCGTTCTGAGAATGCCGCGTCCTGCGGGCGTCGGTCTTTCAGCAGCCCGGCGCCCAGAAGTTACCCGATCATTTTTCGATGGTGCCGAGGAGAGGACTCGAACCTCCACGGGAATTCCCACCAGGACCTAAACCTGGCGCGTCTACCAGTTCCGCCACCTCGGCATACGACCATATTCTAACCTGCGCGCCTGTTCGCGCCGCATTTCATGCTTTGGGAATTATTGCTGCGATTGTCGCTGCGATTGTCGCTGCAATTTTCACTGCAATCGTCGCTGCCTGGTCACCGATTCCGACCAGGCATCTTGATCGAGTTTGAAGATGGTGCCGAGGAGAGGACTCGAACCTCCACGTCCTAATGGACACTGGCACCTGAAGCCAGCGCGTCTACCAATTCCGCCACCTCGGCATAAAAGAAGTGGCCGAGGCAAGGGGGGA
>Ga0102932_1000125_pt1 | contig 34700 bp, 23 predicted proteins | sample SalPonR1_C_D2_MG_FD_78212 | JGI IMG/M metagenome (GOLD analysis project Ga0102932, IMG submission 78212) | Salt pond soil microbial communities from South San Francisco under conditions of wetland restoration - Salt Pond MetaG R1_C_D2_MG | ecosystem: Environmental > Aquatic > Marine > Intertidal...
TCACGTCGACGATCGCGCCGGAATTCAAGGAATAAACCACTGAATTTTCCGTGCTCGGGCCCTGGCGAACGTTCAGCGAGCTGGCGGTAATCACCACCTGCTCGTTCGCCGCGCCGCCGCTGCCGCCGCCGGAAACCGTGTTGCCCATCGCGTCGTAGCGCATCATTTCTGAAGGCGTCACCGAGATCACGTAGTCGACGGCCGCACCGATGACCTGGCGCAGCGCTTTCTCGCGCGGCGTGTTTTCCCACGATGACAGCGAGCCGCCCAGACCGACCGAGCCGGTGTAGCCCGACAGCGCACCGCCGATGTCGAAGTCCTTGGCCTCGCCCTCGACGCTGGTCGCGGCCAGGATCCGGCTGGTCCGTGCATCGACGACGCGCAAGTCGATGGCCATGTGGGCGCTGCGGGACCCGCCGGCAATTGCGCCGACCACGCGGCCGAGGTTCCCGCCACCGATGCGGCCCGAAGTGCCGCCGGAATTGCCGTCGAACTCGGTCACCGCCGCTACGACCAGCAATTCCGCGCCCTCGATTTCGCCGATGGCCGCCGCGGTTTCCTCTCGCACCCGGCCGCTGGCGCCGAGATCCTGTTCGCCGAGCACGTCATCCAGCGCCTGGCGTTCGAGCACGATGTAGCGTCCCGAATTGACCAGCGCGGTGGTCAGCATGTCGGCCATGCCGTCGCCGATCGACGGGCTGTACCAGCCTGCGTAGCCGGCCGCGTCGGCGGTCTTGTTTTCGAACCGGGCCACGGCGATGCGCGCCTTGGGGCCGTTGTAGTTCTCGGCCTGGGCGTCGGCCATGCTCCTGCCCGAGCTTTCGCGCACGTTGGTCGTGGTACCGGTGCCGGCCGGACAGCCGACCAGCATCAGCGTCGCAAGCAAGGCAAAAAACAGTTGAATGAATTTCTTCATCACAGGACTCCCTCCCGAGTTCTCAGTTCATCTTCCGTGGTGTCGGAACCTCATTCCACCTTGAGCGTGGCGTCGGCCGAAACCCAGCCTGTCCGGCCCTGGTCGTCTCGCACCTGCACCCAGTCGCCGGCGCGGACCACGGCCTCGACGATCTTGCCGGCGCTCAGGGTGAAGGCCGCGGCGCTTTCGGTATTCGGGCCCTGATGCGCGGTGGCGGAATTGGCGGTGATCACGACCCGCTCACCGCCGCCGGAAGCGGCCGAGCCGCCGTTGCCCGAGGCGGTGTTGGCGACCGGGGCACCGGAGCCGTCATAGCGCAGCATGGCGGGCGGAGTGACCGAGATGACGTAATCGACAGCCGCGCCGATGACCTGGCGCAGCGCTTTCTCGCGCGGCGTGTTTTCCCATGAAGACAGCGAGCCGCCAAGACCGACCGATCCTGTGTAGCCGGCCAGCGCGCCGCCGATGTTGAAGTCCTTGGCCTCGCCTTCGACGCTGGTCGCGGCCAGGATCCGGCTGGTCCGTGCGTCTACGACGCGCAGGTCGATGGCCATGTGGGCGCTGCGCGAGCCGCCGGAAATCGCGCCGAATACGCGGCCGATCTTGCTGCCGCCGATGCTGCCCGACCGGCCGCCTGTATTGCCGTCGAATTCGGTCACGGCGGCAACTACAAGCAATTCCGCGCCTTCGATTTCTCCGATGGCCGCCGCAGTGTCTTCGCGGATCCGGCCGCTGGCGCCCAGGTCCTGTTCGCCGAGCACGGTATCGAGGCTGTCGCGCTCGAGCACGATGTAGCGCCCGGAGTTGACCAGGGCGGTGGTCAGCATGTCGGCCATGCCGTCGCCGATCGACGGGTTGTACCAGCCGCCGTAGCCGGCCGAGTCGGCGGTCTTGTTTTCGAACCGGGCCACGGCAATGCGCGCCTTGGGCCCGTTGTAGTGGTCGGCCTGGGCGTCGGCCATGCTGCGGCCCGAGCTTTCCCGGACTTTCACAGTGGTGCCCGCCTGGGCGATGCAGTCGGTGGTCATGGCAACTGCGGCCAGCGCGAAGATCAGGCTAGATATCCAGTATTTCATAGGGTTGTCCCGGCGTAGTGTCTTGAGCGAAGTTTGAAAACGTTTACCCGGGGATTCCGGGGCACGATCACGGTCTATTCAATTTATACGAAAACCCGGCGCGATGCGCGCCATGTTCGACGCCTGTTCGAGGTGCAAGCACGCACGCACCTCGGGGTCGGGCGGGCGATTCGGGTGAGGCCGCGAACCGGCCAGCGGCTCAGGTGGCCGCCGAGGCCTTCCCGCGCTGGTTGGGTGTGGCAGGGGCGCTTGTGCGCCTGCCGATGCCTTCATGCTTGAAACCCAATTCGGAAAGATCGCGGGGATCGTAGATATTCCGACCGTCGAAAATCACCGGCTCGGAGAGCAGCGTCTTGATGCGATCGAAATCGGGGCTCCAGAACGCCTTCCATTCCGTGATCACGACCAGTGCATCGGCACCTTCGAGGGCGTGGTAAGGGTCGTCGACCAGGGCCAGGTCGTCGCGTTCACCATAGATTCGGCGGGTCTCCGGCATGGCCTTGGGATCGAATGCCTGGACTTTTGCACCGGCTTGCCATAGCGCCTCCATCAGCACTCGTGCCGGGGCTTCGCGCATGTCGTCGGTTTCGGGTTTGAACGCCAGGCCCCACAGCGCCAGCGTGCGTCCGGCCAACTCGTGCCCGAAATGCAGGTTGATCTTCTCGAACAGGCGTTGCTTCTGCTTCTGGTTGACCGTCTCCACGGCCTCCAGGATGCGCGGCTGATGGCCGTGAGCGACCGAAGTGCGGGCCAGCGCACGCACGTCCTTGGGAAAGCACGAGCCACCGTAGCCGACGCCCGGATAGATGAAGTGGTAGCCGATGCGCGGATCGGAGCCGATGCCGATGCGCACCCGCTCGATGTCGGCGCCGACGCGCTCGGCGATGTTGGCCAGTTCGTTCATGAACGAAATCTTGGTTGCCAGCATCGCATTGGCGGCGTACTTGGTCAGCTCGGCCGAGGCGATGTCCATGGAAAAGATCTTTTCACGGTTCCGGTTGAACGGCGCGTAAAGATGCCGCAGTTGCGACTCGGATTTCTCGTCGTCAACGCCGATGATGATTCGGTCAGGCGTCATGAAATCCTTGACCGCCGCGCCTTCCTTGAGGAATTCCGGGTTCGATGCCACCCGGGGCGTGAACTTGCCGGTTGTGGATTCGCTCAGCGCCGAGCGTACCTTGGCCGCCGTGCCCACCGGCACGGTCGATTTGGTAACCACCAGCTGGGACTCGGCGAGTTCCCGACCGAGGGTGCGCGCCACCGAAAGTACGGCGCGGAGATCGGCAGAGCCGTCCTCGTCCGAAGGTGTACCGACCGCGATGAACAGAATTTCGCCGTGGTGCGTCGTTTCGACCGCATCGGTCGAAAACTGCAGCCGCCCCGCGGCGTGATTGCGCTGCACCAGCCCTTCCAGGCCGGGTTCGAAGATCGGAATCTCGCCGCGGTTGAGCGCATCGACCTTGGTCTGGTCGATATCCATGCAGATGACGTGGTTCCCGACCTCCGCCAGGCAGGCCCCGGTGACCAGCCCCACGTAGCCCGTTCCGAAAATACTGATACGCATGCTGAGTCCCTTACGTCCTTTTACCCGAAATTACCGGGGATGCTTTACAAAATTGCTGCGTCTGGAGATCGTTGAAATCACTTTAAATCATGAATCAGGGAAAATCGCAGTGAAGCAAAGCGAGCAGGCGCCTGGCGGTGGCCGCCGGCGCGCAGGAACCGCAGTGCACTGATTGGTGCATGAGGATTCCGAGCACCGCCGGACGCCGCCAGGCGCCTGCTCGTGCCGCTTCACTGTGATTTTCGCAGGTCTTCGATCATGGCCTTCAGAAACCGCGCCGCCTCGCCCCCGGTGCAGACACGATGGTCGAAGGTCAGCGACAGCGGCAGCGTGCGGTGCGCTTCCATGCCGCCCAGTACCGGCACCACTTCATGCCGCAACACGCCGGCGGCGACGATGGCCACGCACGGCGGATTGACGATGGGCGTGGCGTAGCGACCCGCGAATACCCCGAAGTTGGACAGCATGATCGTGTAGTCCTTGAGATCCTCCGGAGGAATCGAGCGGTTCTTGGTGTTGTCGCGCAGCCGGTTGATCTCTTCGCGCATCTGCTGGCGGTCGGATGAATGCACGTCCTTCAGGCGCGCGACAAACAGGCCGTCGGCGGTATCCACGGCCATGCCCACGTGCATGCCCTTGTGGATCATGCGCATGTTCTGTTCATCGTCGTACCAGGCGTTCAGACCCGGCTCGGACTGGGCGCCGGCCCACAGCGAGCGCAACAGGCGCACGGTGATGTCCTCGCCGTGTTGCCAGGCGTGGATGTCGGCGTCGTCCATGATGGTGGTGGCCACGACGCGGGCGTGCGATTCGCTCATCGCGCGCGCCATCGTCCGGCGCGTTCCGCGAATGGGTTCCCATTCGCCGGTCGGTACCTCGGCCTTGCTGCCGGACGCGGCGTGCTTGCTCGCAGTACGGGTTTCTTCGCGCTTCGGCTGCTCGCGTTCGGCGGGACTGGATTCCGACTTCTCGGGCGCCGGTTTGCGGGTCGGGCCCTGCTCGGCCGCCTTGCGCACGTCCGAAGAGGTCACGACGCCCTCCGGACCGGTGGCCTCGACGGAGCCAAGATCGACCTTGAGCTTGCGCGCCAGCGCGCGCACCGCCGGGGTGACCTTGACGCCACCGACGCTGGAATGCGTCTGCTTGACGACCTCATCGGAGGTGGTCACGTTGCCGACCACGGTGCCGGTGTCGGCGCGTTCTTCGCCGGTCTGACCGGCGTCGTCGTCAGCCGGTTCGACGGCTTGCGGTTCCAGTTTCCCTTCGGACGATTCCGGCTCGGCCTCGGCCTCGTCCTTGTCCGTGTCGGCAGCTTGCGCGTCGCCGGCGCCTTCACCGGTATCGAAATCGATCAGCGGGGCGCCGGTCTTGATCACGTCCCCGGCCTGGCCGTGAAACTTCGCAACCTTGCCGGCGTATGGCGAGGGCACCTCGACGACGGCCTTGGCCGTTTCCATCGACACAATCGGGTCATCGACCTTGACCGTGTCGCCCTCGGCGACCAGCCACTCGACGATTTCGGCATCGGGCAGACCTTCACCCAGATCGGGCAGATTGAACGTCTTCATTCGAACTCCAGCGTTTCTGAGGCCGCGTGCACGATGCGTTCCGTGCTCGGCATGTAATTCATTTCACTGCGATAAAGCGGCATGACGGTGTCGTAGCCGGTCACGCGCTTGATCGGTGCCTTCAGGTGCCATATGGCTTTCTCGGCCAGGCTGGCGGCAATCTCGCCGCCGACGCCGCAGTGCCTGGGCGCTTCATGCACGATCACGCAGCGGCCGGTCTTCTCGACCGATTCGATAATCGTCTCCATGTCGATGGGCGCGACGGTGGCGACGTCGATCACCTCGGCACTGACGCCGTTCTTTTCCAGCTCCAGCGCCGCTTCCATGGTCTCCTTGACCATCGCGCCCCAGGTCACCAGCGTCACGTCGGTGCCGTCTCTGAGCACGAAGCAGACGTCCAGCGGCAGCTCCTCGCCGTTGTCTTCCACTTCTTCGCGCTGCCAGCGGTAGATGCGCTTGGGTTCCAGGAACACCACCGGATCGGGGTCGCGTATGGCTGCCAGCAAAAGCCCGTAGGCGCGCGACGGCGACGACGGGATCACGGTGCGCACGCCGGGGAAATGAGCCCAGGTCGCCTCATTGCTGTCGGAATGATGTTCAGGGGCATGAATGCCGCCGCCCCATGGGGCGCGGAACACGACCGGGCAGTTCATCCGGCCACGCGTGCGGTGCCGCAGGCGCGCGGCATGGTTGACGATGTGATCGACCATCGGGTACATGAAGCCCTCGAACTGGGCTTCGGCCACCGGTTTCATCCCCTGCGAGGCCATGCCGACACACATGCCGGCGATCATCACCTCGGCCAACGGCGTGTCCAGCACGCGGTCGTCGCCGAATTTCTGCTGCAGACCGGCGGTGGCACGGAATACCCCGCCGTTGACGCCCACATCCTCGCCGAACACGACGACGGTCGGGTCTACGTTCATCTCGTGCGCCAGCGCAAGCGTGACGGCTTCAACAAGCGTGATCTCGGCCATCAGTGGCTTCCTCCCTTGGCCGGGAAGCGACGCGCGATTTCGCGCTGCTCTTCGAGGTGGTGCGGCAGATCCTTGAACATGAAATTGAACATCGAATCGATCGGTTGCGGATCGTTGTCGATCCGGTCCTGGTATTCCTCGACCGCGGCTTTGACGCGGTCGGCGCATTCGGAAAGCAGTTCCTCTTCCTTGACCTGATCCCAATGGCCCTCGTCGGTGAGGTAATTGCGCAGGCGCAGCAGCGGCTCCTTCTTCCATGCCGTATCGACTTCGTTCTGCTCGCGGTAGCGGCGCGCATCGTCGGCGGTTGTGTGGTCCGACAGGCGGTAGGTGAGCATTTCGATCACCGATGCACCGCGCCCTTCGCGAGCGGCTGCAATCGCCTTGTCCATGGCCCACCTCGACGCGATGAGGTCGTTGCCGTCGACCTGTATCGACGGCAGCCCGCCGGCGATACCCTTCTGCGCGAGCGTGCGGGCGGTGTTCTGCTTGGCCCGCGGTACCGAAATGGCCCACTGATTATTGACGATGACCAGTACCAGCGGCAGTTTCCAGGCGCTGGCGGCATTGATGGCTTCGAGAAAGTCACCCTTGGACGAGCCGCCGTCGCCGACCACGCTGACCGCCACGCGCGGCTGGCCGTGAAGCTTGTAGGCAAGCGCCGCGCCGGCGGCGTGCAGGCATTGGGTGGCAATGGGTACACACCAGGGAAAGTCGTGCTTGGGCCCCGAGAAATCATTGCCGCGCTCGTCGCCGCCCCAGTACATCAGCACGTCCGACATCTTCACGCCGCGGCAGAACTGCGCCGCGTACTCACGGTACATCGGCGCAAAACAGTCTTCATCGCGCATCGCCGAGCCGATCGCGACGTGGGCCGCTTCGTGCCCCAGGCAAGACGCGTAGGTGCCGAGCTTGCCGGTGCGCTGCAGCGCCACGGCCTTCTTGTCGAACACCCGGGTCAGCGTCATCAGCCGGTACAGCTTTTCGAGTTGTTTCGTGTCGCGCGCCAGCGCGGGAATCTGAACGCCGTCGACCAGCCGTCCCTCTTGATCGAGGAACTGGAAGAAGTCGACTTTGAACGAGGCAATGGTTGCCGCCATGAGAAACCTCAGGATTGAAGGGTTTGATTTTTTATTTCGCTTGTTTCTTCCAGCTGGTTTTCCGTTCGACCTTGCCGGAACCCCGAGTCCAGGCAGTGTGATCGAACGCAGCCAGCGTCGCATTATAACCGCGTGCGACCGATGCGCGAACAAGGCCGCTTGATCGCCCCGACTTGTCAGTCCCCGCGCTACGCAAGGGTGGCGAACAAGGCGGGTTAAACTCCCCGTAATTCAGAATTTACAGGCATCAGCAATGGCAGATCACCCCAATCGACGCGACCTGGAAAAAGGGATCGAAACTGATCTCGGCGACCGGCTCGACTACCAGGGCTACCTGGGTCTGGATCGCGTGCTGGACGCCCAATTCCCGCTGAGCGACCCGCCGCACCACGACGAGATGCTGTTCATCATCCAGCACCAGACCGCCGAGTTGTGGTTCAAGCTGATCATCCACGAACTCAAGGCGGCCATTGCGCACCTGGCCTCGGACGAGGCAGCGCCGTCCCTGAAGATCCTGGCCCGGGTGAAAATGGTGCAGCAGCAGCTGTTCGACCAGTGGGCGGTGCTGGAGACGCTCACGCCCAGTGAATACATGCAGTTTCGCGACGTGCTCGGGTCGGCATCGGGATTCCAGTCTTTCCAGTACCGCTGCGTCGAGTTCCTGCTCGGGAACAAGAATCGCGATCTGACCCGCGTGTTCGCCCATCAGCCCAGGGCCATGGCCGAACTCGAGCAGGTGCTCGAGGCGCCTTCGGTCTACGACGAGTTCCTGCGCTACCTGGCCCGGAGAGGCCTGGCGGTGCCGGCTGAATGCATCGAGCGCGATTTCGCCGAGCCGCATGAATTCTCGTCGGACCTGGTCGACGTGCTGGTCGAAATCTATCGCGATACCGGCCGCTGGTGGACCGAGTACGCGCTGTGCGAGCGACTGGTCGATGTCGAGGAGTCGTTCCAGCTATGGCGCTATCGTCACCTCAAATCGGTCGAGCGCATCATCGGCCACAAGACTGGTACCGGTGGGTCAAGCGGGGTGGGGTTTCTCGAAAAGGCGCTTTCACTGCGCTTCTTTCCCGAGCTCATGGAAGTTCGCACGCGGCTGTGACCGGTTCTCGCAAACGAGCGCAGGCAGCCCCTGTAGATTGCCGCGCGGCTGTGCAATAATGCTGGCAGAGGGTAACAAAAACCCTGGATTTTCCATAAACAAGATGGGGTAGAAAAATGAAACCTGTTCTGTCCGTTTCAGGCCGGCTGTTCGCGGCTTTTGTTGTATCCGTTTCGATGGCCACCTCATTTTCGGCATCGGCACAAACCGTCAACGTGCCCGGCCTGGGTGAAGACGTGACCGTCTACATCGGTGCCGATGGCGTCCCGACGATCGCCGGTGAGACCGAAGCCGATGTGACGTTCGTCCAGGGTTACCTGCACGCGCAGGATCGCTTCTTCCAGATGGATTTCCTGCGCCGCGTCGCATCGGGCACGCTTGGCGAGCTGCTTGGCAGCGGCGCCATCGGCAGCGATATCCAGCTCCGGACCCTTGGTCTGAGGCGCGCCGCATTCGCCACCTATGCCGGTCTGTCTGCGGAAGAAAAGGGCTGGGTCAAGGCCTACGCGGACGGCGTCAACACCTGGCTGCGCAACAACACGCTGCCGCCTGAATACGGTCCGCTGGAGCTTACTTCGGCCGAACCCTGGACCCCGGTCGATTCGCTGGCCATCGGCAAGCTGCTGGCATTCCAGCTGTCGTTCGATTCAAGCGACGTCGACAACACGATCGACCTGCTGACCTACCAGGGTACCGGCGATGTGGTCGGCTTCGACGGCACCGCGCTGTTTTTCGAAGACGTCAACCGGGTGGAGCCGGCCGACGAGCGCGTCTCCATCCCGACCTTCTTCGGCGATATCGGCGTCATCGAGGTGCCCGCGGCACAATCCACCCAGTCGACCCAGTCCGACGGCGGCAAGCCGGTTGGCGGCACGACGTCTTATAACGGCCCGGATCTCGATGCATCCGTTGTCGAAAGCCTGCGCCAGCATGTCGCGGCGCTGCGCGCCATCCCGGTCATCGGCGAATCGATCACCGGCGACTTCGGCAAGGCCGGCAGCAACTGGTTCATCATCTCCGGAGAGCACACCGAAAGCGGCTACCCGATTCTGGCCAACGACCCGCACCTGGGCCTGGACATGCCGTCGACGTTCACCAAGGAAAACCTGGTGATCCGCTCCGAGGGTGTGGCGGTCAGCGGCGTCGCGTTTGCCGGTGCACCGCTGGTGATCCAGGGCTGCAACATGCGCATCTGCTGGGGATCCACCGTGAATCCCACCGACGTGACCGACTATTTCCAGGAACAGTTCCAGGTCAACAACTTCGGCTTGCCGACGCACACCGTTTTCAACGGCAACCCCGAGCGCCTCAAGCTGGTGTTCCAGTCCTACTTCGTCAATGCCATCGGTGACGGCGAGCCGGACAATATCGCGCGCGCCGACGTCGGCTATGACGCCGGCGGCATCACGTTCCTCGTGCCGCGCCGCAACAACGGCCCGATCGTGCAGAACAACGGCGACGGCACCGGGATTTCGGTGCAGTACACCGGCTGGGGCCCGACCTTCGAACTGTCGACCTTCCGCGCCTGGGCGCGGGCCAAGAATCTCGAAGAGTTCAAGGCCGGACTGTCCAACTTCACGATCGGCGGCCAGAACTTCGGCTACGCCGACGTCGACGGCAACATCGCCTATTTCTCCACGGGCACCGTACCGCTTCGGGCCGACCTGCAGAACAACACGGTCGACGGCGTACCGCCGTTCCTGATCCGCAACGGCACCGGCGCGCAGAACCACGAATGGCTGTTGCTCGACGGCGAGCCCGAGGTGACCCGCGGCCTGCCGTATCAGGCGCTGCCGCTGTCGGAAATGCCGCAGATCGTCAACCCGGCCTCCGGCTATATCGCCAACGCCAACAACGACCCGGTCGGCGTGACGCTGGACAACAACGCGCTGAACCAGCTGCGTCCCGGCGGCAACGGCATCTACTACTTGGCGCCGGGCTACGCGTCGTTGCGCATGGGCCGCATCGATAGAGAGATTCAGGACCTGATTGCGCGCGAGGCGCCGATCACCCCGAACGACATCAAGATTCTCCAGTCCAACAACCAGTTGCTGGACGCCGAACTGATGATGCCGTTCCTGCTCGAAGCGTTCGAAAACGCCACGGCAGACGGGGCCTGGCCGGGACTGGCGCAGTTCGCCGCCGATCCGGGCGTCCAGGAAGCCATGGGCCGCCTGGCCGACTGGGATTTCTCCAGCCCCACCGGCATTCAGGAAGGCTTCGACCCGGGCGACAACCGTCTGGCGTTGCCCGAACCGAGTGACGCCGAGATCGCCAACAGCGTCGCGGCGACGATCTACTCGACGTTCCGTGGCCAGGCCATCGGCAATACCATCGACGGCATTCTCAATGCAGTCCAGCTGGGCAATAACCTGCCTGGCAGTCGGGCGTCGGTCAGCGCGCTGCTGAACCTGCTGGAGAACTTCGAACAGAACCAGGGCTTCGGCGCTTCCGGTCTGCCGTTCTTCAACGTCGACGGCGCACCCGATGCGGCCTCCGCGCGCGATACGATCCTGCTGGCCAGCCTGAAGGGCGCGCTGGACCTGCTGGCCAGCGACGAGTTCGCACCGGCGTTCGGCAATTCCACCGACCAGCAGGACTACCGCTGGGGCCGACTGCACCGCATCGTGTTCGATCATCCGCTGGGCCAGAAACCGTTCAACGTTCCGCGCGGATTCGGCCTCAACGATCTCAGCCCCGAACTTCCGGGCGTGCCGCGCTCGGGCGGTTTCGAGGCGGTCGACGCTTCAAGCCACAGCGCGCGGTCCGATTCGGTCAACGGGTTCATGTTCGGGTCCGGCCCGGCGCGTCGTGTCGTGGCCCACATGACGCCCGACCAGCCGACGGTGGATGAAATCATCCCCGGCGGCCGCAGCGGCGTGGTTTTCAGCCCGTTCTACACCAACCAGCTGTTCTTCTGGCTGGTCAACGAATACCTGCCGCTGAATATCGGCGAGAGCGATGCTGCGGGCAGCGCCGTGCAGGTCACCACGTTCACTACGCCGTAACGCGGCAGCTACAAACCATGCCGCTTACCGGCGGCACCGAAAATGCCCGCCCCGTGCGGGCATTTTCGTCTTATAATGACCGGCTACCCCGGGGTCTGGTCGCGGACCGCCGGATTTTTTTGAATCTGCATACGGAAACTTCAACATGAGCAGAAAGACTTACGAAGTGCCGGCCGAACTGCGCGAAGACGTGGGGAAAGGTGCGAGCCGCCGCCTGCGCCGCCAGAAGAAAGTGCCGGCAGTTGTTTACGGCGAATCGCTTGATCCGGTGTCCCTGACCCTGGAACACGATTTCATCCTGCACGCCGCTGACCAGGAGTCGTTCCACGCCTCGATCCTGGAACTCAAGGTCGCCGACGGACGCAAACAGAAGGTCGTCCTGCGCGACCTGCAGCGTCACCCGTTCAAGCCGACCATCATGCACGTCGACTTCCAGCGGATCAGCGCCGATCACGAACTGCGCATCGAGGTCCCGCTGCACTTCATCAACGAGGAAATCAGCCCGGCCGGCAAGAAGGGCGGGGTGGTCATTTCCTACCTGGTGACCGAAATCGAAATCGCGGCGCTGCCGAAGGACCTGCCCGAGTACCTGGAGGTCGATTTGACCAACCTGGAGCCGGGCGAGCGCGTCATGCTGAGCGAGCTCACGCTGCCTGAAGGCGTCAAGATTCCGGCCCTCGAGTACGGTGAAGATTACGACACCGCACTGGTCAACGCCATCTTCATCCGCGAAGGTCAGGGTTCGGGCGAGCTTGCCGCCGAAGCCGACGCCGCGCTCGCCGAAGGCCAGGAGCCGGAAGTTGGCGAGGAAGCAGATCTCGAGGAAGGCGAAGGCGAGGAAGGCGAAGAAGGCGAAGGCGAAGGCGAAGGCGAGGGCGAAGGCGGTACGTCCGGCGAGACCTCGGGCAGCAAGGAAAATGCGCCCGACAAGAAGGTCGACAAGGACGAGTAACGCCCGTCATGAGCCCCTGGCTGATTGCCGGGCTCGGCAATCCGGGCCCCAAGTACGAAAGAACCCGGCACAACGCCGGGTTCTGGTTTGTGGACGAGTTGAATCGTCGCCACGAGCTCGGGCTGAAGGACGACCGCAAGCTCAAGGGCCGTGCCGCGAAGGCGAGAATCGCCGGCGTCGACGTGGTCGTACTCGCGCCCGATACCTTCATGAACGAGTCCGGTCAGTCGCTGCGTGCGGCTGTGGATTTCTACAAGGTGCCGATCGAGCGCGTGCTGGTTGCCTACGATGACCTGGACCTGCCACCCGGGACCGTGCGCCTGAAAAAAGGCGGCGGCCACGGCGGGCACAACGGGCTGCGAAGCATCTTCAGTCATCTCGGCTCCCCGGAATTCCGCCGTCTGCGCATCGGCATCGGCCATCCCGGCCAGGCCGAGCAGGTCTTGCCCTGGGTGCTGGGCCGCGCCCGGCCGGACGAAGAGAAGGCCATTGTCGAGGCCATCGATCGCGCCGCCGCCGTGCTGCCGCAGATTCTCACCGGTCACGACAACCGGGCCATGACGGCCCTGCACACCGCGCCCGAAGCGCGCGACACGCCCCCCGAATCGGAGCAATAAATACCATGGGATTCAAGTGCGGCATCGTCGGGCTGCCCAACGTCGGCAAGTCGACGCTATTCAACTGTCTGACCAGCGGCGAAATCGCGGCCGAGAACTACCCGTTCTGCACCATCGAGCCCAACGTCGGCATGGTGCCGGTGCCCGATCCCCGTCTCGACCAGCTGGCCGCCATCGTCAAGCCGCAGAAGCTGATCCCGACGACCATGCAGTTCGTCGACATCGCCGGGCTGGTTGCCGGCGCGTCCAGGGGGGAAGGGCTGGGCAACAAGTTCCTGGCCCACGTACGCGAAACCGACGCCATCGCTCACATCGTGCGCTGCTTCGAAGACGACGACGTCACCCATGTCGCCGGGCGGGTCGATCCGATCGCCGACATCGAGACCATCGATACCGAACTGACCCTGGCCGACCTTGAATCGGCCGAAAAGGCGCTGGCGCGAGCGGCCAAGCAGACCAAGTCCGGCGACAAGGAAGCCCGGGCCCTGGCCGCGCTGCTGGAGCGCGTCGTCGCGCACCTGGGCGAGGGCAGCCCGGTGCGCTCGATGGAGCTGTCGGAAGAGGAGCGTCGGGCGCTGCGCGAATGGCACTTCATCACGGCCAAACCGGTGCTTTACGTGGCCAACGTGGATGACACTTCGAATGCGGATAATCCGCTGGTGCGGAAAGTGCAGGAATACGCAGCCGGTTCCGAGGCGGTCGTGGTCGTCGTCTCGGCGGCCATGGAGGCCGAGCTGGCCCAGCTCGATCCGGAAGAGCAGGCCGAATTCCTGGCCGACCTGGGCGAGACCGAACCCGGCCTCAACCGCCTGATCCGCGCCGGCTACGAACTTCTGGATCTGCTGACCTTCTTCACCGCAGGACCGAAGGAAGTGCGCGCCTGGACCGTCCACCGCGGCGCCACTGCCCCGCAGGCCGCCGGCCGCATCCACACCGATTTTCAGAAAGGCTTCATCCGCGCCGAAGTCACGGCCTTTGACGATTACATCGCCTGTAATGGAGAGACCGGCGCCAAGGCCGCCGGCAAGCTGCGACTGGAAGGCAAGGAATACATCGTCAAGGAAGGCGATGTGATGCATTTCCGATTCAATGTTTGATCGAGGATGCTGGCAGTCGGCCATCGAGTTTTGAGAACAATCGACCGGATGAACACCGCGGGACGTAGCGATTCTCGTCAAGTGTTGCGCCGCCGGCCTTGTATCGGGGCTCGGCGCGGTTTCGGTTTCAGGCGACGGCATTCGACGACCGGGACGCACGTTCCGGGGCTCGAGTGCGGTGCTGTAAAGGGTGACGTGATCGGGGTGGACGTGTTCCCGGCCGGGTCGACCTGGATATGCGATCGGTAAGTATGGCTAATTTCTGACGGGTTGCCGCGCCGACCGTTCACCAATCTGGTGCCGCTGCCGAGGGAAAACTCGCGCACTCCGACGCGAGCCCAGGCGCATTGGGCATCCTGCTCGTTATTGCCCCGCCGGCGGTCGAGTCGAGAGTAGCGCGATAAGCAGTTTGGTCACGCACTTCCAGTACATCGCCAATGCAAAAACCCACAACCCGAAAAAAATCATCGCGGCGACGGGAAACGCGGCAGTCAGCATGAGCGCCGCAAACAGGCTGGCCGATGCGATGCCCCAGGCCCGCGGCATCTCGTCGATGCTAAGCCCTCTGGCATCAACTACGCGATCGACGGATTCTGCGAATCTGATTGCCGTAACGAACAGCCAGACAATATTGAAGACCGGCACCAGATTCCACCACACGCTTGCGGGCGATATCGCCCGGTCAGACGGCCCCATCACGTTCAGGCATTTGCTCATCGTCCACAGGAATTGCACCAGTATCGCAAAGGCGATGATCAGCAGGATTACCGTCGGCATGCGGGGTTTTGTTCCAGCGTCGCGATTGGAAATTGTAAAAGACCTCGCCTCAGGATAGTTCTTGACAGCACGAGACAGCGGCGCTGTCGGACGTTACGCGACGCCGGCAGAACAGGGCAAACACACTCTCCGTAAGTATCATCGTTCGCATTCGTAGCCAGGTGTCCAGGAAAGTCCGGCGGCTTCATGCCCGAGCGGGCACCCCCGAAACGGCGCAATTTTGCAGATTTCCGCAGTGAACGCTTCGTGCTTGCCCCCGAAGGTGCTCGTCCTCCGAACCGGCAAGCAACTATTTGTATTTCAGACTTTTACCGGCTATAGTGCGATTTCATCCTTAGCATGGTTTTAAAAGTGTGATGGATCTCTCATATAGACGGCGTGGTCTGGCCCTGTTGGCGGCGTTGTCCCTGACCGCATGCTCTGCTCAGGAGGTGCGTCAGCTCGATCGCGCCAGCCCGGAAATGGAGGGGTTTCGGGAAGTGAGTGATTTGTATATTGTCGATTGTCTTCTCCCCGGCGAGGTTCGGCGGATGGGTAGGGCCGTTTACATGTCACCCCGTCGCCCAGCCCGGATGACGGCCGGTGATTGCCAGCTGCGAGGCGGCGAATATACGGCCTACGATCGTGCGGATTGGCGTTCGGCGCTGGCCGTCTGGCGGCAGCGGGCGGAAGAAGGGGATCCGCAAGCGCAATACTATGTCGGTGAAATATACGAAAAAGGCATGGGACGTCCGGCTGATTACGAGCAGGCGTTCGCCTGGTACAAGCGCGCCGCGGAGCAAGGGCTTGGTAAAGCACAAATGGCGCTGGGCTACCTCTATGAAATGGGCCAGGGGGTCGAGCAAGACATGATTCAATCGCTGAAGTGGTACCGGCAAGCGGCCGGTCTCGGCGATGATGAAATCATTTTTGCCTCGGCGGCGAATCAGAAGCTCGAAGTGCTTCGGGCCGAACTCGAAGGTGAGCTGGAACGTTTGCAGCAAGAAAAGAGCGCGCTGGCCGGCCAGGTGGAACGACTTCGCAGTGATTTGGAACAGCGTGACGACGCTGGCCAGACAAGCGCCGAGACCATCGCCACGCTGGAGCGCATGCTCGCCCAAACTGAACAGCAGGCCGCAGAGACCGAAGGCCGACTCATCCGTTTGCGCGGTCAGCAGCTACCCGAAATCGAAGAGGCGAATTCGATCAGCCAAAGCGAACGTATCGCCGCCGCTAACGTGAACCGTGAGCGTTTCGGCGATTATCACGCGCTGGTTATCGGACTGGAGTCCTACGTCTTCTGGGACTCGCTGCAATCGCCGCGCGAGGACGCGCGTGAGATCGCCGATTTGTTATCCACCCACTACGGTTTCGATACGACCCTTTTGCTGGATGCCTCGGGCGCCGAAATCCTGAGCGCTATCAATGACCTGCGTGACCGCGTAGGCCCTGAGGACAACGTACTGCTCTATTTTGCCGGCCATGGCCAGTTGTTGAGGCCCGAATCCGGCCAATTGATGCGCGGTTACTGGCTGCCGGTCAATGCCGAGCTCGATCGCACCACTTATTGGGTATCGAACTCGGCGATCAACGACTATCTGGCGATCTTCGATGCCCGTAGCGTGCTGGTGATTGCCGATTCGTGCTTCGGCGGCGCAATGTCCACGGATCCGTCGACGATCATGCTCGGCGGCAACAGGCCGATTTCGGAACGCCTGGTCGAGCTTGGTCTTTCGCGCAAGGCGCGTTTCGTTCTGTCATCGGGGGGGCTACGGCCGGTACTCGACGGTACCGAGGGTCAGCATTCGATTTTCGCTCGTGCCTTGATAGAGGTCCTGCAGTCGAGCGACAGTTTGATGCGCGCGCGGGATCTGTTCGATAGCGTCGTCCAGCGCACCGAACAATTGGCATCGCTCGCCGGGGTCGAACAGCGACCCGAGCTCAAGCCGATTCGAGAGGCCGGGCACGAGGCAGGAAGTTTCTTTTTGGTTCCGACTGGTTTGAATCGACAATGACTTTTTGGGGGCGGATCGAAAAAGGGAGGAAATAGAAAAGAATCGCCAATACGTCACTTTTCTCGTTTGCAATGCGTAAATACATAGAGCGAGCAAGTGGAAGAACGAGCCACGGACCCAGGAAGCCGAAAATGAGCGTTGCATCTATAAGAGTCAAGGGAGGTCGCGTCCCGACGCCGTTCCTGATGTCGTTTCGGGATCGTAGACGGGCCGGTTTCCAGTCCTGTGATATGGAAAGCAGCTCAGGTGAAGTCCGCCAGGGGGCTGCCGGCATGTCTGCGGTGAGCAAGCAATCCAGTCCCGTCTCGGGCCTGATGCCGCGTGTGTTCGTGGGTTTGATGCTCGTGTGCTCATTCTTGTTTGCCCCGTCCTTGCACGCAGCTACATTTGTCGTGCAGGAGGCGACCGAAACTGCGCTGCGTGATGCGGTCGGTCAGGCCAACCAGACGCCAGGGCTCGACCGAATCGAATTCGCCAATCAGATCGATTCGATCGTGATTAGCCAGGGTCAGATCGAGATTTCGGATTCGCTGGAAATTGTGGGCCGGGCGGGTGCGCCGGTGACGCTCAGTGGCAGCGGAAACTCGCGGATTCTGGCGGTGATCGATTTGGGCGAATCATTTCCGACGCTGGATCTCGTCCACCTGGTCATAGAAGGCGGAGCCACAACGCAGCCGGGCACTATCGTTGTCAACGATCTCGGACAGCCGGATTGCTCGACGAGCACAGGAGACGGGGGTTCGATCTGCTCCGAATTCCTGGTGCGTCTGAACGACGTCATCGTGCGCAACAGCCGGACATCCGGTGCCGCGGCCGACGGCGGCGCTATCTGGGCGGCGGAAGGTGTCGAGCTGGTGTTCAGCTCGATTCTGAATAACCAGGTGTTTGCGGACGCCTTCGGTGCCGGCATCTTCAATCGGAATGGTCCTGTCACATGCGACTATTCGAATATCTCGGGCAACGTAGCGGCGCAACCGGAGTCGGGCGGCGGCGGAGTCTACTCGCCGGCTTTCGTCGCAACAAACTGCGTTGTTTCGAATAACGAAGCTGCCAGTGGCGCAGGTGTCTATTCCGGATTCGTCGATGTGTTTGCTTCAACGTTGTCGGGCAATACGGCACAGTTCCGGGGCGGTGGAATGCTGGCAACCTCTGTGTTTCAGCCGCAAACGGAATCCACGGCGTCGTCACTGCTGGTCGTCAATTCAACCATTTCCGGCAACCAGGCCGAAGAGGGCGGCGGGATCTTCGGGGTTGCCGGCGATCAGGCCGATTTCCTCATCGCCAATTCAACGATTACCGACAACAGTGCAATCACTGTGGGCGGCGTCGAAATCCTGGATCCGTTTTTCATTTTCATTGGTGCCGCCCAGCCGCCCGATACTGGCGGGGCGCGCACATCGGCGGCAGGCAAACGTCGGACCGCAGGTGCTGATTCCCTCCTTTCGACACGCAAGAGAAATCCAGGATTTCCGGACCGGAAACGCATCCCGATAAAAGAGAAATCGCCTCCGGCGCCGATGGCGGGCAGTGGTCCAGGTCTCGGCGTCGAGGACGGAAGATTAGGTGCAGAGGCGGAATTCGGACAACCCCGGGGTGTGGTCCCGTTCGAGCCGGAGGTCGTCAGCACTATCGTCTCCGGAAATGTGAACGATAGCGCTTCCGATCCGGATCTGGACTTCACGCCGAGCGCGCAGCGGCAGACCAATCTGATTCTGCAAAACAGCGTGATTGGCTTTGCCGACCCTGGAGGTATGCCGGTGCTGGCGCCCCTGGCCGATAACGGCTGCTTCGAAACCGCCGGCGCTGCGGGCGACGCCGGGACCGGCTGCCCGGAGACCCACCGGTTGGTTGCGGTGAATATCGCCGCGACGGTAGATCAGGGTCTGAATGTTTTCCAGCTGCCGTTTGATCAGCGCGGCAGCGGCTTTCCCAGGGTGATCGGCCAAGCGATCGATATCGGCGCCTACGAGTTTCGTCCCTTGGGGATAGCGAACTTTTTTATCTCTCCTGACGTGTTGCGCCAAGGCGAAACACTGAATGTTGTTTGGAATGTGCTGCCCGATCAACAAGAGGTCTCGTGTACTGGCTCTGGGCTGCCCGGTACTGTCTGGGACAACCTGACGCTGGATAACAATGGCAATTTGTTCATTGATACCGGGGGATTGGTACCTGGAGACTATCTTGTGGCGCTGGAATGCCGACGGGATGCAGAGCTGGCGTTTCTCGAGATCCCCTTGCAGGTGCTGGAGCCCATCGAGGTCTCGTTGACGCTGGTGCCGGCTACGGTGCCGTTGGGCGAGCCGGCAACAATCTCATGGGATGCCGTGCCGAATGACTCGGCGACCAGTTGCAGCGCAGAAAGCAGCCCGCCGGTTGCGGCCTGGGCGGGTCCGCTGACCAATAGCGGCTCGATAGAAGTCGACACCGGCCAGCTCCCTCCCGGAACCTACCAGTTATCTTTGCTTTGTACGCGGGGTGACTTCTCGGCAACGGCTGCCGTGGAGCTTGCGGTCACCGACGAGCCTCTGGAAATCTCGCTTGGCGTTGTCGAGAGTCCGGCGATTATCGGTGATGACGTTGCGATCGAGTGGGCCGTTGCGCCCAGCGATGAGTTTACATCCTGCACGGGAACTGGTCTCGCTGGGACGGCCTGGAATTCGGCTCGCCAGACCAGTGGTTCATTTTTGCTTGACACCACGATCGTCGGGCCCGGTACATTCGATGTCGGACTTGAATGCAGCCGGCCGGGCCAGATCGAAAGCGCGACCGTAGCACTCGTGATTCAGCCTTTGGAATTGAGCCTGACCGCCCAGCCGACGGCCCTGTTACGCGGCGACGATCTGACCATCTCCTGGACCGGAACCGAGGGCGCGGTATGCACCGGCGCCGGCTTGCCGGGTACGCAATGGAACGGCGGCGGCAAGTCGGCCTCGGGGACGCAGTTGATCAATACCGCGCCGCTACCGGCCGGCGACTACCTGGTCGGTTTGAGCTGTGAGCGGGCCGGCCTGACGATCGATCGGGACGTGCCGGTCTCGATACTCCCGCTCGAGTTGAATTTGACGCTTGATCCGACCAGCCTGATCCGCGGCGACGATCTGACCGTCTCCTGGACCGGGACCGAGGGTGCGGTGTGCGCCGGCTCGGGCTTGCCGGGTACGCAATGGAACGGCGGTGATAAAGCAGCTTCGGGAACGCAGTTCGTCGATACAGAGCCCCTGGAGCGGGGCACCTACCTGGTCCAGCTGACTTGCGACCGCCGCGGCGTCACAATCCAGCGCCAAAGCGAGTTGATCGTTTTGCCACCGCCGGCTGATCTGGCGCTTTCGCCCGCGCCCGCGGACCTGGGCGTTGTCGGTAGCGATTTTGTCGAGTTTTCCGTCTCGAACGACTCCGAAAATCCCGCGTTCGATCTGGTTTTGGAGGTTTCCGCGCCGACGGGCTATGAAATTGTCGGGGTGTTCTTCCGGGCGCCGGACTGCTCGATTGTCGAAGGCGATCCATCCGAGTTGCGCTGCGATCCTGCGACCATCGGCGACTGGCAATGCGACACTGTCGATGGGACAACCCGGTGCGTCTTGGCTGAATTGCCCGCGGACGGGCTGACAGGCGTGGTCATTGAATTGCGCGGCTCAGGCGCCGCGACCGTGGCGGGAACAATCCAGGCGAGTAACGCCGATGTTCGACTCGTCGAGATTGAAATCGGCTCGGAAGCGGCGCCATGAGAAAATATCGATGCAACGCGATTCTACCTCTGGCGGCGGTGCTGCTTCTTGTGGTCCAGGCGGAAACGGCGCTGTCTGCGACTCGCTATGGTCAGGTGCTTACCAGCGGTCAGGTCGTCTTTTCTACCGGCGGCGCAGGAACCCAGGGCGTGTCTTCGCGATGCGAAGACGGTGAGCTGGTATTCAGTTTCGTTGAAACGGTTTCTCCCGAGCGTCTGGAGTTTCAGCGGTTGGATGCCGGCAGCGACAATGGATCCGGTTCGGTCTCGATCTCGGTCACGGTCGACGAAATATGTTTCGGGTCCGGCACGGCTACTTTCCGTTACCAGCACGTGGCGGAGCAGGGTGAAATCGGCGCCGATATCGATATAGGCCCGGTGGCGCCGGTGCTTGCCGTCGAGCTTGTCGAGTCCGGCTCAGCGTCGGTTCAGATCGATTACCAGATTCGTCCCCGCCAGGAAGATACTGGTGACGCCGACAAGCGCTTTTTGCTCCTGGCTTCACAGCTGTCGTTTGTTGCCGGTAACATCGTCGGCCAGGTTGGCCGCCAGGACGAGTTGGCCGTAATTGCCATTTCGGAAGCGCCGCCGGTCGATGTCGGCGTGCTGCCGGATTCGCCCAGAGACGGGGGACGGCTTGTAGCCTCTGCACTGGCCTTCAACAACGCGTGCCTGGAGCCGTCCGCTACCGGCAGCACGCTTCTTGAGATTTGCCGCGCGGCCCAGGATGTCGAAGACCCGGCTCTCTTAGCGAAGTTGCTGGAGGCATTCGATGCGCACGAGTACGCCGCTTTGAGTTCAGCCTCGTCGGAAGGCATTCGCATCCAGCGCGATAACGTGGCTTCACGAATGGCGGCGCTGCGTAGCGGCACCAAAGGGCTGAGTATCGAAGGCGTCGCGCTGGCGTTTGCGGGCAACTCCGTCAATGCAAGCTGGCTGCCGGAAGAACTGCTGGACGCCGTCAACGAGGAGGGCGGCGGCGGGGGCAGCAGTCTGCTCAGCGAGCGGCTAGGGGTTTTCGTCAACGGCAATATTGCGCTGGGAGATCGCGATCGGCGTGGTAAGGAAGTCGCATTCGGTTTCGATTCCTGGGGCTTGACGGCCGGCGTCGACTACCGTTTCGTCAACGACGCCGTCGCCGGCATCGCGTTGGGGTATAGCCAATACGACGCCGACGTGGACCGTGACGGAGGGACGGTCGATTCCAACACGATCACGATCCAAGGCTATGGCACGTACAACGTCACGGAGCAGTTCTATGTTGATGCCACTTTGGGTTTCTCAGGCGCGGATGTGGACCAGAATCGCGTCGTCGATCTGACCGGCATTGGCGGATTCGGCCGCACCGTTGCCCGTGGCTCGACGGATTCGACCCAGTATTCGGCATCGCTCGCGTTGAACTATCAGGTGCCTCTGGCGCGGGCGTGGGATACCGTGATATTCGGTCAGGCTTTCTACGCCACCAACGACATCGACGGGTTCGTGGAAAAAGGCAGCCCATTTGCGCTGGAATTTCCGGGCCAGGACTTCGTAACCCGAACCTTTACTGCGGGCCTGCGCGCTTCTCGCGCGGTCACCCTTTCCAGGGGCGTCCTGTTGCCGTTTATCGATGCCTCGTTTGCGCATGAAAGCGGAAACGACGGCTTCGTGCTGAGTCCGACGCTGATCGACACCGGCGCGCTGGCCCCGCAAATCGAAATTTCCAACCCGGACCGCAACTTTGGCAAGCTCGATGTCGGTGCGAGTTGGGTATTCCTGTCGGGCAACCAGATGTTTATCAGCTACGGGCTGCTGCTTGGAGAAAGCGATACGAAGATGCAGACGATCAACTTCGGCGCGCGGTTCGAATTCTGAGCCAATGTCCGGGTCAGTCGTACCGGCATTGGCAGCCCTCGACTTTGTTCGCCACGTCAGGCGTAACCGAGCGGACATCCAAATTTGCATGCAGATCATGAAACGCAGGAACTGGAATCGACTATGACCAAAGCCATCGACATCGACGCACTGACCGCCCCGCTGGACGAGGAAAACCCCTGTGGCGAGGCGCTCGAGGATTTTGTTTTTGATCCGGACTACGCAGAAGTCGATCGCCTCTCCCAGGGCAAGGAAGAGCAGGTCATGGGCGATGAGGTTATCGAGGCCGAAGAGCCGGACTGGCGCGAGGTGTTGGACAAATCCCTGAACCTGTTCGAACGTGTGCGCAGTCTCAGACTGGCCGTCCTGATCACAAAGGCGCTTTGCGTACGCGAGGGTCTTGGGGGAATGCGCGAGGGACTGGAGCTGGTTCACTCGCTGATGGAAAAATATTGGGATGACGTCGAGCCGCTGATCGACGACGGCGACGCAACCGAGCGGTTGCATACCGTCGGCGAGCTAGCCACTGGCCCGGGGCTTATACGCCTGGTGCGCGAAGCCGAGTTCGTTTCATCGCCCGCCGTCGGCCGATACACGGTGCGGGATTATCTGGTGGCAAGCGATCGGCTGAAGCCCAAAGCTGACGAAGAACCGGCGACGCTGACGTCGATCAACCAGGCGCTGATGGATTGCGAGCTGGATCAGCTCAAGGAGACGCTGGAAAATATTCAGCAGTCCATCGAGCTGATCGGCCAGATCGAGACCCTTTTCAACAAGTCCGTCTCCTCTCAATTCCTGATCGATCTTGACCCAATGACGAAGGTTCTGGCCGATCTTCGGCCGCCGATCCAGGAAGTGCTCGGCCGTCGCGGCATCGCGGTCGAAGATGTTTCAGAATCCGGCAAGGCGTCCGATTCGGCGCAGCCGCCAGGGCTGACGGGATCCAGTGAGATTGCCAGCCGCGAAGACGTGGTCCGAATGTTGGACCGCATGACCGAGTATTACAATCGACACGAGCCTTCCAGCCCTGTTCCGCTGCTTCTTCAGCGCGCCAAGCGGCTGGTTTCAGCGGATTTCATGGCGATCATCAAGGATGTTGCATCCGATGGCCTGCAGCAGGCAGATCTATTGGTCGGCAGCAAAGATGAGGATTGAATGGCATTAAACCGAAAACGTCCGGCATAAATTGACCAGCATCAACCAGGAGTATCGAGCATGGCGAAACAAAGTCGACAAAAGTTCATTGCGCGCAATCGCGCCCCCCGGGTGCATATCGAATATGACGTGGAGTTGTATGGCGCCGAGAAGAAGGTCCAGATCCCGTTCGTGATGGGCGTGATGGCCGATCTTGCGGGCAAACAGGAAGAGCCGTTGCCACCCATCGAGCAACGCAAGTTTCTCGAGTTCGATATGGACAACTTCGACGACAGAATCAAGGCGATGAAGCCGCGAGCGGCCTTCCGGGTCAAGAATACCTTGACTGACGATGAGGGCGAACTCAGCGTCGATCTCACGTTTGAAAGTCTCGACGACTTTTCACCCGCCGCGGTTGCCCGGAAGGTCGAGCCGTTGCGCAAGCTTCTCGAGGCGCGCACGCAGCTTGCGAATCTTGTGACCTATATGGATGGCAAGTCAGGCGCCGAGGAGCTGGTGGCCAACGCGATCAATGATCCCGAATTGCTCAAGTCGCTCACGGCCGCACCGAATGCAGCCGGCGATGACAGCGCCGATAACAAGGAGGACTAAGCCGATGGCCAAGAAACAGGAAACCGCCGCGCAAGAACAGGGCGAAGTGCTGGAAAAAGATGATTTTTCGGCGTTGCTGCAAAAAGAGTTTCGGCCCAAGAGCGAACGCGCGAAGAGCGAGGTTGAATCGGCCGTTCGGACGCTGGCGCAGCAGGTACTCGAAGGTACCGCCCTGGTTTCGGAGGACGCGGTCACGACCATTAATGCACTTGTTGCGGAAATCGATTCACGACTGACGGAACAGGTCAACCAGATTATTCATCACGAGGATTTTCAGAAACTCGAGGGCGCATGGCGCGGGCTGCATTACCACGTAATGAACACCGAGACCGACGAGATGCTCAAGATCCGGGTGATGAATATCTCCAAGGATGAGCTGGCCAAGATGTTTCGGCGCTATCCCGGCGCATCATGGGATCAGAGCCCGTTGTTCAAGAAGATTTATGAAGAAGAATTCGGCCAGCTCGGCGGTGAACCATTCGGTGCGCTGGTTGGCGACTACGTCTTCGATCATAACGCCAAGGATGTCTCTATCCTCAACGGCATGGCGCAAGTCGCCGCGGCAGCCCATGCGCCGTTTCTGGCGGCGGCAGGACCCAATTTATTGCAGATGGATTCCTGGGACGAGCTTGCCAATCCGCGTGATCTGTCCAAGCTGACCTCCACCCCGGAATACGCCGCGTGGAATTCGTTGCGTCAGTCGGACGATTCACGCTATATCGCGTTGACCATGCCGCGATTCCTGGCGCGCATTCCCTACGGAGCCAAGACCGACCCGGTTGAAGAGTTCAACTTCGAGGAAGATACCGAAGGAGCGGATTCGGGCAAATATACCTGGGCCAATTCCGCGTATGCCATGGCGACCAACATCACCAACGCTTTCAAGCAATATGGTTGGTGTACACGGATCCGAGGCGTGGAGTCCGGCGGTGCGGTCGAGGGCCTGCCGACGCACACCTTCCCGACCGACGATGGCGGCGTCGACATGAAATGCCCGACCGAGATCGCGATCAGCGACCGACGTGAAGGCGAGTTGTCCAAGATCGGCCTGATGCCGCTCGTGCACCGGAAGAATACCGATTTCGCAGCGTTTATAGGCGCACAGTCGCTGCAGAAACCGGCTGAATATGATGATCCGGACGCTACCGCCAACGCCAATCTCTCGGCGCGCTTGCCGTATCTTTTCGCAACGTGCAGGTTTGCCCACTACCTGAAATGCATCGTGCGAGACAAGATCGGATCGTTCCGCGAACGCGACGACATGGAACGTTGGCTGTCCAACTGGATCATGAACTACGTTGACGGCGATCCGGCTAATTCGAGCGAAGAAACAAAGGCGCGCAAGCCATTGGCAGCCGCGGAAGTCAGAGTGCAGGAAGTGGAGGGGAATCCCGGATATTACACGTCCCAGTTCTTCCTGCGCCCCCACTATCAGCTTGAGGGGCTTTCGGTTTCATTGCGCCTCGTTTCGCGTCTGCCTTCGGCCAAGGGTGCTTGATGCAGGCGGTTTGTAAGAACCGATTCTGATCGAATCGAATAATGTTAATCAAAATTGGAGATGGATCATGGCTGTAGACATTTTTTTGAAGTTCGATACCTTCGATGGTGATTCTCAGGACAAAGAGCACACAGACGAAGTCGACGTCCTCGATTGGCGATGGGGAGGGAGCCAGAGCGGCACCATGCATATCGGGACGGGTGGCGGTGCCGGAAAAGTCGACGTGCAGGATATGACAATCCTCAAATATCACGACAAGGCTACGCCCAACCTCTGGAAAATACTTTGTAACGGCAAGCACGAAAAGGAGGTGAAGCTCACTGCCCGGAAAGCGGGCGGGGATGCGCCCGTGGAGTACCTGGTAATCACCCTGAAGGAGGTGCTGGTGTCTTCGATGGCCACTGGCGGCAGTAGTAACGACGATCTTGCAACGGAGACGGTCACGCTTAATTTCGCTGAATTCAAGATGGAATATACGCCGCAGGATGAGAAGGGTGCCGCTGGTGCCAAGATCGAGGCCGGCTGGAATATCCGCAAGAACGAACCGGTCTGAGCATTGGCCGTTGCTTCACCGCCAGGCCGGCAAGTTCGGCCTGGTGTTCAACGGAGGTAGAGCTTGAACAGAATCCACGAACTATTGCAAACCGGCGACCTTGATGCCTCGATGCAGGAAGCTATGCAGGCAGTGCGCGACGATGCGGGTAACACCAAGCACCGGGTGTTGTTGTTCCAACTCCAGTGTCTGGTTGGTGAATGGGAGAAGGCCCGGCGTCAACTCTATGTGCTCAAGGATATGGATGCCTCGACAATCCCGATGTTCGAGACCTATGACCCGGTCATTCAGTGTGAGATGTTCAGGGCCGGGGTGTTTGAAGGTGAGCGAAGCCCGTTATTTTTCGGCGAGCCTAGAGAATGGCTTGCGACCCTGAACTCGGCACTGTCCGCGGATAAGCGCGGCGAGGAACAGCGAGGGGCGGAACTCCGCGACGAGGCGTTCGAGAATGCCCCCGCCACTCCAGGTCTTATCGACGATAAAGCTTTCGAGTGGATTGCGGATGCGGACGGAAGATTGGGCCCGGTCCTCGAAGTTTTCCTGAACGGCCGATATTACTGGGTGCCGTTCGAGCACATCAGCGTCCTGGACATGGACGAACCGGAAGATCTGCGCGATCTGGTCTGGACGCCGGCTCGATTCCAGTGGAGCAACGGCGGTGACGCGGTCGGCTTCATCCCGACGCGTTATCCGGGGACGGAAGCGAGCGAGGATGATCGCCTGCGGATGAGCCGCATGACCGCATGGCTCGGCGACGATAACGAAGATTCGCTGGCCAGAGGCCTTGGCCAGCGGCTCATGGTCACCGACGAGGGCGACTTTCCACTACTGTCGATACGCAAGATCCGGCTCGGTGCTGCCGCCGAAGAGGCCGAAGCCGGGACCGATGAGGACTCCTCGTGGCCGAGCTGAGCTTCTCGGAAAAGCTTCAGCCGTCTTTGCTTGACCGGCTGACCGATGAAGCGCCCGAAACAAAGAATGAGGGCCGCACTCGCCGCGTGATCAGCCTGTCGCGTCTGAGGTACCTCGTTCGGCGCGATATTTCATGGTTGCTCAATGCCGCACAGATGGAGCCGCTCGTCGATCTCGAGCCTTATCCGGAGGTGGAAAAGTCGGTGCTGAATTACGGTATCCCCGATCTGTCCGGCTCGGCCGTGTCGGGACTTCAGAAGGAAGAGCTGGAACGCATCATCAAGAGTGTGCTGCTGACCTATGAGCCCCGGATTCTTTCCCGCACCTTGCGGGTGCGTGCCGATATCTCGGCGGACCGCATGAGCAACAATGCGATCATTTTCGAGATCGAGGGGCAGCTGTGGGCGCAGCCGATGCCGACCGAGATGTTCCTCAAGACCGAGATCGACCTCGAGAACGGGCAGGTCGAGGTTCGCGACGCGGCCGAAATGTCGGGAGGAAGATAACCGATGGATCCGGGGTTTCTTAGATTCTATAATACCGAGCTCCAGCATTTGCGTGATATGGGCGCGGAGTTCGCGCAGGAATACCCGAAGATCGCCGGTCGCATTGGGCTGGAAGGATTCGAATGTGCCGATCCCTACGTAGAACGATTGCTGGAAGGCTTTGCTTTCCTGGCAGCGCGCCTGCAGCTGAAGCTCGACAAGGAATACGAGCGGTTCAGTCAGCACATGTTCGAAATGGTGTACCCGCATTTCCTGTCGCCGGTGCCCTCGATGTGCGTAGCCCGATTCGAACCGGACATGACTGAAGGCAATCTGTGCGACGGCGTTTTACTCCCGCGCGGAACAGCCCTGCGCGCCCGGATTGGACGCGGTGAGCAGACTGCCTGCGAGTTTCGGACCCGGCAGGACGTCACGCTTTGGCCGATCGAGATCGACTCGGCAACCTATCTCGGCACGCGTGGCGATGTCGCGGCGCTTGGCATCCGGCCACCAGAGGGCACGCGCTCGGGGATCCGCCTGCGGCTCAAGGCGAGCGGCGGCTTCCAGTTCAACGAGATCAGTATTGATTCCCTTGCGGTCTATCTCAATGGCGCAGGGGAACTCGTGGCCAGCCTGATGGAGCACTTTCATGCCGGCTGTCTGGGGTTCTTCGCTCGTGGGCACAGCCAGGACGGGGCGCCACAGGATCCTGTTTTCGTCGCCCATGACTGCATCGACATGCCTGGAATCGGCGCTGATGAAGCCATGCTCCCATATGAGGATCGTTCATTTCAGGGCTACCGTCTGCTTCAGGAGTATTTCACGTTCCCGGAGCGCTTCAATTTTGTGCGGCTCAACAGTCTCGGCGGATGGTCGTCAAGCGCACAGAGCGATACGCTGGAGCTGGTCTTCACGTTTGACAAGCACTCGGGTAATCTCGAAAACACGCTTGACGCCGACAATTTCGTGCTCAACTGTGCGCCGGCGATCAATTTGTTTACACGTCAGTGCGATCGGATCCATGTGACGGAGCGCGATCCTGAGCTGCACGTCATTCCGGACCGGACACGGCCGATGGACTACGAGATCTATTCCATTCGGGCAGTCAAGGGTTATCGCACCGGAGTGCACGAGGGCGATGAATTCAAGCCGTTCTTCTGGTCGCAGGACCGGGTAGCCTCGCGAGGCCAGTCGGCGTTCTTTACCCAGCGCCGTGAGCCACGCCGTCTGTCTTCGCGACAGCAGCGCGACGGCGCCCGCTCGAGCTATGTGGGTAGCGAGCTGTTCGTGACCATCGTCGACGGGCACCATGCGCCCTACCACGAATCGATTCGCCAAGTGGCCGTGGATGCGCTTTGCACCAATCGTGATCTCCCATTGCATATGCCGGTCGGCGGCAGCAAAGATTTTTCGCTGGTTTCCAGCGCGCCGGTGACCGGAATCGAATGCCTGCGCGGGCCCACGCGTCCCGTAGCCAGGTTCACGCCTGGCGATGCGCGCTGGCGACTCGTCAGCCATCTCAATCTCAATTACCTGTCGCTACTCAATAGCCATGACGGCAATGGCGCGGCATCGCTGCGCGAAATTCTCGAGTTGTATGCTGATCTGTCGGATCCGGCCACACGTCGGCAGGTCGAGGGCGTGGCGTCGATCGAGGCCGAGAGCATCGTGCGTCGATTACCCATGGCCGGGCCAATAACGGCGGGCCGCGGTATCGGCATTCGCCTGACGCTTGATGAAAGCGCCTTCGAGGGTCTGGGGGTGTTCCTTATCGGCAAGATCCTGAGCGAATTCTTCGCTCGCTACGCCAGCATCAATTCATTCACCGAAACCCGCGTGGTTTCCACAGAACGGGGAGAGATCGTCCGATGGCCGCTGACGATCGGTCTACGCGCGACGATCTGATCGCCCGGCTGCAAGCCGAGCCCTATCGCTTCGGCTTCTACCAGGCGATGCGGCGGCTTGAGGCCGCTCATTCCGATGCCCCGGGGTTTGGCCGATCACGAAGGGCTGCCCAGGATCCGATTCGTCTGGGTCAAGCGCCGACGTTGTCGTTTTCAAGCTCAACGCTGGCCAGGCTGGAGCCCGCAACCGGGAAGCGCCCGGAGCTACTCCTACAGTACTTTCATGGGGTTTTTGGTCCCAACGGGCCGCTGCCCCTTCACTTGACCGAATTCGCGATGGAACGCAGCCTGTCGTTCCATGACAAGACCTTCGAACGATTCTGCGATATTTTTCACCATCGGATGGTGTCGTTGTTCTATCGCACCCGGGCCGATGCCGAGCCCGCCATTTGTGAGGACCGGCCCGAGCAAAACCGGTTCCGCACCTATGTCGGTGCCCTGCTTGGCCTCGGGTCACCCGCGCTGCGCCGCCAGGACGAAGCGCCCGATGAAGCACGATTATTCCATGCTGGTAGCTTCGCCAACCAGAAGCGCAGCCCCGGGGCGCTGCTTGGCATATTGAAGCAGTATTTCGGTATGCCGGTGCGCATCCGGGAGTTCGAGCCCGAGTGGCTAGAGTTGCCCGAGGAGAGTCGATTGCGCCTCGGGATCGATCGAATGACCTGCCGCCTGGGCATGAATACGGTGCTCGGCGAACGGACCCGGGAACGGCAATTCCGCTTTTCGTTGATCTTCGGGCCGGTCACGCGAGCGGAGTTCGAATCCCTGCTGCCTGACCAGTCGGCTCAGGACCGGCTTGCTGCACTGGTGAGAAGTTTCGTCGGGTTCGAGTATTCCTGGAACTATCAAGTCGCCCTGCAGGAACCGGAGATACCGACGGCCAGCCTCGGCCGCTACGGCAAGCTTGGCTGGTCGAGCTGGTTGCACGGTGGCCGTACAGATCCCGACCATCCCGATTTTTTTCACGAACCCGGCATAAAGCCGCGTCCTATGGAGGCCACTCATGGCTGAGATTTCCCGCGTCGCATTGTTCAACAAACTCAACCCGGCCTGTTACAAGGCGGTTGAAAGCGCTACCGTCTTTTGCAAGATGCGGGGCAATCCGTATGTCGAACTGGTGCACTGGTTTCAGCAGTTGCTGCAGTTGGAAGATTCGGATTTGCGACGCATCATTCAGCACTTTGATATCAATGATTCCAAATTGGCCAAGGATACGGTTCAGGCACTGGATCGCCTGCCGCGCGGAGCCACCTCCATTTCCGATCTCTCCGCGCACGTCGAGGAAGCCGTCGAGCGCGCATGGGTCTGGGCGTCACTGCTGTACAACGCCAGACGTGTGCGCTCCGGGCACCTGGTCCTGGGCATCTTGCGGACCAAGGGGCTGGCACACGCGTTGCTCCAGATTTCCGACGAGTTCTCCAAGATCAAGCCCGAGCAGCTCGGCGATGATTTCAACCAGATCGTCAGCGGTTCACCGGAAGACCACCAGGACAGCTCGTCGACCGATGCCGCACCCGGAGAGGCCAGCGGCGCGATGCCGGGCGAGGGTGGCGGTCAGCAGGAAGCGCTAAACCAGTTCTGCACCAATCTGACCGAGAGCGCACGCCGCGGCGATATGGACGAGATTGTCGGGCGCGACGATGAAATCAGGCAGATCGTCGATATCCTGATGCGGCGCAAGCAGAACAACCCGATCCTGACCGGCGAGGCCGGCGTTGGCAAGACCGCGGCGGTTGAAGGTTTCGCGCTTCGCGTCACGCGCGGCGATGTGCCGCCGATGCTTCGAAACGTTGAAATCTACGTCCTGGACGTTGGCCTGCTACAGGCCGGTGCCTCCATGAAGGGCGAGTTCGAGAACCGGCTGAAGAACGTCATCCAGGAAGTGCAGGCCTCGGAAAAGCCGATCATCCTGTTTATCGATGAGGCGCATACGTTGATCGGCGCCGGCGGAGCGGCCGGCACCGGCGATGCGGCCAACCTTCTCAAGCCCGCTCTGGCGCGTGGTGAACTGCGTACGATTGCCGCGACCACCTGGGCGGAATACAAGAAGCATATCGAAAAGGACCCCGCGCTCACGCGGCGGTTCCAGGTCGTCAAGATTGCCGAGCCGTCGACCGACAATGCCATCCGGATGATGCGCGCCATCGCGCCGGCCATGGAAAAGCACCACAAGGTACTGATCCTCGATGAAGCGCTGGAGGCATCGGTGAAGCTGTCCAGTCGTTATCTGACCGACCGCCAGCTGCCGGACAAGTCGGTCAGCCTGCTGGATACCGCATGTGCACGGGTGGCCACTGCGCTGCATGCCGTGCCCGCCGAGCTGGACGACTGCCGTCGCAATCTTCAGTCGCTCGAGATCGAAAAGCGCATCATCGAACGCGAGCGGGATGTCGGTATACATGTCGGTGACCGCGCCGAGCTTGTTGCCGAGCTGGTCGAAAAGGAAGAGGTTCGACGCGAAGAACTCGAAAAACGCTGGGCCGACGAAAAACGCCTGATCACCGAAATTCTGGAGCGGCGTGCGCGCCTGGCGCCAGAGCGCGCAGACGAAGAAGAGAAAGAGGAAGGCGAAGCCAAAGATGTAGCCGCCGATGCCGAACAGGACCTCGACCAGACCCACTCGGCCGAGCGGGTCGATGTGGCAGCTGAATCCCCCGCCGAGGCCGCCGATGGTCTCGACGACGAGGAAAAGAAAAAGCTTTGGGGCGAGCTTCAGGAGCTCAACGATGAGCTCGATGCTCTGCAGGGCGATCATCCACTATTGCACCCGGCGGTCTCGGAGCAGTCGGTAGCCGCGGTGCTGGCGGACTGGACCGGCATCCCGGTGGGTCGAATGGTCAAGGATGAAATCCGGGCGATCCTCGATCTCGAGGAGACGCTGGCCGGCCGGGTCATCGGCCAGAATCATGCGCTCGGGATGATCGCTCGCCGGATCGAGACGGCGCGGGCGCATCTGGACAATCCCACCAAGCCGATTGGCGTATTCATGCTTGCGGGACCGTCCGGCGTTGGCAAGACCGAAACCGCGTTGGCCCTGGCCGAAACCCTTTATGGCGGCGAGCGCAACCTGATCACGATCAACATGAGCGAGTATCAGGAAGCCCATACGGTTTCCAGCCTGAAGGGTGCGCCACCCGGCTATGTGGGCTACGGGGAAGGCGGCGTATTGACCGAGGCGGTTCGCCGCAAGCCCTACAGCGTCGTGTTGCTCGATGAAGTCGAAAAAGCGCATCCCGATGTGCATGAGATCTTCTTCCAGGTTTTCGACAAGGGCATGATGGAAGATGGCGAAGGGCGCCTGATTGACTTCAAGAACACGATCATTCTGCTGACGTCCAACGTCGGCAGCGATCTGATCATGAACATGTGTCAGGACCCCGACCTCAAGCCGGAGCCCGAGGGCCTTGCCGCTGCGCTGCGAGAGCCGCTGCTCAAGACCTTCCCTGCGGCATTGCTGGGGCGCCTGGTCGTGATCCCGTACTACCCGTTGAGCGACGAGGTCCTGCGAGAGATCACTCGCCTGCAACTTGGGCGGATCGAGCGGCGCGTAACGGAGAACTATGGAATTCCGTTTAAATGCAGCGATGCGGTGTTTGAACTGGTGATCAATCGCTGCAAGGAAGTCGAAAGTGGAGGCCGTATGATCGATTCCATCCTGACCAACAGCATGTTGCCCGAGATCAGTCGAGAGCTGCTGACGCGTCGCTTCGAGGGTCGCGACATCGAGCGGGTGGAAATTGACGTGGCGGACGAGCAGTTTGCCTATCGTTTCGAAGGTGGCGAGCAATGAGCCCGACACAAACAAATCGGAAAGCTCGCTTTCGGTCGTCACTGGGCCCTGATGCGCTATTGCTTATCGACATGATTGCCCGAGAGGCGGTGAGCGAGCTGTTCGAATTCCAGTTGACTGTGGTAGGCGAGGACGAAGACCTTGATTTATATAGCCTGCTTGGCGAATGCGTCCGTGTGGAGTTCGATCTGACGCGACCCGGCGCGATGCGTTACTTCTCCGGTTATGTCACTGAGTTTACGTTCAGTGGATATCGTGGAAATTACGCCGAATTCAAGCTGACGCTTCGCCCCTGGTTGTGGTTTCTGACTCGTTCGACCAACAATAGAATATTCCAGGACAAGACCGTACCGGAGATTGTTGATGAAATTTGTCAGGAGCACGGCTTCACCGACATTGCCAATTCCTTGTCTGGCACTTATGACCAGCGAGAATTCTGCGTTCAGTTTCGCGAGTCCGATTTTGACTTCATATCACGCCTGATGGAAGAGGAAGGAATTTATTACTTCTTCAAGCATGAGGAGACAAAACACGAGCTCGTGATGGCCGACTCGATCTCAGCCCACGAATGCTTCGAGCATTACGATCTGGTTCCCTGGTATTCGCCGCAATCACAAAGTCATGGCGGGCGTGAGCACCTCAATCAATGGAAAATGACCCGCGGCGTTCGTAGCGGTACTGTTTCTCTGCTGGATTTCGATTTTGAGAAACCACGGGCCGTTCTGGATACATTATCAGGCGCCCCCAAGCCGCATTCAAACGCATCGTTCGAACGCTATGAATATCCCGGGAGATATTCAACGACTGACAAGGGTAATTCTTTTGCGACTATTCGGCGCGAAGAGGATCAGGCCAGACACGAGAGGATTTTCAGCGGGGGGACCGTACGCGGGATGAAACCCGGCTTTTTGTTTACTCTGGAATTGTACCCACGCAGTGACCAGAATCGTCAGTATTTGCTCCTGGAGGTGACGCACCAAATACAGCAGGGCGACTATGATTCGACTTCGTCTAGCTCAAGCTCAGATCAGAGTCTCTCATATAACTGCTCTCTCATGGCCATGCCCGCCGCCGAGGCGTTTCGCCCGCGACGAAAGACGCCGAAGCCGCGCATGCATGGGCCACAGACTGCTGTGGTGGTCGGCGGCTCTGGCGACGAGATCCATACCAATCAATATGGTCAGGTCAGGGTTCAGTTCCACTGGGACCGCATCGGCCAAAGTGACCAGAACAGCTCATGCTGGGTGCGTGTCTCGCAGGCATGGGCAGGCAACCGGTGGGGTTCGCAGTTCATTCCCCGAGTCGGGCACGAGGTGATTGTGGATTTCCTCGAGGGAGATCCTGATCGTCCGATGATTACCGGGTCGGTCTACAACGCCAGCAACATGCCGCCTTACTCATTGCCCGAGAACGCCACTCAATCCGGCATCAAGTCGCGTTCAAGCAAATCAGGCACCAACGACAATTTCAACGAGATCCGGTTCGA
>Ga0102932_1000129_pt1 | contig 34082 bp, 29 predicted proteins | sample SalPonR1_C_D2_MG_FD_78212 | JGI IMG/M metagenome (GOLD analysis project Ga0102932, IMG submission 78212) | Salt pond soil microbial communities from South San Francisco under conditions of wetland restoration - Salt Pond MetaG R1_C_D2_MG | ecosystem: Environmental > Aquatic > Marine > Intertidal...
CGCGCCGGTCTACGCCAAGCTCGACGGCGACCTGGCAGCGGCCATGATGAGCATCAACGCGACCAAGGGCGTGGAAATCGGCGCCGGCTTTGCCAGCGTGGCCCAGAAGGGCACCGAACACCGTGACGAAATGACGCCCGAAGGGTTTCTGGGCAACCAGGCCGGCGGCGTGCTGGGCGGCATTTCCTCGGGGCAGCCGGTGACCGTCGCGGTCGCGTTCAAGCCGACTTCCAGCCTGCGCCTGGCCGGACGTACCGTGGACACCGAAGGCAACCCGACGGAGATCGTCACCACCGGACGTCACGACCCCTGCGTCGGCATCCGCGCCGTACCCATCGTCGAGGCGATGCTGGCGCTCGTCTTGCTCGACCATTTCATGCTCCACCGAGCCCAGTGCGGCGACGTGCCGGAACAGACGCCGAGAATTGAGTAAGACAACGGTTTCGGGTTTCCGGAAAGCCGTGACCGGCGGTGCTGAATGTTGGAATCAGGAAATCGGCAAACCGTCCGGTTTTTTCCGACCACTGACCACCGTTTTTACCGGAAACCGGAAACCGTCCCAGCCCTATTCCCGCTATCATCCAGTCATCTCCAACCCCAAGCGGATCGAGCAATGCCCCAGCCCAAGGATAAATACGACGTCGCCGTCGTCGGTGCGACCGGGGCGGTGGGCGAAGTTCTGCTCGACCTGCTCGGCGAGCGGAAATTTCCGGTCGGGCGCGTGGTCGTGCTGGCCAGCGCGCGGTCCGCAGGTGAAATGGTGAGCTTCGGCAAGCGTTCGCTGACCGTCGCGCAACTTGACGGGTTCGACTTCGCCGGGATCGACTTCGCCTTCTTCTCGGCCGGCGGATCGGTTTCGGCCGAACACGCGCCGCGCGCCGCCGCGGCCGGTGCGACGGTAATCGACAACACCTCGTATTTCCGGATGCACGACGACGTGCCGCTGATCGTGCCCGAAGTCAACGGAGAAGAAATCTCGGATTGGTATCAGCGCCCGGCTTCCGGCGGCATCATCGCCAATCCGAACTGTTCCACCATCCAGATGCTTCTGGCCGTAGCACCCATTCACCGCCGATATGGCGTGACTCGGATCAACGTCGCCACCTACCAGGCCGTGTCCGGCGCGGGGCGCAAGGCGATGGAAGAACTGGGCCGGCAGACTGCAGACAAGCTGAATTTCCGGCAACCCGGGGTCGAGGTGTTGAGCGCGCCGATTGCATTCAACGTGATCCCGCGCATCGACGTGATGGAGGACAACGGCTATACCCGCGAAGAGATGAAGATGCACCATGAGACGCGCAAGATCCTCGGGGATTCCCGCATCGGCGTAAATGCCACCGCGGTTCGAGTGCCGGTGTTTTACGGGCATAGCGAGGCGGTGCACCTGGAAACCGATTCGCCGGCCGATCCGGACGAGGTCCGGCGCTTGCTGTCGAACGCCAAGGGCGTGCGCGTGGTCGAGGGCGAGACCGACCCGATGCCACTGGTGCACGCATCCGGCCATGACGAGGTATTCGTCGGCCGCATCCGTCGCGACATCACGAATCCAAATGGCCTGGATATGTGGGTGGTTTCTGACAACCTGCGCAAGGGCGCCGCGCTCAACGCGATCCAGATTGCCGAGTTTCTCGTGACCCGGTGCAGATGACCAAGAACGAATTCGGTCACGCCGCGGCGATTGTTTCCGCGCGGTGACGCTTGCTATACTGCGGTGAATAGCGAACAAGAATGCGGGGAATGGATCTGATGACTCGGGCGCAGCGAATGTTGAGTAAATGGGCGATTCATCTTGTTGCGCTTACAGCGGCTGTTATCGTGCCGCTGGGTGCTCAGGCCCTGGGCCTCGGTGAGGCGCGTGTCGAGTCGTTCCTGAACCAGCCCCTCGATGTTCGCATGCGTCTGCTGGACGTATCCGACGACGATCTCGATTCGCTTACCGTGACGCCGGCATCTCCCGAAGACTTCGAGCGGTTGGGCCTGATGAGCAACTCGCTCGCGCTTGGCGTACAGATAGAAGTCGATCGCAGCGTTTCGCCACCTGTCGTTCGTGTCACCTCCGCGAGGCCGGTGTCCGATCCGGTAGTCCAGCTGCTCGTGGATGCCCGCTGGGCGAGTGGCCGCATGCTGCGCGAGTACACTCTTTTTCTGGATCCGCCGACCGTTGTCGTCGAGCCGCCTGCGCCCGCACAGCCTGTGCAGCAGACCGAGCCCACCGCTGAACGTGAAGCCAGCGATCGTCGCGCTGCGCCGCCGGCGCGTCCGGCCGAGACCACCCGTCCGCAGCAATCCGGTGCGGTTGCCGCCTCGGGTAACCGCAGTTACGGTCCGGTCGCCAGCGGCGATACGCTCTGGTCGATTGCGCGCGCCAATCTGCCTGCCGGCGTGACGATGAACCAGATGATGATCGCCATCGTCGAATTGAATCCGAACGCGTTCCGCGATCGCAATATCAATCAGCTCCTGCGAGGCGCAGAATTGCAGCTGCCCGACGGCGAACAGGCCCGGGCGCTGGATGCGGCGGCGGCTGCCGCTCAAGTCGCTGCGCAGAACAGGGCGTTTCGCAGGCGCATGACTTCGGACGTTCCTGTAGTGTCCTCCGCCGGGCGTGATTCGAGCCCCGATGCTGAATCGCCTGCGACGCGCGACATGGATGGCAGACCGGAGCAGGCCGAATCCGCCGACCCTGCAGACCATCGCCTTTCACTGGTGCCGCCTGGGGATGAGGAATCGGGCAACGGCCTGTCCGAGGATGCCGTTGAAGTCGCCGATCTCAGGCAGCGTCTGGCGCGTGCCGAAGAAGAGCTGTATGCGGCTCGTCAGGAATCGCAGGAGTTCCAGTCACGGGTTGAAGATCTGGAGACGGCCATTCGCCAGAACCCTGGTGGAATTGGCCTGCGCGATGCCGAGCTTGCCGGCCTGGAGGCCACTCTGAGAGCGGCGCGCGAGGCGACGCGGGAAGATGCCGATCCACAACTCCGGGCCGAGGTATCCGAGCGCCTGGAAAGCTACCTGGATCAGTATGAAGCTGCAGCGCAAGAGAGCAACGACGGTGAGCAGTTCGCCTCGAGCGAATTCGACTCGGACCGCGACGAAGGTTTGAGCGACGCTCAGGAAGACGCGCGACAGAACGAGGCCGGAATGCCGGTTCCCGACGAGACGGCCGAGGCCGACGCAACACCGGCAGGCGATGACTCGACGCCAGCGCCGGAGCGCGCCGTGACGGAAATCCAGAGCTCCCGCGGCCTGCTTTCCAGTCCGCTGCTGCTGATTTCGTTGGGTTTGGTGCTATTGCTGGTGGGCCTGGCGATCGCGCGGCTAGCGCTGCGCCGGCGCCGCGAGCGGGCTGAGCCGGTTTCGCCGCTCAAGCGCGGCGCTGACGTGCCCCGCGGATCGCGGCCGACTGAAGACCCGATTCAGGTAGCGCGCGCGCAGGTGACCGAGAATCCGGACAATCTGGCGGCGCATCTCGGCCTGCTGCAAACGCTGGCCACCGATGACCGGCAGGATGAATTCGGCGAGGCCCTGGAACTGATGTATACCCACGTCGATTCCGATTCGCAGCCCGAGTGGCGTGAGGCGCTGGACCTTGCCGGCCGTGTCGTACCGGGCCATTCTCTGGTCAAGGGCAGTTCTGACTGGGTGGCGGATTCGGCCTCCAGGGACGTCGATGAGCCCGTGTCCGAAGTCGACGAAGAGTCGGAGGTCGGCGACCTGATGACGCGTCTCGATGAAGATCTGGACGAGTCCGACGACCGCGACTGGCTGGGCGAGGACAACGAGGATGTCGCCAAGAAATCCGATGCCCCGCTTCTTCGGGGTGACGAAGATTCCGACGCCGATCATGCTGCGGGTCTGGTATCAGGCGACGAAGAGTCCGTGCCTGGGTCGGACGAGATCGATGAAGACGTTGATTTTGGCGACTGGGACGCAGACGAGGAAGTCCCCGAAGACGTAGCCGAGCCCGACGTCCCGGTCAGCTCGCCGGAAGAAGGGCAGGTCACGGAAAAAGACGAAGACATCATGCTGGACTGGCCGGATGAAGACCGGTCCGCGGCGCAAGGTGAATCCGAAGCGGAGTCCGCTCCCGAAGAGCCAGCCGGGCTGGAGTTCGGTGAAGTAGACCGAGAGCATCCGGCCGATGAACCGGCAGAAGACGATATCTTTGCTCAGAGCGACGACGACATCGATGTCAAGCTGGACCTGGCCAAGGCCTATCTGTCCTGGAACAGCACGGATTCGGCGCGCACGCTGCTCGAAGAGGTCGCGCGCGAGGGCAACGAGTCTCAGCGTGAAGAGGCGCGCAAGCTGCTGGACGATCTTTCGGATGGTTCCGAAGACTGAGTCGCGGTGATGCAGCCGGGCGAGGCGCCCGTCGTGATCGAATCGGAATCAAGCTCCCGCGTCGTGCTCGGCCTGGAGTACGACGGCAGTCGATTTTTCGGTTTTCAGCGCCAGCGCCAGAAGCCCACGGTGCAGGAGGTGCTGGAAGACGCAATAGCCCGGGTTGCAGACAGACCGGTCACGGTCCATTGCGCCGGGCGAACCGATTCAGGCGTTCACGCCGTCTGCCAGGTAGTGCATTTCGATACCGAAACACGGCGCAGCGAACGCACATGGGTGCTGGGCTGCAACAGCCACCTGCCAGACGGCGCAAGCGTACTCTGGGCGCGGCCGGCGGCACCTGGATTTCACGCGCGCTTCAGCGCCCGCGGGCGAACCTATCGATACCGGATTCTCAATCGCTGGACGCGGCCCGGTCTGTTGGCTGGACGAATTTCATGGGAGCGCCGGAAACTGGATGCCGAGCGCATGCATGAGGCGGCTCAGGCGCTGATCGGCGAGCACGACTTCTCGAGCTTTCGGGCACCCGGCTGCCAGGCGAAACACGCCGTTCGCACGATGCGCTCGATTTCGGTAGAACGTCGCGGCAACGAAGTGGTCTTTGAAGTCACAGCCAATGCGTTTCTTTATCATATGGTTCGAAACATCGTCGGAACCCTGATCGAGGTCGGGGTGGGCAAGCGAGAACCGGGCTGGGTAGCCGACGTGCTCGAACACCGACGGCGGGCCATGGCAGGCGTCACGGCAACGCCGGACGGTCTTTATTTCGTCGGCGTGGATTATCCGGATTATCCGGATTTGCCGACCTTTGAAGAAAGCGCATTTCCGCGCGGGTGGAACCTGAGTTGATGGACATGCGGACGAGAGTCAAATTCTGCGGGATCAGCCGCGTCGAGGATGCGGTGCTGGCCGCCTCTCTGGGCGTCGATGCCATCGGCCTGGTGTTCGTCGCCGATTCGCCGCGTGCCGTGGATCCGGCCAGAGCTGCAGAGATCTGCCGGGCTCTGCCGCCGCTGGTCGATACGGTGGGCCTGTTCATGGATGCCCCGGTCGAATACGTGCGTTCGGTGTGTTCGCAGGTGCCGTTGAACTGGCTGCAGTTCCACGGCGCGGAAACGCCTGAATACTGTCGGGCATTCGAGCGGCCCTGGATCAAGGCGTTGCCAATGGCTTCACCGGGCGACGTGCAGTATCATGAGTGGGCCGACGCGCCGGCCCTGCTGCTGGATGCGCATTCTGCAGGCGGCATGGGCGGGTCGGGTGAAACCTTCGACTGGGAAAACGCCGTCTTGCCGGTCAATTCCTGGATTCTTGCCGGCGGCTTGAAGCCGGACAATATCGGTCGTGCGCTCGAACTGCTGGCGCCTTCCGCGGTCGATGTTTCATCCGGTATAGAAAGCGCGCCGGGAATCAAGGATGCTACGCTGATGCGGCGATTCATGGAGAATATTCACAATGGTTGAAGTGGTGGAAAAGGCAACCGTGGCGTCTGCGGACCCGCGCCAGGCACTTCCGGACGCGAGTGGTCATTTCGGCCGGTTTGGAGGGCGGTTCGTTTCCGAAACGCTGATGGCAGCGCTGGAGGAGCTCGAACAGGCCTGGTTGAAGTACCGCGACGATGCCGAATTCCAGGCCGAGCTGGACAGCGACCTCGCGCACTTCGTCGGTCGCCCCTCGCCGCTGTACCTCGCCGAGCGCCTGACGGCGCACGCCGGTGGTGCGCGCATCGTATTCAAGCGCGAAGATTTGAACCATACCGGCGCGCACAAGATCAACAATACGGTCGGCCAGGCGCTTCTGGCCCGGGCCATGGGCAAGCAGCGCGTGATCGCCGAGACGGGAGCCGGCCAGCATGGCGTGGCTTCTGCCACGGTGGCCGCCAGACTGGGCATGGAATGCGTGGTCTACATGGGCGCCGACGACATCAAGCGCCAGGCGATCAATGTTTTCCGGATGAAACTCCTGGGCGCTGAAGTGATAAGCGTCGACTCGGGTTCGCGCACGCTCAAGGATGCGCTCAACGAGGCCATGCGCGACTGGGTGACCAATGTCGACGACACGTTCTACATTCTCGGCACGGTCGCCGGTCCCCACCCTTATCCGGCACTGGTGCGCGATTTCAACGCCGTTGTCGGCCGCGAAGCGCGGCTTCAATGCATGGACGAATACGGCAAGCTGCCCGAGGCGTTGGTCGCCTGCGTCGGCGGTGGTTCGAACGCAATGGGGCTGTTTTACCCGTTCATCGACGATCGAGAAGTTGCGATGTATGGCGTAGAGGCGGCCGGGAGGGGGCTCTCGGGCATAGAGCATGCCGCGAGCCTGTGCGCTGGCCGCGTCGGCGTGCTGCACGGGTCCCGCACCTACCTGCTCGACGACGATGCCGGCCAGATTCGTCACACCCATTCGGTTTCAGCCGGGCTGGACTATCCGGGCGTGGGCCCGGAACACGCCTGGCTGAAGGACTCGCATCGCGCCGAATACGTCGGCGTGACCGATGACGAAGCACTCGAGGCGTTCCATCTTTGCACCCGCAAGGAAGGCATCATGCCGGCGCTGGAAAGCGCGCATGCGGTTGCATGGGCGATCAAGCAGGCCGCCGGAATGGACCGCGACCAGGTCGTCCTGGTCAACATGTCGGGGCGCGGCGACAAGGATATTCATACGGTGGCCGATCTCGAGGGGATCAGCATTTGACTCGTTTTACCAACAGAATCGACCGACGTTTCACCGAGCTCGCCCGTCGCGGCCGCAAGGGCCTGATCCCGTACGTTACCGCCGGCCATCCCAAACCGGAACTGACCGTCGACATCATGCATTCGCTGGTGGCCGGCGGCGCCGATCTGCTGGAACTCGGGATTCCGTTTTCCGACGTCATGGCAGACGGCCCGGTCATTCAACATGCCTGCGAAGCGGCGCTCAAGCAGGGCATGACGCTTGACCGGGTATTCTCTCAGGTCGCCGAGTTCCGGAGTCGCGATGCCGACACCCCGGTCATTCTTATGGGCTACATGAACCCGGTCGAGCGGCGCGGACTCGAGACCTTTGCCGAACAGGCCGCCGAGGCGGGCGTGGACGGATTGCTGATCGTCGACTGCCCGGCCGACGAGGCCGCGGATACTACGCGCGCCTTCGGTAGCCGCGAACTTCACCAGATCTTCCTCGTGGCGCCGACCACCACCGAGGCGCGCATCGAGCGCATGGCGCCGCTGGCCGGCGGCTTCATCTATTACGTCTCGCTCAAGGGCGTGACCGGGTCGGCCGCACTCAACGCCGATGACCTGGCGCCTGCCGTCGACGCCATCCGCTCGCGTTCCGATACCCCGGTCGCGGTCGGCTTCGGCATCTCGACGCCCGAGCAGGCCCGGGCCGTGGGCGCGGTCGCCGACGCCGTGGTCATCGGCTCGGCGCTGGTGCGCAAGCTGGACGGCGCGGAAAGCCGGGAAGCCGCCGATGAAATCGTCGCCGACTACATCGGCAGCATCCGCACCGCGCTCGATAGTCTCGATAATGCTGTCCCTGCCGAGGCCCGGGCATGAGCTGGTTCCAGAAGTTGATGCCTTCGCGCATCCGTACCGAGGGCGGAAAGACCCGCAAGGTTCCGGACGGCCTGTGGATCAAGTGCAAGCAGTGCGAGGCGGTGCTTTACCGTCCGGAGCTCGAGCGCTCGGTGATGGTCTGTCCCAAGTGCGATCACCACATGACGCTGACCGGTCGGGCCCGACTCGACGCGTTTCTCGACCACGACGGACGCGAGGAACTCGCCACAGGTCTACGGCCTTCCGATCCGCTGAAGTTTCGCGACAGCAAGCGCTATCGCGATCGCCTGGCTGCCGCCCACAAGTCCACCGGTGAAAACGATGCGATGGTGACCATGCGCGGAAGCGTCCTGGGGCTTCCGCTGGTCGCGAGTGCGTTCGATTTCAAGTTCATGGGCGGTTCCATGGGTTCGGTGGTCGGCGAGAAGTTCATGGCCGGCGTCGATGCCGCGCTGGATCACCGACTGCCGCTGGTATGCTTTTCCGCCTCAGGGGGCGCCCGGATGCAGGAAGGCCTTTTCTCGTTGATGCAGATGGCCAAGACCTCGGCCGGCCTGGCCCGGCTCAGCGAGGCCGGTTTGCCGTACATCTCCGTGCTCACGCATCCGACCACCGGCGGCGTGTCGGCCAGCCTGGGCATGCTGGGCGACATCAACATCGCCGAGCCCAATGCGCTGATCGGCTTTGCCGGTCCCCGGGTCATCGAGCAGACCGTGCGCGAGCAGTTGCCGGAGGGCTTCCAGCGTGCCGAATTCCTGCTCGACAAGGGCGCGATCGATCAAATAGTCGATCGCCGGGAGATGCGTCAGAAGATTCATCAGTTGCTCTCGCTGCTGCTGGGCGGACACGGCTACGGGAGGCCGCGCGAAGGCAGCGTCGAACCGGCCGGGGCCATTCCCGATCAAATGGACGGCGACCAGGCCGAAGATCGCAGCGACCAGGATTGAAACGGTCCGGCCCGATGGCTGGCCTGATTGTTGGTCCTGTTGTCATAACAATTCTCGTAACAACTTTTGTCGCAATGGTCGTCACATTCGCTTGCCTGCGTGAACCGGACGCATGACTGAATCCTCCGCATCGCTGGACGGCATGCTGCGGCGTCTCGAGCAACGGGCGCCGCAGACCCGGATCGATCTTGGCCTGGGCCGGGTCCGACAAGTGCTGGAACGACAGCGCCTTGATTTCGGCAACACCCGTATCGTCAGCGTCGCCGGCACCAATGGAAAGGGATCGACGGTTGCCTTTCTCGAAGCCATTGCCGCACGCGCGGGCCTGCGCGCGTTCGCATTCACCTCGCCCCATCTGCTCGCCTTCGGTGAGCGCTTTCGCTACCTGGGACAGCCGCTGCCCGACGACGAAATCGCGAGCGCGCTTCGCGCCGTGGAGCGGGCTCGCGACGACATTGCGCTGACCTGGTTCGAGCACGTGACGCTGGCTGCTTTCGAACTGGCTGCTCGACGACGACCCGACTGGCTGATCGCCGAAGTCGGCATGGGCGGACGGCTGGACGCGGTGAACGCACTCGACGCCGACGTCGCCGTGATCACCTCGATCGGACTCGATCACCAGCGTTTCCTCGGCCGGACTCGGGCCGCGATAGCACGCGAGAAGTGCGGCATCGCACGGGCCGGGCGTCCGGTGATCGTGGCGGAAAAGAAGCGTCCCGAAAACATGCTTGAAACGCTGGATGCCGTCGGGGCACGGGTCAGCCTTGCCGGCCGCGATTTTGACTGGCGATGGCGCTCCGAAAAGCTGAGCATTCGGATTGGCAATCGTGAGATTGCAGATCTTTCGCCAGGTCTTGCCGGTCTTCACCAGGGCGGCAACGCGGCGGCGGCTGCAGCGGCAGGGCTGGCGCTGGCACCTTCGCTGTCCTATCGCGCAATTGCCGAAGGCCTCACCGCCGCGCGCCTGGCCGGGCGGTTCCAGCGCGTTGCGGGTTCGCCGGATGTCATCGTGGACGTGGCGCACAATCCAGCTGCCGCGCGCGTGCTTGCCGCCCAGCTCAAGCGGCTGCCGGGCGAGAAGGTTGCAGTTTTCGCGGCGCTGGAGGACAAGAACATCGCCGGCATCGTCCGTCCGCTGGCCGGGATCTTTCGACGCTGGTTTGCCGCGACGCTGAACGTGCCGCGCGGTCTGCCGGCAACCGACCTGATCGCCCGAATGTGCGGGCTGTCTGTCGGTGGCAGCCCGGAAGCGTTAGAATCGGTATCGGACGCGCTGGCCGCGGCGCGCAAGTCATTTGAAGCGGAGCGGGCGTCGGCTGATCCGACTGCACATACAATTATCGTCTTTGGTTCCTTCTACACGGTGGCCGCCGCGCTGCAGGCAATCAAACAAAGCAATTCGGACTGATATTCGGGGTTTCCGGTTTATTCCATGGACAAGGTCTTGAAGCGGCGCCTGATCGGCGCATCCATACTCATCGCGCTCGCGGTGATTTTCGTTCCCATGTTGCTGGTCGACCCGGATTCGGTCGGTGACAACGCCGGCGACGCGATCGATGTTCCGCCAATGCCGGATTCGGCACGCGAGGTACGGCGAATTCCACTGGATCCGGAAGCGGCGAGAGTGGCGCAACCCGAGCGTGCATCGTCACAGCGCAGCGGCGATCCTGCCTCGACCCGTACGCCCGAATCGGGCGGATCGGCTGCCCCGGCGGATCGCGTCAGACCCGATGAACAGATCGTGCTCCGGCCCGACCTGGCCGGGCCGGAAGCGTCGCCGGACGAAGACGAAACCATGGGTGGCAATAACTCTGGACCGGAACCCAGAACTGATCCTGACCCAGAGCAAGCCGACTCCACAGACGTATCGGCACCGGCCGAATCTGAACCGGAGCCGGAACCCGAACCTGACCCCGAGCAGCCGGCCGAGCCCGCGCGGGTCTCCATGGGCGATTGGGTGGTCCAGGTGGCTAGTTTCGGATCGCAGGATGCGGCAAACCAGGTGCGAGCGCGTCTCGAGGCTCTCGGCCACATCGTCGGCCGCGACGAGATCGTGCGCGGACAGTCGCTGCTGTATCGACTGCGCACAGGGCCGTATCCAAGTCGGGCGGCGGCCGAGCAGGCGCTTGCGCAGATCAGCGCGACCGTGGCGGGTGTGGAGCCGATCGTCCGGGAAATCGACGCAGAGAATTACGAAGGCATGGAAACAGGCTTTGCCGTGCAAGTGGGCAGCTTCGTAAGCGAAGACAATGCAGAAAGTGAAACCGCACGCCTGGCCGCGCTCGGTTTCGAATCGTTCAGGTTCAGCGAGCAGATTGGAGAGCGGCTGATCTGGCGAGTGATGGTCGGGCCGGTATCGGAACGCGACGAGGCCGATGCACTCAAGTCTCGCGTTGTCGATCAGGCGGGCGTGGAAGGCCTGGTCGTCAGCTACCCGTGACCCATGGATTTCCAAACGACCAGCGGCTCGCCCGAAGCGAGTCTCCCGGATGCACCAGGACGGCTTTGCAGCCCTTGCCATGGGCGATTGCCGGCGCGCTGCACCTTGTCCCAGCACATCCGGTTAGCTCTGGTCGTATCGAAATCCATGGATCACGGTACTAGCGCGGCATGAATGGCGCCGATCTGGTGATTCTCGGCATCCTGCTGGTCTCTATCGTCGTCAGCCTTGTCCGCGGATTCATCAAGGAAGTGTTTTCCATTCTGGTCTGGGTCGCGGCGATCTTCGCCGCCTTCCAGGTCGCGGGCCCGCTGGCCGGTGCGCTGGAGCCGATCATCGAACTGCCCTCGGCTCGGATCATCGTGGCCTTTGCCGCCGTGTTCGTCCTGGTGCTGGTCATCGGCGGCTTGATCAGCTTTCTTGTAGGCAAGATGGTCGAGAAGACCGGGCTTTCGCCCACCGACCGCTTTTTCGGCGGCGTTTTCGGCCTGGCCCGAGGTCTGGTTATCGTGGTGCTGGCGGTGTTGCTTCTGCGAGTCACCCCGTTTGCCCAGGACCCCTGGTGGAATGACTCCCGGCTGCTGCCCACTTTCGAGGCCCTGGCCGAGGAGGCCCGGGTCTGGTTACCGGAATCGGTGCGGGGCCTGCTGGACCCTGAAAATCAGTCGGCGCGATCCGCAGTCAGCGAAGAATCGCTGCCGACGCTATTGGAGCCTTGATGCAATGTGTGGTGTGGTAGGAATTTTCGGTCGTGGCCCGGTTGCGGCCCGACTTTACGACGCGCTGACGATTCTTCAGCATCGCGGACAGGATGCGGCGGGGATCACGACGCTGGATGGCCAGCGAATGCGCTCGGCTCGTGGCATCGGCCTGGTTCGAGATGTATTCGACGCCAAATCGATGGACGGCCTCACCGGTGATATCGGCATCGGCCATGTCCGGTACCCCACCGCCGGCTGCGATAGGCCCGACGAAGCACAGCCGATGTATGTCAATGCGCCGTGGGGTATCGCGCTGGGGCACAACGGCAACCTTGTCAACAGCGAATCGCTGAGCGAATCGCTGTTCCGCGAGGACCGTCGCCATATCAACACCGAGTCCGATTCGGAAGTGTTGCTCAACGTGCTCGCCCACGAGCTTTCCGAGCGTTGTACCCGGTCGCTGGATGCCGACAGCGTTTTCGCCGCGGTCGAGGGCGTGCACGAGCGCTGTCGCGGCGCTTACGCGGCGGTGGCGCTGGTCGCCGGCGTCGGCATGCTGGCTTTCCGCGATCCGCACGGCATCCGCCCGATCGTCCTCGGGCGGCGCGAGGGCGAGCACGGCGAGGAATACATCGTGGCATCGGAATCTGTAGTCCTCGATATTCTCGGGTTCGATCTGATTTCAGATCTGGCGCCGGGTGAGGCGGTATTGGTGACTCTGGACGGCGAGTTGATCCGCCATGCCAGCGATCACGCCAGCCCGCATACGCCGTGCCTGTTCGAATACGTCTATTTCGCTCGCCCCGATTCCCTGATCGACGACCTTTCGGTCTACAAGGCCAGGCTGCGCATGGGTGAAAAGCTGGCAGATCGCATCCTGGCCGAGTGGCCGGACCACGATATCGACGTGGTCATTCCGGTGCCGGATACCAGCCGCACGGCCTGTCTGCCGCTGGCACACCGGTTGGGCGTCAAGTATCGCGAAGGCCTGATCAAGAACCGTTACATCGGACGGACTTTCATCATGCCGGGCCAGGCGGAGCGCGCGCTCTCGGTCAGGCGCAAGCTCAACGTGCTCGAACTGGAGTTCCGCAACAAGAACGTGCTGCTGGTCGACGACTCCATCGTGCGCGGCACGACCTCGAGACAGATCGTGGAGATGGCGCGCGAGGCCGGCGCCAGAAAGGTCTATCTGGCATCGGCGTCGCCTCCGGTGCGACATCCCAATGTCTACGGGATAGACATGCCGGCGGCCAGCGAGCTGGTTGCGGCTGATCGAAGCATTGAGGAAGTGCGCCGGATAATCGGCGCCGACCGTCTGGTCTACCAGGATCTCGATGACCTGGAGCGTGCGGTTCGGGGCAAGAACACCCTTCTGGCCGGGTTCGATTCGTCGTGCTTCAACGGCAGGTACGTCACCGGTCTGGACGACGGCTACCTGGAGGCACTGCAGGCGCGTCGTTCGGATATGGCGAAGGAGACCCGAAGAGCCGGAAACGGTTGAAGACGCGGTTTCACCCGGCGTTCATCGGCCGCGTAACAACATTCGACAATGACTGAATCAGTACTCGTATGGTTCCGGCGTGACTTCCGGCTGGCCGACAACCCGGCGCTGGATTGCGCGCGACAGGACTTCGAACGGATCGTCCCGGTCTACATCCACGACCCGGACGCCGAAGCGCCGTGGTCACCCGGTGCGGCCAGCCGCTGGTGGCTGCACCATGCGCTGGACGAACTTCGCCAGCGCCTGGCCGACCGCGGCACCCGCCTGATCATGCGCAAGGGCGACGCGCGCAAGGAACTGGACCGGCTGCTGCAAGAAACCGGGGCAAGCGCCGTGTACTGGAACCGGCTATATGAACCGGCCATCGTTGCTCGCGACCGCGAGATCAAGGCTCACTTGAACTCCGAATCCGTCACCGCCCGCAGTTTTCGTGCTGCGGTATTGTTCGAGCCATGGGAATTGCTGAAGGACGACGACAGCCCCTACCGGGTATTCACGCCCTTCTGGAAGCGGATGCAGCGCGACTGGCGCGCGGTCCAGCCCTGTCCGGAACCCCGCTCGCTGGACGACGGTAGCGGTGACGTCGGCGGCCTGGAACTCGACCAGCTGGAGTTGTTGCCCGGCCGTGACTGGGGCGAACGGCTGGCCGGCTACTGGACGCCCGGCGAACTGGCCGCTCGGCGTCGGCTGAAGGCCTTTGCCGACGGACCGGTTGAGCGTTACGACGACGCGCGTAACCGGCCGGACCGCGAGGGTACCTCGGGACTTTCGCCTTACCTTCATTTCGGCCACGTATCGCCGGCTCAGGTGGTCAATGAATTGGAAGCATCAGGCGAGTTGCCGGACGGCAAGGGCGCGCTTTCGCTGGTGCGGGAGCTTGCCTGGCGCGAGTTTTCTGCGATGCTGCTGCATCATGCGCCGCGTTTGTCCGATCACCCGCTGCAGCAGCGGTTTGAAGAGTTTCCGTGGCGTTCCGAATCGGACTATGACGATGATCTCGATGCCTGGCAGCGGGGGTGCACCGGCGTGCCGCTGGTCGACGCCGGCATGCGGGAATTATGGCAGACCGGCTGGATGCACAATCGGGTGCGAATGGTGGTGGCCTCCTATCTGACCAAGAATCTCCTGGTCCCGTGGCAGGAGGGAGCACGCTGGTTTTGGGACACGCTGGTCGACGCCGACCTGGCGAACAATACCCAGGGCTGGCAGTGGACTGCGGGCTGCGGCGCGGACGCGGCACCTTATTTCCGGATCTTCAATCCCGAGCTGCAGGCCGACAAATTCGATCCAAAGGGCGCCTATATCCGGCAGTGGTGCCCCGAGCTGGAAGGGCTGGACGCCCGCGGGCTCGCGCGTATGGACGACGACGAGCGCGATCGGCGCGGCTACCCGCGGATGCGCGTGGATCTGAAGGAAAGCCGCAGGCGCGCGCTTGACGCGTTCGACGCAATCAAGAACCAGGGGACCTCTGAATAGCTCTGCGCGCCCGCGCAGAGCTATTCAGAGGTCCCCCAGGCCGGCGCCGGATAACCCTTCAGCGTCTGCGCGGGTCGAAAGTCTGGCGATAGCGCCAATGCCAGGGTTCCCATTCGATACCGTGGCGGTTGTGGTTCGGATAGGATTCGCGAAAGCCGTAAAGCCGCGCCTGAGATTTCAGCCACTCGTAGGCCCTGGACATCGAAAACTCCTGCGCAAGCGGCGTGATGCCCGGCGAGGTCAGGTCCAGCGCCTCGGCGGAGTGATGTTCGCTGTATCCGGGCGCTGCCGTGACCCTCAGGATTCGATCGATAGGCTGGCCGGCCGCGAGTTTTTTCCGAATGAGTTCGGCCTGGTAATGCACACTTCTGAAGCCCGAGACCAGCTGCAGTTCGATGTCGTGGTTTCTGGCGTCTGCCTTCATGGCTTTCCATGCGTCTGCGGCATCCGATGACAGCTCCGTGTCCCTGTTGAAGATGTCCAGGCCAACCGAGACCCGTTTTTCCGCTTCGGGCACGGTCATGAGTCGGTGCTTGACTCCGTAATTAGCCGGAATGCCCAGCTCGCGATGGATGCGGGCAACCTGCTGCTCCCATTCGCTGGCCTCGTCGAAAAGGCGCTTGGATAGGTCCACGGGCTGATTGTCGTCTGGCAAGCCGGTGGCCTGATACCCCATGCGCTCCATGAATGCCCATGCCTGAGGCTTGACCGTGCAGTTCAATCGCTGGATGCCGTAAGCGCGTGCGGTGTCTTCGATCTTGCCGATAAGCTGTCGCGCTGTATCTGCACGTGCCTGCTTCGGATCCAGGTACATTGCCAGCAGCTTGGCGTGGTTGAGATCCAGCGCGGCCATGCCGGAGAGTTTTCGATTGTCTATTGCCAGCAAAAGAGCTTCGTCGGGAAGCAGTGCCGCCAGATGCTTGCGGATACTGTCGCGCTGGGTGGCCGGGTTGGGTTTCATCAGATCTGGCAGGCGTCCCCGCACCAACTCGGCGAGCTTGGGCAGTTCCGACGCGCGGGCAGGCCGGATGCGGACCTGATGCTGGTTCGAATTCATGGCAAAAACCCCATGCTATATTCCCGCTGATGAAGACTCCCCCCAGTCTAAAGAATTGGCTGAACTCGGCGCTAGTATCGCTTACCTTGGTTGTGTTTGCATCACTGATGTTGGCTTTGCCCCTATATCGAGTTGCGGCTGCGAAATGGCCCGAGCCGATCGTGGAGCAGTTTTATCCGGACGGACACGTGAGTCTTCGCGAGTCGCTGCCGCAGTACGGCGACGAAGGCGTGGTGCGCAGCCGGCCGTTGAACGCCGCGCGCATCGAGTTCGACGACCGGGCGTACGTGCTCGGCTACGTGGTGGCGATTCGGGCCGGTGACGCCGCGCCGCGGTCGCCGCCTGGCGGCACGGTCTGGCGCCCCGACGGCGAGGATTGCGAATTGGGCGTCAAGGCACCCGGGCGGGTCGTCGAATGGGTTGCATGCAACCGGGTGAGCGAGGTCTCCCGGCCGAATCGCATGCACTTCGCCGCCCGCGCCCGACTCGCGTTTTCCCGCGCACTCTCCGCTGTGACCATGCACTGAGGAAATTCCGGATTCGACCGTTGCTTGCAGATGCGCCGTACCCGCGCCGGCGACCAGCGCTTACATTTTGCGACCGAAGTTCCAGAATCGTGACCAGGGATGCTTCCGGAACCGGTTTTCAGGCGACGTTCAGCAGCGGAAAGGAAGAGTCCGGCCTATATCGTCGATGTCCAGTGCGATCATCATCAGCCGGTCGACGCCCAGCGCGACGCCGGAGCATTCCGGCAGGCCACGTTCCAGGGCCTCGATCAGCGCCTGATCGACAGGCATCGTTTGTCGACCCAGGGCACGGCGTCTGCCGTTGTCCTGGTCGAATCGGCGGCGCTGTTCGACCGGGTCGGTCAGCTCGCGATAGCCGTTGGCCAGTTCGACTTTGCCGGCGAACACTTCGAAGCGTTCGGCCCAAAGAGGCTGGCCCGGCTTGAGGCGCGCCAGCGCGGCCTGGCTGGCGGGGAAGTCATGCACCACACAAAGGCATCCTTCCGGCAGGGCCGGCTGCAGCCGCGTGGCGAACAGCCAGTCCAGCAGTTCGGGCAGATCCAGGTCGTCCGGCGCGCCCGGCGCAGCCCGGCGCAGCTCATTTTCGCTCGCCGTCTCGAACGCGAGGCCGGTCTCGCGCGCCAGCAGCGCTCGCCAGGCGATGAACTCGGTGGTCCAGGCGTGTCGGTTGGCGATATGGGCGATGAGTTCGAGAACCTCATCGGCCAGCGCCCGCCACGTCCAGCCCGGTCGATACCATTCGAGGAGCAGGAATTCTTCGCGATGGAAGCGGCCGTTCTCGCCGGCGCGAAATACCGGACCAAGCTCGTAGATGTCGCCGGCGCCGGCCGAAAGCAGACGCTTGTGCGAAAATTCAGGTGATGTTCGAAGATAGCGTCCGTCGGCCAGCGCCAGGCTCTCGATGTGCAGATCGGTTATGCCGGCGTCGGTGATCATCGGCGTATGCACCTCCATCACGTTGCGGGCACTGAAGAAACCGCGGATGCGGTCGATGATCCGGGACCGGGCGCTCAGCGTCTCGATATTCGCGACTAGCGACTCGGGAGCAGCCGATTCGCTCACGGCCCCACCGCATGCGGGTTCGCCAGGGCTTCGGATTTGAGCCGCATTCCGAGTCGCCCCAATTGACTCCGCTCGAGCTCCAGACTGCGGGCTGAAAGCGGGTGCGACTGGAGCCAGCCCCCGGGCAGTGAGAGCAGCAGCGTTCGATCGCCCATTCGCGAGAGACTGAATGCCGGAAGGTCCGCGTCGTTTCTGGAGCGGGCCATGGCGACGGCCAGCCGCATTATCGAAAGCAGCACTCGCGCGCTGGCGTGCAGTCGTGCCGGAAGCTGCTCGAGTGCGTCGTCGGGCAGCTTTCGCCGCTGGTGTCGCAGCATGAAGGCCATGAACTGCTGCTCCTGGCGTGTGAAGCCGGCCATGTCGGAGTGCTCGACGATATAGGCGCTGTGCAGCTGGTAATGGCTGTGTGCGATTCCGAGACCGATTTCATGTAGCTGGCAGCTCCAGTCCAGCAGGTCGCGGTGTACCCGGCGCAATTCGAACGGCTCGGCGAGGTGTTCGAAGGCGCGCAGTGCGAAATCGCGTACACGTTCGGCCTGCACCCGATCGACCTGGAAGCGTTCGGCCATGCCGCGAACGGTTTTCTCGCGCGGGTCGCGCTGCTCGAGGCGCCCGACGAGGTCGTGCAGCAGACCTTCCCTGAGTGCGAAAGGGCTGACTTCCAGGGTCTCGATGCCGAAGATCCGCATGCACGCCTGGAGCACCAGAAGCCCGCCGGCGATGACCGGCTGGCGCGAACTCGACAGGCCGGGCAGGTCGACTCGCTCGACATGGCCGAATTCGATCACCGCCTTCGACAGCGCTTGAACCTGGGCGACCTCGATGGGGCCAGGGAGTGATTGTTGCCGGGCCGCGACGATGCTCTGGACCGCCCGTATCGTGCCCGAAGAACCGATCGCATGTCGCCACCCGGTGCGGGCCAGCTGTGGCGCGATGGCCTGCAATTCGGTTTCGATTTCGTCAGCCGCCCGCTGCCAGCGGCGCCTGGTGATCCTGCCCTTGCCGAAAGCCTTGCGGGTCACGCCCACGCAGCCGAACTGTATGCTTTCGGTGAATTCGGGTTCTGGCGCGTTTCCCGCCGCGATCTCGGTCGAGCCGCCGCCGATGTCGATCACCATTCGGGATCGGTCGGCGAAGGAAGTGCCCTCGCTCACGCCCAGCCAGACCACGCGGGCTTCCTCTCGACCGCTGATGATGTCGATCGGGCAGCCCAGCGCCGTTTCGGCCACGACCAGGAAATGCTGCGGATTCTTCAGCCGGCGAAAGGTCTGTGTGCCCACCGCGCGGGCCTGATGGTCGGGAATTTCGGCCAGGCGCTGGCCGAAACGGGCCAGGCATTCGAGCGCCCGCGATCGGGTGGCTTCGTCCAGTTTGCCCTCGGCATCCAGGCCGCCGGCGATCCGGACCATTTCGCGAATCCTGTCGATGACGCGCAGTTCGCCGTTCTCGCGGCGCGCGACCAGCATGTGAAAGCTGTTGCTTCCCAGGTCCACGGCGGCGTACAGGTTGCGGTGAGGCATCCGGTTATGGTGTTTTGGTCAAGTCAGCGATGATAACCGCTGTGGGCAGATCAGCCGGGAGGCCAATCAGGGAAACTGTGGCCAGGTGTCGTACCCGCGGATTCCCGCTCGGCGTCGGGTTAATCCTTTTCGGCCTTTTGCATGAGCACTTCCTGCGCCACGCGTGTCGATTTCCCTTTTTCGGGCCAGGCGTGGAGGTAGCTCCCGTCGGGCTGCAGCAACCACGCCTGCCGGTTGTCGCTGAAGGCCAGTTCGATTGCTTCCTCGGCCATTCGCTCGGCGAGTCGTTCTTCGTGGAGCGGAAATGCCGCTTCCACGCGCTGGAACAGGTTGCGTTCCATCCAGTCCGCACTCGAACCCCAGACCTCCGGCTCGCCACCGTTGATGAACCGGTATACCCGCGAGTGTTCCAGAAATCGTCCGAGTACCGACCGCACCTGGATGTTATCCGACAGGCCGGGCAGACCCGGGCGCAGGCAGCAGGTGCCGCGAATGACGAGGCGAATGGCGACACCGGCGCGCGATGCCCGGTAAAGCGCCTGGATGATCTTCGGCTCCGTCAGCGAATTGAGCTTGGCGTCTATGCCGGCCGGCCGATCGGCTTCGGCGTGGTCGATTTCACGCTGAATCCGTGCCAGCAGGAAGTCATGCAGGTCGAAGGGAGACTGCACCAGCTCATGCATGCGGGCCGCCCGCCCGAGCCCGGAAAGCTGTATGAACAGCGCATGTACATCCTCGCCGAACTGCTGGCTGGCGGTGAGCAGTGCGAAATCGGTGTATGCCTTGGCCGTGCCCTGGTGGTAATTGCCCGTGCCCAGATGCACGTAGCGCCGGATCTGGCGCCGCTCGCGTCGCACCAGCAGCAGCATCTTGGCGTGGGTCTTGTGACCGACTACGCCGTAGACGACCTGCACCCCGGCCTCCTGCAGGCGTGTGGCCAGCGTGATATTGGCTTCTTCGTCGAAGCGCGCGCGCAGTTCCACGACCACGGTCACGTCCTTGCCCGCCCTGGCGGCCTCGATCAGCAGTCCGACCACAGCCGAATCCGGGCCGGTGCGGTACAGCGTCTGCTTGATCGCCAGCACATCCGGATCGGCAACCGCCTGGCGCAGCAGTTCGACCGTAGGGGCAAAGCTGTCGTAGGGGTGATGAAGCAGAAAATCGCGCCGCCGCATGGCCGCGAACAGGTTGTTGCCGGCTGCAAGCGCGGCCGGAACGCGTGGAGTGAACGCAGGATAAAGCAGGTCTGGCCGGTCAGCCTGTTCGCAGACGGCGCTCATCCGGTTGAGATTGACCGGGCCGTCGCAGCGATATACATCGCCGTCTTCCAGGCCGAACTTGCTGGTCAGCAGCTTGGCGACCTCGTCGGAGCAGTTGCTGGCCAACTCCAGCCGAACAGCCTCGGCAAAGCCGCGCTCGAGCAATTCGCCTTCGAGCGCATGCGCCAGATCCTCGATTTCTTCCTCGTCGACGAACAGCTCGGAATTGCGCGTCACCCGGAACTGGTAGCAGCCGCGCACATGCATCCCCGGAAACAGCTCGTGGATGAACGCGTGCAGAATGGAAGACAGAAATACGAAGTCGTTGGGGCCGCGAGTATAGCTCTTGGGAATCCGGATCAGGCGAGGCAGGGAGCGCGGCGCGCGCACCAGCGCAAGGCCGGGGTCGCGTCCGAATGCATCGGAACCGTCGAGTTCTACCGCGAAATTGAGCGACTTGTTTAGAATGCGCGGAAACGGGTGCGCCGGGTCCAGCCCCAGCGGACTCAGTACCGGCATCAGTTCGCGCTGAAAATGTCGATGCAGCCAGCGCTGCTGGCGTCGATTCCACTGCGAGCGCTTCAGGATGCGGATTTGTTCGGCTTCCAGGGCCGGACTCAGTTCATCGTTGAGCACCCGGTATTGCGCCTGGACCAGTTCTCCCACCGCCTCGCGAATCGCCTCCAGGGTCGCGATGGGTGTCAGGCCGTCGGTGCCCGACTGGGTGGCGCCGTGCTGCAGACGCTGGCGAATGGACGCAACCCGGACCTCGAAGAATTCATCGAGGTTGGTGCACGAGATGCACAGAAAGCGCACCCGTTCGAGCAGCGGAACTTCCGGGTCGCGCGCCAACTCCAGCACGCGCCGTGTGAAGCACAGCAGACTGAGCTCGCGATTCAGGTAAAGCCGCGGATCTTCGAGATCGTCACGGTGCCACTCTTTCAGCGCCGGTGCGGCCTGAATCACCCGCCGCACGGGCCCCGACCCCTCGGGTTCGAAACCGTTGGACGGTTCGGGCTCGGCCGATAGTGGCATCAGACCACGTCCGAGAATCGATAACCGTGGCCGCGCACGGTCTGAACGAATTCCGCATGGCCGGTATTTTCCAGCGCCTTTCGCAGTCGCCGGATATGCACGTCCACCGTCCGTTCCTCGACGGTCTGACCGTCGCCCCAGATTTCGGCCAGCAGCTGAGCCCGGCTCCAGGCCCGGCCGGGTGCGCTCATGAACAGCCTGAGGATGCGAAATTCGGTCGGGCCCATGTTGAGCGGGCGGTCACCGGCGAGAGCGCGGTGCGACTCGGTGTCGAGCCGCAAATCGCCGACCTGCAGAACCTCGGTGGCGTCGCTCTCGCGACCGGCATTCGTCTGGGCTCGACGCAGCACGGCCCGAACGCGGGATATGAGTTCGCGGGTCGAAAACGGCTTGATGACGTAGTCGTCGGCGCCGCAATCCAGTCCCGAGGTGCGGTCGCGTTCGTTGCCGCGCGCTGTGAGCATGATTATCGGGATGTTCATCAGGGCCGGGGTTTCGCGCAGCGTACGGGTCAGCTGAAGGCCATCCAGACCCGGCATCATCCAGTCCATCACGATCAAATCGGGGCGGATGGTTGCGGTGCTGAGCCGATCAAGCGCCTCGTCTCCGCCGGCCGCGACCTCTACGTTCATTTCGGCTCTGTTCAGGCTGAAAGCCAGCATGTTGCGGATCGGTGCCTCATCGTCGACGACCAGGATGGTGGGCTTCATGAATTTCGAACAACGGTATTGTCTCCCGTTCGATTATCCGGTTGGTTGTGACTGGTTCGTTACAGTCATCTTTCGGTCTCGTGAAACTTTTCCGCATCGATTTGGTGCAGGCCAACGAAAATAATGACAGGTTATGCTATCTGCGGGACTGCTGGGCCGGTTCGGGTATGGTCCGCATGCGCTCGACCCGCATCCGGTCGAGCTTGGCCGAGATTCGCGCACGATCGTAGTAATCGAGATCCTCGCGTTCGAGCACGCGCTGCAACTGCTCGATCGCTTGCGGCAGGCCGCCGCGCTGGTAGTAATTGGTCGCCACCGCCTCGGCCGCGCGTACCGGGTCGCCGGCCCGGTCGGCGGCATGCGCGAGCAGTTCGGTGATGCGGGGATCGTCAGGATTTCGCCTGAGCTGGTTCTGGAGAATGCTGGCCGCCTGTGCGGAGTCGTTGCTGTCTTCGCTTCTGAGCAGCGCGTTGGCATAGGCCAGCGCAATCATCGTGCTTTGGCCGTAAGCCTGATGCAGCGTCTCGAATTCTTCCAGCGCTTCGTCGGTCTTTTTCTGCGCCAGCAGCATTTCTCCGTGCAAGATACGAAACAGCTGGTCGTCGGGATCGCGTTGCAGCAGCCACGATACATGCTCGACCGCACGTCGGGTTCGGCGTGCATCGATCAAGGCCAGCGCAAGGCCGTAACGATTGGCTGCTTCGTTGCCGTTGTTGTCGCTGAGGCGCTGGTCGAAGTATTCGATGGCCTTCTCGGGATGGTCGGCCATCAATACCCGCAGGCGAGCCTGCACGAAGTCGAACTGGTCGTCCCGGTTTCGGGTTTGCGTCGCGTACTGTCGAGCCCGGTCGCGGGCTTCGGCAACCCGGCTGACCGTCAACGGGTGGGTACGCAGGTATTCTGGCGGACCGGCCCCCTGGGAGCGCACCCAGCGATTCAGGGTGTTGAAGAAATCAGCCATACCGGTGGGATCGTATCCGGCGCGTGCCAGCAGCTGGATTCCGATTCGATCCGCTTCGGCTTCGTTCTGCCGGGTGTAATTGATCTGGGCCTGTTGAGACAGGCCGGAGCCGGCGGCGAGCAGACCCTGGGCGGTGTTTCCGTCGAGGTTTCCGGAGAGGCCGCCGACCATCACCAGTCCGAGCGTGGCGAGCATCACCGGCAGTGAAACCCGCTGCTGTTCTTCCAGGCCGCGGGACAGATGGTTCTGCGTGACGTGCGAAATCTCGTGGGCCACTACGCCGGCGACCTCGTCGGCCGACTCCGCGGCCAGCACCAATCCGGCATTAAGTGCTACAACGCCGGCCGGGGCGGCGAACGCGTTTATGCCGGCCACCTTGAGAATGTGGAAATGAAAGTCCTGGCTACGACCGCTGCTGTGCATCACAAGCCGATATCCCATATCGGTGAAATAGGACTGGATGATCGGGTCTTCGATCAGCATGCCCTGCGCACTCATGTAATTGCGAAAGTCGTTGGGGAAAGTACGGGCCTCTTCCGGCGGCAGAACGTCACCGGAACTGCCTAGATCTGGCAGCTGCACGCCTTCCTGGGCCGGTAACAGCAAGGGCTGAAACAGGATTGCGCATGCCGCCAACCAGGACACTGCCCGGCGCGAGCGGTCACGCGACCGCACGGAACTGGTGAGAATCGAATCCGGGTTGATGGTACTCATGGCGTCGAATGCCCCTGGAGCCTGTATGCAACAATATGCCGTCTGCGGACCGAAAATTCCACTCCGGTCGTCATGAATAGACCGGATCGCATGCAAGATGTTTCAATTTCCGGCGAATCGTATCCAACTTGGATTGCGATCGATCTCGCCTCGAACCGAACCCGGGTGAATGAGCGACTATATCGTATTGATTCGACGCAAGCTGTCACCCGAGGCGGCAGTTGGCATCATGCGCGATTTGCGTGAAGCGCTGAAGATCCATGAAGCCCCGTTGGTGTTCTTCCATGGCGACGGCGCTGAGACGACGTCCGATAGGGCATCCGGCTGGGAGGAAGCTGATCCCGGCGTCGACTGGTGCGTCTGCCGAACCTCGGTCGAAAGGCGCGCGGCGTCCGACCTGTTGCCCTCGTCGTTCAGGGTCGCGACGCTGGCGACGTTTTACCAGGCCGTTCTTTCAGCCCGTCGCGTTGACAGCCTGGGCCTGGGCGGTACCTTGTCCTGCGGGTCAGGATCGGGCGACCGGCCGGGAGAAGAACCGAAACATCTGTTGCTGGAAGTCGGCTTTGCGCCGACCGGTCTGCAGCAGCGGCGTGAAACGCTGGAGATGGCCTTGGCCGCAGCCGCTCTGGAGCTGGATGCATCGGTGCTGTTCCACGGCGACGGTCTTGCGCACCTGGCCGGAGATTCGGCCCGGGGTTGGGCACAAATCACGGATTTCGGTTTGTTGGGCATGTACGCGGAATCGCCTGGGCGTCCTTCCGGATCGGAAATCGCAGCGCAGACGGTGGACGCGGCGCGGGCTGCAGATTTGAGGGCCCGTGCCGCGACCATTCTGATTCTGTAGAGTGGGATAATGCCCGGACAACGAAAAATGGCATTGGCCGGAAAGGAAATCGCTCTGGGCCCCGACGGGCATCTGCTCGATCCCGACGACTGGTCGGAGCCGATTGCCGAAGAGATGGCCCGGCTGGACGGCCTGGAGCTTTGCGATCTCAGATGGTGGCTGATTCGGTTCGTTCGTGCGCATTACGGTCAGTATGGAATGCCGCCATTGATGCGCGTGGCGGTCAAGGCGATGCGCCGGGATGGTGGCCTCGAGGATGCCTCCAGCCGAACCCTGTATCGCCTTTTCCCGGACGGTCCGATTCGCGAGGCCTGCAGATATGGCGGATTGCCACGTCCGGAGTCCTGTATCTGACGGGGGCAGTAGCGCCTGGCTTTTTGTATTACGCTGATTTTGCCGCGACGAGCAAGCGGCATCATGACGGCAAAACCAAACTGGAACCGATAGCACCAATGACTGAAAAATCAATCGTGATGTATTCTCGAGCCGCGTGTCCGTTCTGCGTCGCCGCGCGCAACATTTTTCGAAGCAGGGACCTGACCTGGACCGAGGTTTCGCTTGATGCCGAGCCCGACAAGCGGGCCGAAATGATTTCACGCACCGGCCGCAAGACCGTTCCGCAGATTTTCATAGGCGACTTCCACGTCGGCGGATTCGATGACCTGAACGCGCTTGAGCAGGCCGGCGATCTCGATCGCATCCTGACCAGCTGAGACACGGAAGAAATCATGACAGACAAAACCGAAATCACGGTGATTCGAGGCGATGGCATCGGCCCGGAAATCATGGACGCATCGCTGCGCGTGCTCGATGTGCTGGGTACGCGGTTCGACTACGACTTTCAGCTTGCAGGCCTGGCGGCGCAGGAAGCCGAGGGGACATTGCTGCCGGAGCAGACGCTGGCGTCGATAGAGCGGACCCAGCTGGTGCTGAAAGGGCCGCTGACCACGCCCGTCGGCGGCGGTTTTCGCTCGCTCAACGTCGAACTTCGCAAGCGCTTCGATCTGTATGCGAACGTACGGCCGGCAATCAGCTTTCCGGGCACGCGAGCGCGCTACGACAATATCGACCTGATCACCGTTCGCGAAAATACCGAGGGTGCTTACCTGGCCGCCGATGCTTTCACGTCCGAAGACGGTTCTCGCGCCGAATCCAAGATGGTGGCCACGCGCAGCGGCTGCGAGCGGATCGTGCGCTACGCTTTCGAACTGGCCCGCAAGGCCGGGCGCAAGAAGGTAACCGCCGTGCACAAGGCCAACATCCTCAAGGATGTCACGGGCATGTTTCTGAATGTCGCGAAATCGATGGCCGCCGAGTATCCGGACATTGAATTCAATGACATGATCGTCGACAACTGCTGCATGCAGCTGGTCATGAATCCCGAGCGATTCGATGTCATGGTTACGACCAATTTGTTCGGTGACATCATTTCCGACCTGTGCGCCGGTCTGGTCGGCGGACTGGGGCTGGCCCCGGGGGCCAACATCGGGGATCGTACCGCCATGTTCGAAGCCGTCCACGGCTCGGCGCCGGACATTGCAGGGCAGGGCATCGCCAACCCCTGCGCGTTGCTGCTTGGTACGGCCCAGATGCTCGAGCACCTCGAGCACCAGGACGATGCCAGGAGCCTGCGGCAGGCCATTCGCGACGTGATCAGTGCCGGCGATCGGGTAACGCCCGACCTTGGCGGCACCGGCACGACATCATCGCTTGCAGACGCGATCATCGACCGGCTTTCCGGCTGAAACGCGCGCCGCGCAGACTTGTTCAGCGGTTCCCTGACTGAGCCGGCAAGGTGCTCAGCGACCCTCTTCAGGGGAAAACGGCAGCAACCCGAGGCTGCCGTGAAGAGGATGGAACGCGCCGCGAATCTGCCGCTGTAGCCACTCTCCCGACATCGATATCGCGACTTCCAGTGAATGCCCGCGCGCGCACAGCGCCGTGATCGCCGCCGAATACGCGCATCCGGTGCCATGGAATTCTCCGGCGGCTCTGGGCCAGTCGAAAGCGGTCGCGGCATCGTGTACGACCAGCAGGTCGCGGCAGGTTTCGCCCTTGGCGTGGCCACCCTTCACCAGGACCGCGCCCACGCCGCTTTCCAGCAACAGGGTGCCCAATGTTTCCGGGTCGGTGTCTTCGGGTCGTCCGGTCAGCGCGGCCGCCTCGGGCAGGTTCGGGGTGACCAGCGTTGCCAGCGGCAGAAGTTCGTCCCAGAGCGTGGCTGTCGCTCTCTCGTCCAGCAGCGACGCGCCGCTGGTCGCGATCATTACCGGGTCGACAATCAAGGGAATCAGCGTGCCGGAAATTTCGCGTGTTCGCTTGAGCTCCCGGACCACAGTCCGCGTGATGTCGGCGTTGGCCAGCATCCCGGTCTTGATTGCACCGACCGGCAGATCCGCGAAACACGCCGCAATCTGTTGGCCGACGAAGTCCGCGTGCATGGTGTTGATGCCGCTGACTGCCGCGGTGTTCTGGGCGGTGACCGCGGTTACGGCCGATGCCCCGAACACGCCCAGCGCGGAAAATGTCTTGAGGTCAGCCTGGATGCCGGCGCCCCCGCAAGAATCGGATCCGGCTATGGTCATTGCCACCGGTGGCCGAGGGGCGGATTGTTGTTTTTCTGCAACACTATTCATTGAATCACTCCGTCGCGGGCCGTGGTTTCGACTCGTTTATGAAAAAATTCGGTTAAGACTGTTGTATTTTTACCAAAATACAAAGTACACTTGTTCGGTAACTCTACATCGCATAATCGGGATTAAATGCTGCGTCGTACCTTGATCATGCTGCTGATGCTGGCTTCGGCAGGTGCCATCAGCCCGGCTCATGGCGGTTACGCCACTGCCAGAATGATGATGCCGTCTTCGATGGCCTGGTATCTTGCCGGCTTCGAGTTGGGCCCGTGGGAAGCATATCTTGCACAGCGCTTGACGCCCGAAATGGCTTCTATTCAGCGCGTCGCGGTGCCGGAAATCAGCTGGCTGCATTTTGATCGCGACGTCGTTCTGCCGGATTTCGCCAAGCCTCTTGTCGGCAAGTCCGGCCATCCCAGATTTTCATTTCTGAGTTCTCGCATCACTCGTTCACTCCAATTCGGCTCGTTGCCGGGGGCTGCGCCGGAACGTGGTGCGCCGGGTTTCCAGCGCGCCCTTCTTCTTTCCGGGGTTTACGGAAAGGTCAATGACTTCAACAGTCTGAGCGTTTCTGCCGTGCTGGCCTCGCAGCAGTTCAGTCACTCGATGCTGGATCTGGCAGAGTACACCGGCGCTTTTCGTCCGGTCGATTTCTTCGCCGCCAACCGAGAGCTTTCCCAGGGCGCCGGCCTGCAACTGGGATTTGCTTCGGAATTGTTGCCGCGCTTGATGATGAATGCGATGTTCCAGTCGAGAATCGACATGGACGAGCTGTCCACTGTTCGTGGCGTGCATGGACATTCGGCCGATCTGGACATTCCCTCGCGGTTGCGGATGGGGCTGGATATGCGCGCCGGCGAGCACACGCTCTTCACCGTGGCGGTTTCGCAGGTGTTCTACAGTCAGGTCGGCGCTTTCCCGAGTCGTTCCCTTCCGGCGAGATTCAACGCGCTGCTCGGCGACAGCAGCAGTCCGCGGTTCGAATGGAACGATCTGACCGTCTATACGGTTGGAATGCGCTGGGAGCATGAGAGCGATCTCGAATTCAAGGTCGATTTCCATACGCGCTCCCAGCCGACCCCGACATCGCCTTCATTGATGGCAGCTCTTGACAATGAGCTCGCCCAGCACAGCGTGCTGATCGGGCTCGGAAAAGGCTTGGGGGATCGTGCGCGACTGGATCTTAGCGCGTCATATGCGCCGCCCGAGTTCGCCTTTGGCGGTAACGTGCTCGGCGTAGTCAGCGAACGTCTGGACCAGGCCGTGGAAGTCGCGGCGCGGCTCAATATCCGATTCTGAATTTTCCGGTAACAGTCTCGATCCCGCGTCCGTTCGCCGGACACCCCTGAAGTGCGTTAATCTGCTCGCAGTCCCGACCGCGGCATAAAGCGAAGATGGCGATGTTCTCGCAAATCAAGGATTGGTACCATCGGAATTTCTCCGATCCGCAGGTCGTGATTCTCGCGCTCTGGCTGATCCTGGGACTCGTGCTGGTGATGACGCTGGGCCGAATTCTGGCACCTGTTTTCGCCAGCATCGTGGTCGCTTATCTGCTCGAGGGCGTTGTCATGCGCCTGCAACGTCTCGGAATCCCTAGAATAATAGCGGTGACTGCGGTATTCAGCGCTTTCATGGCGATTCTGCTGGTGGTCTTTTTCGGCATCACGCCAATGATCATTCGCCAGGTCGTCGATGCAGCGCGAGTTTTCCCGGACTACATCAGTCAGATCCAGACTTTTGTTTTGCAGCTTCCCGATCGATATCCGCAGATCGTCGGCGAAGGCCAGGTCAACGACATCCTGGAAAGCATCCGGAAATATATCGGTGAGCAAAGCACAAAGGTCGTTTCACCCTCGGGGCTCATGTACCTTATCGGCCTTGTCGTTTTCCTCGTGCTGATGCCGATCCTCGTGTTTTTCTTCCTCAAGGACAAAAACCAGATCCAGGCCTGGTTTCGACGCTACATGCCGCGCAACCGGGCGCTGGCCATGAATGTGTGGACCGAGGTCGACGCTCAGATCGGCAATTACGTTCGGGGCAAGGTTTTGGAAATCCTCGTCGTATGGATCGTCACCTATACCACCTTCGCGTTGCTCGGGCTTCCGTTTGCAATGCTGATTTCGATGCTGGTCGGGTTCTCGGTGCTGATCCCTTACATCGGCGCTGCCGTCGTGACCATTCCGGTCGCGATCGTCGCGTTCATTCAGTTCGGTTTCAGTGGTGATTTCGTCTGGGTGATCGTCGCCTACGCGATCATCCAGCTTCTCGACGGCAATGTTCTGGTGCCGGTGCTGTTTTCTGAAGTTGTGAGCCTCCACCCTGTGGCGATCATCATCGCGGTCCTCGTTTTCGGCGGCATCTGGGGTTTCTGGGGCGTGTTCTTCGCGATTCCGCTGGCCACCCTGGTCAATGCCGTCCTGCGCGCATGGCCACGTCAGGATACGGAAGCCGAGCCCGTCGCCAACGCCGGGCAGAACTGACCGACCGCATGCAGTATTCCGAAATCGAGGGCCTCGAATTCACCAGCCGCGAATTCGATCCGGATTCCGGTGAGCTCCGGCTGCGCTGGAGGCTGCTCGGCAAGGATCGGAGTCTGGCGTTGGAAGAATCTTTCGGTTTTGGCCACGCCGCCGGGAAAGTGCCATCAGAGCACCCATCTTTTCAGGCAGCCCTTGACCTGTTGCACTGGATCGCCGGTGTCAGTTACTGGAAGGTTGCCTGTCGGGGCAAGGTCCGCTTCGCGGCCGGCTGCCCGGATGCCTTTCAGGCCGATGCGCTGGCGCGGATCTACCAGCACGGACTGGCCGAAATGGCCTGGCGCAACCAACTGCAAGGACGCTATTGGCCCGGATTCGAGGCGCCCGAACCGACGGGGTGCACCGAAGCTCCGGCGCTGGGCCTCGAGCCCCGCGCTCTGGTGCCGATGGGTGGTGGCAAGGACTCGCTGGTGGCGCTGGAGCGGGTTCGAGCCCGCGGTATCACGGCTGAAACAGTGCAGGTGGGGTCGGCACCGTTGATTGGTCGGGTCGCCGAACGCGCTGGCACTCGACACCATGTCATCCGACGCCGGCTCGCTCCGGAATTGGCCGCATTGAACGCCGCCGGCGCGCTCAACGGTCATGTGCCGATCACCGCAATCAACGCTGCGGCCCTGGTGGTTGCCGCCTTGCATTGGGATTTCGACGCGGTGGTGTTCGGCAACGAGCGATCGGCCGATACCCCAACGATGATCACGCCCGACGGCCAGTCCATCAATCACCAGTTCGCCAAGAGTTATGCGTTCGAGCAATCGCTGGGGCAGTGGATAGAACGGTACATTGCCGATGACCTGGCGGTATTCTCGTTGCTGCGACGCGACAGCGAACTCGGCATCTGCCGCGAGTTTGCCGCCCTGACCTCTTATCACGACGTGTTTTCCAGCTGCAACCGCAACTTTCACCTCGAGGGGCCTCGCACCACTCGCTGGTGTGGCGAGTGCCCCAAATGTCAGTTCGTTTTTCTGGCTATGGCGCCTTTCATGGACGTGGAGCGCATGCGGGCCATCTTCCACCGCGACCTGCTGGCGGAGGCCGGGCAGTCGGATGCGTTTGCCGCGTTGCTGGAGCTGGATGGTCCGCGTCCGTTCGAGTGCGTAGGCGAGGCAGGGGAGGCGCGTGCCGCCCTTGGCGCGCTTGCCGCCGACGCGCGCTGGTACGACCATGCGGTGGTACGCGAATTGGCCCTGAGAATGCACGGAATCCAGGCGCCGGATCTGGAAACGGTGCTCGGTCCCGCCGGTCCCGACCGAATTCCGGAGCGCTTCAGGCCATGAATTTCGAAGCGCTCGATAGCGGTCGAACCCTGGTGTTGGGATTCGGGCGCGAAGGCCGGGCGCTGGAACGCGCCGTGGCCCGGCGCACACCCGGAGCTCAAATCGAGGTGCTGTGCGACCGGATGCCCGAGGTCGCGCCTCGAGACTGGCCGCTGCGCATAGGCACGCCGGATTCGGTCTCCGTTGCACCCGACCGCGTCCTGCGTTCGCCGGGCGTGCCGGTTGACCTGCCGGCATTGATCCGATGGCGCGGGGCAGGCACGCCGGTAACCTGTATCTCGTCGCTCTGGTTCGGCGAGCGCCCGGACGCACGGGTCATTGCCGTTACCGGCAGCAAGGGCAAGAGCACCACCGCAGCTTTGATCGCGCACCTGCTGGCGGCCGGCGGCAAGTCGGTGGCGCTGGGTGGCAATATCGGCGTGCCTATGCTCGACCTGCTCGAGGATCGGTCCGACTGTTTCATTATCGAACTTTCGAGTTATCAACTCGCCGATCTTGAGGGGCATGCTACCGCGGCAGTCATCACGCGGCTGTTTCCCGAGCACCAGGACTGGCACGGTGGGGTGGCGAAGTATTACGCGGCCAAGCTGCGCGTGGCCGAACTTCTCGATGGCGGGCCGCTCTGGATCAACGGCGCCGATCCCGTGCTGGCGGAGGCGGTTGCAGACCTGCCCAATGTTCTGCCGGTCAATGCCGAAGGCACGATCCAGGCCGTGGACGAAGGAATCCGGCACCATGGACGACTCTTGATTGCGGCATCCGACAGCCCACTGCCTGGACGTCACAACCTGGATAATCTCGCGCTGGCGTTAGCGGTGGTCGAATCCATCGACGGACAACTGGAATCGGCGCGTGAAGGCCTGGCGTCGTTTCGGCCCCTGCCGCACCGGCTCGAACCCATTCGAGGCCCGGACGGCATGAGCTGGATCAATGACTCGATCGCGACAACACCCTACGCGACGCTTGCGGCCCTGCAGGCCAGTCCGCCTCACCCGGTGCTGATCGTAGGCGGGCTGGATCGCGGCGCGGACTGGCGGATGGTCGCGGAGTTCTGCCGGGAGAACCCGCTCGGCGGTCTGGTCGGGTTGCCGGATAACGGGCCTGCCATCTGCAAACTTGTTTCGGACGCGGGCGGTGTCCAGGCCGGGCGGGTATCGAATGTCGGGAACATGGCCGAAGCCGTCGCCGCAGCGCAGGCGCTGAGTAGACCGGGCGGAGTGGTACTGCTCTCGCCGGGCGCCCCGAGTTTTCCTCGATTCAGGGATTTCGAACAGCGCGGCGAGACATTTCGGAATGTTGTAACGGACATGGTGTAAGGGCCGGAAAGTCAGATATCTCTGAACACTTCCATCCCTATGCAGATTTTCTCCGAGATCCTCAGCAAAACGCCGCAATCGCGGGCCATGATGACGCCGCAGTAGCCAGGATGCTGAATACGGCCGGCCTAGTCGGCCACTAGAGCGATCGATCCACTGCAAAGCGCGCAAGCAGTTCCAGTGAATCGCGTTCCGCTGACGGCGGCAGGGGCGCAAGCGCCCGGCAAGCGCGTTCTGAAAATGCGGTGGCGCGTTCCAGAGCGTCATCGAGCGCGCCGGTCTTCGTCAGCACGTCGCGGACACGGTCGAGCTCATCGGTGCCGCCGGCGTGAATTGTCTCGATCAGAAATTCACGATCAGCCTGTTGCGCGGCCTTCAGGGCCAGGATCAACGGCAGCGTGACCTTGCCCTCGGCAAGATCGTCGCCGAGATTTTTGCCCAGCGGCTCGTCCCTGCCCGAATAGTCCAGCCAGTCGTCGGTGATCTGGAACGCCTGACCCAGGGCAAACCCGAAATCGGCAAGTGACTGCACGATCGGATCGGGACTGTCGGAGATCACTGCGCCCAACCGCGCGGCCGCCGCGAAAAGGCAGGCGGTCTTGTCGCCGATGACCTTCAAATATCCGGATTCGTCGAGTTCGATGTCACCCAGCTGCATCAATTGCAATACTTCGCCGGCGGCGATCGTATTGGTAGTGTCGGCCAGGATCGACATGATCGAATTCGATTCAAGCTCCACCATCAGCTGAAAACTGCGCGAATAAAGGAAATCACCGACCAGTACCGATGCCGCATTGCCCCAGACCTGGTGCGCGGTCCGTTGCCCGCGCCGCCGCTCCGAGCCGTCCACGACGTCGTCGTGCAGCAGCGTGGCGGTATGGATGAACTCGATGACGGCTGCAAGCTGTGTATGCGCCATGCCGCTGTAACCACAGGCCCGGGCCGACAGCAGGTGAACCAGGGGCCGCAATCGCTTGCCGCCGGCGTTGATGATGTATTCGCCGATCTGGTTGACAAGCAGCACATCGGATCTGAGCCGCTTCCGGATGAGCGCGTCCATCGCCTGGCGGTCGCCGGCGGTCAGGTCCATGATCTCGGCCAGCGAGCTCGGGGGCATAATCGGACTGACGTGGTTCATAACCCGTGATTATACGTTTCACGGACCGACAAAGCGCTGCCGATTGCTTTTGAATCCTCTGATGACGATTCGTCCAGCCGGCCTGGCCGGGCGTGCCCCCGTCGGCCGCCGGGGCGTAAACCCACCGAGTCGGCGAGGCAGGGCTTCAGGATGAGCCGGGCGAGGGGCGCGATTCGGCGGCCGGCGGGGTTTCGGAATGCACGAGGTCGATTATCCACAGGGTCGTCGAGAGTGGCCGTGCCAGCCGGATGAGGGCTGAGTAGCCGGTTCCCTGTGCTAGACTTTCAGGCTTAAATTCATACTTGTGAGCAAGCGAAATGGCGCGCGGAATCAACAAGGTCATTCTGATCGGAAACCTGGGGGCGGACCCCGAAGTTCGCTACACGCCGGCCAATACCGCCGTCTGCAACATCAGCGTTGCGACCACCGACCAGTGGCGCGACAAGCAGACCGGAGAGCAGCAGGAAAAGACCGAATGGCACCGGGTGGTGATGTTCAATCGGCTCGGCGAAATCGCTGGTGAGTACCTCAAGAAAGGCAGCAAGGTCTA
>Ga0102932_1000130_pt1 | contig 33952 bp, 28 predicted proteins | sample SalPonR1_C_D2_MG_FD_78212 | JGI IMG/M metagenome (GOLD analysis project Ga0102932, IMG submission 78212) | Salt pond soil microbial communities from South San Francisco under conditions of wetland restoration - Salt Pond MetaG R1_C_D2_MG | ecosystem: Environmental > Aquatic > Marine > Intertidal...
AAAGGTTAACAAGATATTTTTTTCATCGTCAGCCTGTGTCTACCCTGAATTTAATCAGTATGACTCTTCTAATCCAAACTGCGAGGAGTCTACGGTCTACCCTGCACTTCCTGATTCGGAGTATGGATGGGAAAAACTTTTTAGTGAGAGACTGTATCAGGCGTTTCAAAGGAATCACGAATTAGATATTCGAATTGCCAGATTTCATAACATTTATGGCCCCTATGGCACCTGGCAGGGCGGAAAAGAGAAAGTGCCGGCTGCGATGTTACGAAAGGTTATCCAGAGTAAAGATGGTGGAGATATAGAAGTTTGGGGAGACGGCCGGCAATCCCGATCCTTTTTATACATCGACGCTTGTATTGATGCCGTTCTCAATCTGATGCACTCAGACTTTAGCGGCCCGGTTAATATCGGTTCAGAAGAGATGGTTACTATAAATCAACTCGCCGAATATGCGATTGAGATTTCAGGCAAAAGTATCCGGATTCGAAATTTGATGGGCGATGAGTTTTTAAAAAAATATGGATACCCTTGCCCGGTCGGCGTCAATGGCAGAAATTCCGATAACAGGTTATTTCAAAAAAAAGTCGGTGAATCTATTGAATACCCGCTTTTTGAAGGATTAACCAAAACCTACCACTGGATCAAGGAGCAAGTAGATTACCCTAAAAATAAGATTGCATGAAGCAAAAAACACTGGTGATCATATTGGGCCAGGCAAGAGCGGATAAACTTACCTGGACATCATTTAAAACACATGTTTTGGATGAACTTAACGCCGATCTTGCTCTTTGTATTGGAGAGTCTCCAAATAACAACAGCTCAAATTTCTACTGGGCTCATGCAAAATACAGATGGATTGTGCCGGAATATGAAGATTTCGGTGACGGTTACGATCAGATTCAGCTTCAGAGATATGGCCGTATTACGGATTGGCGGAAAATTTTGCAGGTTAAAAGTCAATGGCTCGGTGGAATAAAAGGTGAAGGAGAACATCCCGGAAGTGCAGGAATATTGATCTATTTCAGAGCAAAACTACATGATTTTATAGTAAGTGAAAATATAGACGATCATTATGACAGGTTCATAATCACTCGTTCTGACTATATCTGGGAAGCCTCTCATCCAAAAGTTGAAAGACTTCATCCAAAAAATATATGGATCCCATACGGGGAATTTTATGGGGGCGTTACCGACAGGCATGCCGTGCTTTCTAAGTATAATTTAAAGGCATATCTAAGTTTAATTGACCCAATTCTAGTAGATACAGATGCTCTGATGAGCAGTATGATGGCATACATCCAAAGGCCTATCTGGAATCTCGAACGATATATTCTGTTCCATCTCAAGAGTCTGAACCTTGCTTCTGAAATCAGGTACCTACCCTATATGATGTACTCTGTAAGAGATCAATCCACACCAACTCGCTGGGCTCAGGGAGTTTATGATTCCAAATTAGGCTATTATATCAAGTATCCCACCGAAAAAGAGAGAACAGCCCTTACAAAAAAATTTCTCACTTTTAAATCCGGAAAAGTTTTCTTGTTGAACAACAGAGTAATGGTGAAGATTTTAAAAAAGCTATATTCATTAAAAAAAAGAAATATCATATCCTGAATACAGGTTAAAATGATTGCCGGCACAAGAAATCTGAATGTCAGATAATAAATCACTGCGCCGGATATCACCTTTCTGCATCAGGACAATCAATAGCTCACCTTCAGTTCGTTCACGAATACACCGCGATCCGCTGTTCCCGCATTGCAGTCCACGAGCGAAAATGAAATAATATCTACACGAAGGTTACACTCCAGCTCTACCTCTATCCTGTAAACCTGGTCCTTTTTGAGAGTCAGTTCATACGATTCACGAATATCATCAATAACATTCAGATTTTCGAGCGCCTTCAGGCCGCTTCCGATGCCGTCGCGTTCAAGCGTTTCAGAAAAAATGACGGGGCCATTTCCGCCATTGGGAGTCCGTTCACGAACACGCATGCGAACAACTACCTCTGTTTTCGCTGACAAATTGACCGCAGATAAGAGTGTAGCTTTCCAGTTAATGTCTGCTAACATAGACGCCTCTGTTGCTCGTGCTGTAAACTGTGCATATCCGCGCGCTACCGCTTTTTTCGTTTCGCCGGCTGCGGATATGTTTACCGTTGTTCTGGCAATGAGTCGCTGAGCGTTTAAATCGGTTCCTGCGACTTCCGTAAATCGGGCACTTCTGTCATCGACCGAAGGTGCGGCAGATGTAAGCCTGAGATTATGATCTTCAAGAACTTCCACTTCTTCTTCAGGTTCTTCTTCCTCACTTCCTAAAACGGTACACGAACTTACCGTTATCATAAACAACCCCATGATTACAAAAAGCATCCAGGGTCGGTTCATTTGTTGTGTATTACATATCAGTCTTGTTTTCATAATCCGGTGATTTTGGTTGGTGTTCATGTCTATACGCGCAGAGATGATGTACATCGGCAAAAGTTTTTTTTTAGCTTGATTGGTAAAATTCCAAATCTGACGCTCTATAGCAGCGTGAATCTGAGCCCAATAGTTACTCCAAACAGGTCGATAGAATCACTATCTTCACTTCCCTTAAAGCCTTTCATATATCTAATATTACTATATACAGACGTTCTTTCATTCATCATGTAGTACGGAGCCAGTGTTATACCTACCTGGGGGCTTACATCTTTATATGATCCAAAAGCTTCGTACTCAATAATTGACGCACCTCCAGTTGCCATCACTGGAATATGTATTTTGTCTGACGCTTCAATTTTATATCCGAGCGATCCGAAAAATCCCATTCCGCTTGTGAAATTATCACTTCCGACTGACTCAGCGAGTAAATAGACAAAGTCGAGTTGTCCAACGATGTTTTGATACTGTAGATCGCCCGATATCCCAATAGCTGCACCTGAGTCCTCTACGTTCCCGAACGTAAGGACAGGAACCACTCCTGCAGATGCACCTACAGAAAGTGATAGTTGTTCTGAATTTGAATTCTGTGCAAAGGCTGAACTGGACAACAGCGCAGGCAGAAGAGAAATCACAAAAATTGTAATCGCTTTGATATGTATGTTACTTTTTTTCATTTAAAGATTGATTTAGTGGTTGGTAATTGTTTCCATTTCTAATCGCGCAAAAGATTGGTATATCGGCGAAAAATTTTTCTTACCATTCAGGCTGGCATTTAAAAAAATGATCGAACATGTGCGGAATTGCAGGATACACTACTTTAGGAACTGAGACTACCGACCCATCTGTGATGAACCGGATGCTTAAAAAATTACAGCATCGCGGACCTAACGACACGGGAAGCTGGCAAGAGAACGGCATGACTATGGGAGCTACCCGGCTCAGCATCATGGATCTCTCAGATGAGGGAAATCAGCCATTTATTACTCAAGACAAAAAAGGCATCCTGGTTTATAACGGTGAGGTTTATAATCACAATGAACTTAGAGCAGAGCTCAACACTGAATTTAATAACATTCCATTTCAGAGCACTTGCGACACGGAGACCGTTTTATATGCCCTTTATCAGTGGGGAGCAGAAAAAGCGATTCAGAAATTTAACGGCATGTTTGCCTTCGCCTACTACGACAAACGAACCGGTGATTTATGGCTTGGCAGAGACCGCGCCGGGATTAAACCCCTCTATTTTACAAGAATGGACGATGAGTTCATCTTTGGATCAGAAATTAAATCACTGTTGGAACATCCATCTGTGCGCGCCCATGCCGATCGGCATGCACTTACTACCTATATCCTCGAAAGAAGACTCGACCGCTGGACTCCGTTTGAAAATATTTCTGAACTGGAGCCGGGCACCCTGCTTCGCATGAAAGATAACAGGATTGAACAACGCACTTACTTCGACCCGGTCCGCAATCTTGATATTAACAGATTAATTGCAAACGGAAAGCTATCCTCCGATCACTGGACACATAGCTTTGAAGAGCTGTTTCCGCAATGTGTAGAGTCTCATTTAGCCAGTGACGCCCCGCTTGCCGTTATGTGCAGCGGCGGCGTGGATTCGAGCCTTATTACAGCGTATGCCAAAGCTTATGATCAAAATATTGTAGCCTACGTAGCTGAGGTTGAGGGACATATACCAAATGAAAAAGAGCGGGCACAGCGTATTTGTGATCATCTGGGTGTTGAGTTACGAGTGGTACCCGTTACAAGAAATGATTTTCTGAGGCTATGGCCAAAAGCTGCATACTATAATGACGAACCCCTCTATTTTAAGCAAAATATACCCCATATGGCCGTTGCCGAAGCTGTACACAGTGATGGATACAAAGTGCTGGTGTGCGGTGAAGGTGCGGATGAACTTTTCGGCGGATATCCATGGCAGGCCAACACTCACAGGATCTGGCAAATCATTTTACGCCGAAACCGTATGCTCTCTTACATGGGGCCGCTGGCTAAATATATTCGTCGATTTACGGCATCGAAATCTTTCATGGAGCTTGAAAAACAGATGCAGGAGCCTTTTTTAAATGTTGAATCCGTAAATAGAAACAGACTAGGCCCCAGGTATCTTCCTGTAGTTGATGGCGGCAGGCGTGTTCTTCGTCAAAGAGATACATTCAATAGACTTGAGCCCCTTAAAAACCCCGCGGAGCAGGCCTTTCTTACCCGTGCACTTGAAGATTACTATGTGCATATGGGCACGGCATTGAAAAGTAATGATAAAATGAACATGGCCTTTTCAGTTGAATCCAGGGTTCCTTATTTAGATAAACGGCTGATTGATTTTGCACTCCACCTCCCATTCCAAACCAAGCTTGAGAAGGGTATTTCAAAGCCTCTACTCAAAAAGTCGGCTTCTAAACAACTTCCGGAGGATTTGATGTATGTGAAGAAAATTGGATTTGGGGTATCTCAAAACATGACAAAAAACACATCCTCGATCCTGAAACAGGGTCATGTTGAAGATATATTTAAATGGAGCAGTAAGTATCGGGATGAAATTATTGATACGATTGAGGAAGATTCGTTTGCTTCATTTCACTTTGTAAGTGTTGAGCTTTGGGCACGGATTTTTTTCGGTGGTGAATCTCCAGAAGAACTAACTGACATCTTGATGAAGAATAACGCTTAAACAGAGGATTATGGCCTCTTGGAATACAGAATCGATAGAATCATCAGATAAGAATCTTAAGTTTGCCGTTTATGAGGGGGCTAAGCTTCTCTCCAGTCACGGTGTTTTAAAAAGACTGAAAATTTCTGAACTGTTTCGCAGCTGGTACAGCAACATTCTTACCGATACCGGTTTCGATGCATTTTTCTGGGAAAACAGGCCATTTACATCCAGTTCACTATCAAAGCCGTACGAGTGTAATGTTATATGCAGCAGCTATCTGGCCGGCAAGTCACCAGACAGGGAACCATTTCGCAACTATTTTGACGATAAAAATGATGTGGTTTGTTTTGCCAATCTTGGTAAAGACGCTTATTTAATAGCCCCCGTGCCTAAAAGTGATGATGACGGTTTTACGCATCTTGGACGGTTTTTGCGTGAAGCAGACAGAAATCAAATCGATTCCTTTTGGAAAACGTCTGCCCATGAAACCCTGAAACGAATCAGCAAGAATCCCGTATGGCTTAGCACATCTGGGCTTGGAGTCTTTTGGCTTCACGCAAGAATCGACTCCACTCCCAAATATTATCAAACTGAAGCGTATAGAACTTTGTTTTAATAACTCATTACATAAATTATTATGAAAAGCATACTCCGAATTATTTTTGCAATTATTCTTCCTCCACTTGGAGTTTTCTTAACAGTGGGCATCAGAGGAGCATTCTGGTTGAACATCCTGCTCACTATTCTCGGTTTTATACCGGGAATTATTCACGCGGTATGGATTATTGCTAAACATGATCAATAACTTATGAAAACAGAGAAAAAGCTTGCGATTGTAACAGGGGCCAGTCGTGGAATAGGACTGGCCATATCAAAAATTTTGACTGATAATGGAATGATGGTTGCCGGGTTAAGCCGAAACGCACCTGACGATTTTTCGCATCCAAATTTTCTTCACTTTGAAACAGATCTAACCATTGAAGAGTCGGTTGATGAAACCGTTCAAAAGATACACGACTCCTTTGCAGGGCCTGTATCCGTTTTGATAAACAATGCCGGCGTGGGGTATCGGGGAAATCTGGAAGATACGCCATCAGATCGATGGAGATATCTTTTTGATTTGAATGTGCACGGCCTGTTTTACGTGTCAAAACGAATCATTCCGGAAATGAAGGAAACGAAAAATGGCCACATCATTAATATTTCGTCCGGAGCCGGAACAAATGGAATTTCCGGTATGAGTGCTTACTGTGGAACCAAACATGCCGTGGTGGGAATTACCGAGTCGATGCACCAGGAAGTCAGGGATTTTGGCGTAAAAGCGACCTGTTTATCTCCCGGCTCTGTGGATACGGGGTTTTCATCATCCAAGAAAAACAAATTGCTGCCGGAAGACCTTGCTAAAGCCGTACTGCACATTATCCAGTGCCCGCAAAATTTTCACTATACCGATATTCAGGTGAGGCCTCTTCAGCCATAAGATATCATCTCCTTTTGCAGGTTCAATAATGAGAATACGATGCCTAATAACATTTACTTAAGTCAAATTAACGCTCATCAGGTTACTCCCCTCGTCCGTTGGTTTACAGACTCCTCCACTTCGAGAGACATTTCATACCTTATGCCCATGCTAAACTCACGTTAACCGGACTTTTGGGGAGGCAGCACTGTTTCAAATAGTTTATCACCGGATTCATTGTAGAATTCCAGGCGTTTTGAGCGATCGGAAAAGTACCTAAGCACGCCAAAACCGTACTCCTCGAACGTATGAATGGGTCCACTCTCTTCTCTTACAAAAGAACTTTTTGTGGCCGATCCGCTAACAATCTGATAATACGGATTACCATCCTCTTCAAAAGGTATAAACTGCAGGCTATGTTCGTGCCCGGCAGCAAGGATTATACCCGGATGATTATCCGTTGCGGATATAATATCGTCTTTTAACTGGCTGTAAGTTTTGTGCGGCACATCCTGAGGATAACCCCATATTTTGCGGTAGGCAACATATAAAGACCCACCTACCGGTGGTAATAAGTGTGTTTTTGCAGGGAATTTCCCCCCATGCCGTCCATATGTCTCCATGGGATGATGAGAGCCGATAATCACTTCATTTCCTTGATTCTGCGATATTAACTTATCGAGTTCGCTTTTTGCTGCTGCCTTTACAGCTTCTTCTGAACCCGCGTTTCCGGGGAACGGCTTCTTATGCGGATGCAGCCACCAATGCGTATCCAAGACAATAAGGGTTAACGCTGTGAACTCACCGTTCTCATGTTCAATTTTTGTAAGTGTTACCTCCACGGGACCCGGGTTTCCATTGTCAGGCAAAAACGTATTGCCGCGGTCCAGATACTCTTCAATAAAACGCTCCTGCCTGTTTATGTAATCCAAGCCCTCCTCACCGGATGATGCCCAGTCGTGGTTACCGGGCATAAACACAATTTTTCCCGGAAACTTCTTCACGGTTTCGAGCTGTGCAACGAGTTTCTCCTCCAGTTCGTCTCTCCCGTCAAAATCTGCCGGTGGGAGTCCATCGGGGTATAGATTGTCTCCTACAATAACAATGGCGCCCTGTTCGCCGGTCTCCACAAGCATCCTCTCCAGGTTCACAAGAATTTCTGAACGGGGTTCGAGCGATGCCCCACCCGCGTCACCAACCAAAAAAACAGAGTAGATATAGTCATCAGGAGTTTGCTGAGCTAAAAAACGGCTTTTATCCGATTGCAGGTATTCATTTTCAGTAATGGCGGATGATCCTGAACATCCCGCTACGATGAGAACTGTAATGATCAAGGTTCCATATTGAAGCCTGTTAAATCCGGATAATAAATAGTTCTTAAACCACTTCATCAGTGAGTTCGATTAATTTTTTGATTCTCTTCACAAAATACTTTAACAGACCCCTGCTCAGATAAATTCGATCTTCCAGAAGATCAAAAAAATCGAGCTGCTCTAATTTCAGAAAAAAACAGTCTGTTTTGCATGTCGCGGTCATAAGGCGGTCGCTTTCATTGAAAAATCCCCAGACCCCCATCGCTTCAGGTGCTTCGAAATCGCGTTTTCTTTCGTCTGAGCGCTTAAGTTCCACTACCCCATCCACAAGAAGAAACATGTGCTGCGATTTGTCTCCTTTTTCAAAGAGATGCTCACCTTTCTTTAAGGAGAACGAATGGGTAATCCCGGCAATATGCACCAGTTGCTCCGAAGGAATATCAGAGAATAACTCAATAGACTGCAAAAAGATGACTCGTTCAATAATGGTATTCATAACCGGTTTCTCAATGCTTTCTGTTGTTGTTTCGTTGCTGAACCATTTGTGCTGTCTCCCTTATTAAGCTGTCGTCTGAGTTCTCTGCTCTGGCCACCTCTTCTTGCAGATCCGCAGGACAAATCGGTGAAACACTATAAATAGCGCATATTTTTAACCATTTGTCACGTCCGTGTATCAGCTGCATAAGTCCTCGGTCGTACGATAGTTTATCAATATTAAAAAGTTCGGATCCTTTTCTCATTTTCTTCATATCGTCCATATTATCAACGACAGGAAAAACATATGTAAGATCGTCTGAGGTCAAAACATTTTCTAAAAATTCGATAGATGCAGCTTTTTTGTCTCTCGATATACTGTTATATGCAAGGTATGAACTATACATATCTTTTTGGTCATAAATAAGGCCCAGCAGCCTGAAAATACGCTCAACAGTCTGATCCATTTTCTCAGTGAGGGCCCGTAGTAATATTCTGTTGGGATGATTTTTCGGCTGAATAACCTTAACAGCCATCAATTCAAAAAAGTTATTTGATTCCTGTTTGATACACTTCCGAATCGACTCAGGATTCATTTCTAAACCCGTATATTTCCGCTTGAGCCTGCTTAACGTTTTAATTACATGGTATCGGAGGTCCGGTTCATCAACCTCAAGCATATCCATCAGGTTCGCAACCGACTGCTCTCCCGGCTGGTAGTAAAAAATGCCCGGAATTTGTTTGCGAATATCGTTATCAAGCTCCGTCTCAAAAAATTTTGCTTTGAAAAGTGTAAGATATTCGGTTCCGTATGATCCCAGAGTTTTTCTGATTTCAACCGTATAGGATTTATCGTTTAACTTCTGAATCAGATCGGGAATCAGGCGATCAATTTTCTGCTCCGAAATACTTTTTAATGCTTTTTTTACAACGGTTTTATGCTCATCATTGAGTAGTTTTTTGAGGTATTTTGCAGCCAGGCTTTTATCCACTGCAAACGCCAGTGAATCGGCTATCAGGGCCCTGATAACAACGTCATCATTCGAATTACTTTCGGATAATAATTCGTCAAAAAATCCCATATTTAAAATATCAATCCTTTTCTGTTTACCCGCACAAACCAAAGCTTCGGAATCGACATTTATGTCTTTGTTTTTCTGATATTTTTGGATGACCTCAACTGAATCTTCCCGGAAACGCTGGCATAGATAGTAGATCGCCTCAACCCGAACTTCGGGATCAATATCACGAAGAAGATTCTCCACTTCATCAATATAATCCTCCGTTTTCACACTTTGAAGAAGCCGGAGAGCCCTGAGCCGAATCTCTGAGTTGTTATGTTTCAACAGCTCGATTAACCTCCCTGATATCTGTGATACATCGGTTTCTTCAAGCAAAATTAACGTATGGAGTACCTGGGATTCGTTTTTACTATGGAGTGATTCGCAAATTAGCTTTTCAATAGAAGGCTCATTTAGGTTCAACTCTATGCTTTGAGTGTCAATGAGCGATTTCTGTAGTGATGTTCTAAATGTATCTACATACTCTTTCTTAGCCCTGTAACCAAGCCATATCCAGCCGGCAATGGTTGCCAGAAGCAAATAGGTTACCACGTAAACCGTATTCGTAGTTATAAGCAGTAGTATCATTAATACAACACCTGCCACCCCTCGGGCGAAACGGTCTAAAAAGAGATCAATAAATATTTTGGTGCGCTCCTTTACATTTTGTGACAGAGGCAGAAATAAAAGCTCGCGTCCGGTTTTATCAATCGAGTATCGTGTGGAACCGTCGACACCGTTAAGTATAACGATAGATGCGAGCACAGGTTCAAACACCATCAGAATGGCCCCTATAAACATGCCCGCCGGCCTTGATAGCACGGCTCCTGTAAGTCCCCATTTTCTTATGATCCCTGATGAAAAAAGTACCTGAATCAAAAAAGATCCAAGGCTTATACCTGCATAAAAGGTCCCCATAAAAGCGGTAAGATCTTCAGTAAGCGGGTACACATCATGCGATAGCACCTTAAATTGATAATCCGTAAACGTTGTTGCCAGGGTTGTGAGTACGATGATCCCTGCAATAATAAACTGGTATTTTGAACTGAATACACTCTTGGCAACATCAATTCCTGAAAAACTTTTATTCTCTTCCAGTTTTTTTTCTTTGGGTTCTGCTGAATCCGATTCAGGTAAAAACCAGATCAGCCCCATAGTCACGAGCATTAACCCCACACAGATATAAAGCAGATCTTCCGTTACAATTGAAGAAGTAGATACAATCTGGCTCGATGTTTCACTGCCTGCAATGGAGCCGAGGATAGCACTTAGTGTTAAAAAAGAAAACAAGCGTTTAGACTGACCGACATTGAACAGATTATTGGCTAAAATCCAGTAGAGGGAGATCACAAGTATGCCAAATATCCCTACCCATATATAGAAGAACATATAAATAATGGGATGATCGAAGTAAAACAGCCACCGAATGGCCAGCAGATTAATGGCCAAAAAACCCAGCACTCCCACAATTACTGATCTGATATTATATCTTGTCAATACATCTGATACAAAATAGGTGACCGGCAGAGACACAAAAGCCAATACGATGTACACCAATGGCAGCTGGTCGGGTCCGGTTTCAACAAGAAACAGGCTGTCGCGTGCAGGTTTTAAAAAGTAAAGTACAACCATCAAGAAAAAGTGCAAAGCAAACATCAGCCCTGCACTTTTCCACTCGCCCTCGCGAATATCATAAAATATATTCACCAGTTTTTTCAAAATGCTCCTGCTTTTATATGGTCAAAACTGCGGACGGATCTACGGTGTTGCAAAGGATGTTTCATCTTCTGTTTTCTTTCTAAACTCTCGGCCTGCATAAAGTACGAGCATAATCCAAAAAACCATAATAATCAGTGTGGCAACCGTAAGCCACCGCACATTTTCCAGTCCTACCCAGGCCGCTACTGCCAGATTTAATACTACAGCCAGAACTTTAGCAAACCGCTGCACAAACATATCGATAAATGCTTTCGCTTTGTACTTGATATCTCTGCTTGTAGGGGTATAAAGAGCTTCTTTAGCCGACTGATTGATGGAGTAATTGAGACTGTTATCGCTGACGGACATGATTGTTGCAAAAATGAGTATTGGAGTGAAAAGGAATCCAATAGACCCTAATGTAATAGCTATCGGCAGGAACATCAGTGCCACACCTACACCAAAGCGTTTCATTACATAGCTTGTAAAAAACAGTTGAATAATGAGTGATAGAATGCTTGTAATCTGTCCCACAATCCCAAAATATGCGTCTTTTTCAACGTCACCGGTGATGGAGGCAGCAATGGTAGCGGAAAGTTGAAAATCAACAATATTTGATACGATTTCATATAGCCCTAATATTCCAACAATGGCCATCAGGTATTTTGAGCTCGTAACTATATGAGCCCCCTCGAACATTACATTACAGCGGCGCCCCTCTGCGCATGGTTTTTGGACCATCTGAGATTCATCTGATGTACGTTTGTTTACGAAATAGCCTATGCCTGCAATCAGTAGCATCGGTGCAATACAGGCAAGTAATAGAGTGGAACGACCAACATCCTCAACCAGTCCAACCACTACCGACGATCCGACGATTCCTCCAATAATCCCGCCAAGACCAACCAGGCCGTATGTACGCTTGGCCTGCTCAGACGTAAAAAGGTCATTCGAAAAAGCCCAGAAAAAGGTAACCATTGCGGAGTTAAAGATATCCCCGAGCACATAGAACGACCATGCTGTGTAGGATCCGGGATCACGAATTAAAAAAGAGAAAAGCATAAACAGTCCCGAAAAAAGAGTACATAAAAAGAGATTTAACTGCTGCCGTTTCAGCTTTCTGGACAGATACGTAAACAGAACCACAAAACCGTATACCACGATCATGTTCAAAACTTTAGCAAGTTGCTCTACCTCCGCACCGGCAAACGTTGTTCCCAAAAGGGCCAATGGTGATTCCTGATACAAATTTACCAAGAGTCCCCTCTTCATTGGTTTGAGAACCCAGAATATGGCAATAACCAGGAAAAAGAAGATAGACATCATCAATACATTGGGCCACTCCTTCTTTTTGATATCAAAGAAGTTGGTTTTTATGTATTCAGCAATTGTTTTCTTTTCCATGTTTACTCCGCACGTTGAATACCGGCTACGCGAACTCCGCGGCTGTCATTAACTACATAAACTCTTATATTTTTTTCTGCGGCATTCATGTCTTTCCGAATAGTAACAATATTAAATTCCAGCACGTTGCTCTTAATATCCGATGATGAGACCGATATCCTTGGCTCATTAATTGTTTTACTTCCTGCTTTGGCATCGCCTTCTTCTGAAACAGAGTAACGATATTCAGTTTCCGAGGCAGAAAAAAGATCATAATCGACACCCAGATCAGAAAAATGCAGGGTAATGTCCCCGTTACCCTTGCTGGCTTCAAACTTATCAAGTGGATTGATTTTGCTAAACCAATATCTCCCGATTATATCGCGGCGCTCGATCAGTATTTGGATAAGGTACTCCTCTGCATCACGGTTGCTAAGTTCCCCCGTCTCTACAATAGCACGAATATCATCGTCCCTGAAGCTCATCACCTGCTTGGCACCCCAGTAGGCATCCCTTAGCGTCATATTTTCGAATGCCGGTATGGGATGGGCCGAAACCCACCTTCCGGGTCTCAGCGTTTCAGTTCGAAAGTACCCAACGGATGGATATGGAATAAACTCCTGGGGAACTACCTCTTCCCAGGGTTTAATGTATAATCCCAGAGTAACTGCCGAAAGCGCCATATACCTCGGGTCAATGAGATATGCCTGACCGTAAATAGGTTGATGAATTCCCGTACCGTTTGCGCCCAGCGTATTTCCAAAATCCTGAACGAGGTGCCGGATATAACCCCCATCGGTATATACAGACATCGTATTTGCATCACGCCTGTCCGTATCGTTCAGCCAGGAGCTAATGACCCGCATTCCCCGAAGTTCACGCCTGTGCTCGTGTTTTACCCTGTCGTTGGGATCATCTTTTCGTGTACCCTTAAAATCCCAGGGGCCCAGTGGTATACCATCTACAAATTTACTGGCGAGTGCCCTGCGGGTTCCGTCGTCATTGTTGGCAGCAACCGTAATTATCTGGCGGTAGTCTTCCATAGTCATCTGTCGCTCCTGGCCATTCTCTTCCACCATTACGCCGTCATTGATTCTCACTTTATCCGGATTAAAATTTATAATGGTAGATTCAGGCACAAAATAACCCGCTGCATAGAAAATTTTCGTCCCGATAACTTCAGCAGAAGTTGTTAACTCCGGATATTTAGGACCATCAAATTTTATTAAAAAACGCTCGCCATTTGCGTCTTGAATAAAAAACCCGGGATTGGCTCCGGATAATTTCGCAGAAAATATATTCCAATACCCTGATGTATCGGGTTTTACCGTATTAGGGCCCTTTGCCAGTTCCTCGGTGCTCATTGGGATGTAAAAGTGCCTGTATGTGTACCAACTCGACTCCGGGACCTCGTCCAGTACATTGATATTATCGGCCTGTTTTGAGGCATTTAAACCCAGTCCATTTCCGGCGGCACGAAACACTCGATTCAGGTCCAGAGGTTTTTCAATTTGATGAAAAATAGTACTCTCAACCCGATCCCAATACTGATACGATTCTGCCTCATCGGGCATTGGTATTCTCGAGGTATCGGGATCAAATGTTTTCACAGGGCCCAGTGTATATGGCTTTGTGCTGCTGCATGAACTAAATACAAGAAAAACAGTCGAGAGGATTGCAGCCCCGGTCATAAATTTGATATGTTTTTTATTCGAAATCAATGCTATATCAGAAATTTGGTGAAATGACAAGGATAAAGCGGGATGTTTCGCGACTGAATGCAAATTCTGAACGAAGTGCAAAACCCTTTGAGGAAATCAAATGAAAGCCAAAACCATAACTTGTATGAAAATCTTTAATCCCGATTTCGGAATAATCATTAAATACCTGTCCTTCATCGACAAACAGCACAACATCGGCAAAGCTCCAGATCGGGTATCTGTATTCTGCAGTAATCAACAGAGAGCCGGAATCACGAAAACGATCCGTTTCAAAACCGCGCAGGTCATCTGCATTTCCTAAAGAAGGCAGTTCAAAAAAAGGAATATTTTTATCACCTAAAGGCTCAGCTTTTTTTACTTTAGCTTTTATTCCAAGGCGGCGCGAATCAGGTAAAAAGAACACAGGCACAAACTGATTTACCTCAAGCCCATATTTCACAAAATGGAAGTCATTGTTGGAAAGAGATTTCCCAAACTCAAAATCTGTGATAATTCTGGTACCCCTGTTGATACGCGGCACTCCCCTGGCACCATTCCAAACAAATCGTCCACTCGTTTTTAACAATGACGTTGTCCCAAAAAGCTGTCGGGGAAAAGGTTGAAATATGTCATCTTCATCCTCCTCAAAAAGCTCCTCTTCCTCCTCGCTCTCAGTAACTCTTTTTCTTACATAATTACCGGCAAATTGAAACTGCAGGCGATCCGTTAGCCTGTAGTCATATTTAAGGCCTGCTTCCAGATCTTCACGATCAAAAAAACTCTCGTCAGAAAGAGATGTACTGTTTCCGATAAACAGGGATCTGTCGGGGGTGTTGGCATAAGTAGCATCAATCGTCAGTATTCCCTGTTTCGAAAGAAAGTTATTTACTGTGTACTCAAAATCGAAATCATTATAGCGGCTGGATCCGAAAAGTGCCTCAAGCCTGAGATTATGTTCCGGATCGATAAGGTTACGGTGAAACATAAGCAAACCGTAGGAAAAACCGGTTTCACCTCCAAGTTCAAGCAGAGGGTATACTCCAAAATCACCGCGTTCTCCTTCAAATAATCCTGGAACCACCTGTTCTGCTTTCTTTATTCCGTAACTAAATGGCCTGGTTGTAAGGTGCGCCAGGTACGACGGCAGGGCAAGCAGGTGCCCGCCTACAGTTCTGTCCGATTTATAGGGTTGATGCTGTATGGCTGTAGAATCAGAACTATCAAAACGTAGCTTATCCTGGGTGACCGGTTGACCAGACGCACGGAGAGGCACCGTTATCATAATCACTATGAAAAACAGAATATGTTTGGAAATATCAATCAAATCAAATCAAAGGGTGTAGCGTGTTTAATTATTTAGATACCTGGCTAATTTAAACCCTTGTAAATTATCTATTAACCTAAGCATCCACAAAGAAGTGGAATAACAAAAGTGTAAATAATTTTGTCTTTGTTCATATTGCTTAAATAAAAATTTTGCTCTGAATATATCCTTTCAAAATCAACAGAATATGAGTTGAAAGCTGACATATATTTTAAAAAGTCTAAATTTTCTTTGCTATTGCGTAGATACCGTTACCCTTCTCATTTTTTGTATGCAGATCCAGATAATTCATTAAAAGACTAAATGGAAGTACAAGAGGATAGTACAGGAGCAGTATGAGAGCAGCGGCCATTCCAAGTTTTGTTAATAAAATCATTGGCCATTTTATTGTTAGTATCCAGGATAAACGGCCCCATCTGCCGTACGTATAGTGTGTTTTTACAGGAAGCAGATCAGCCTCCATCATTTTCTTTTCAATATCCGCTTTAGAATAGCCTGTACGGGCATGCTCACCCACAAAAGTATCGTCCTCATCGGCATCCCCTTCAGAGTAATGAGACGGAGAGTGCATCAGAAATAGCCCTCCCTCCCTCAAGGTGTTACTCAGGTTCTTTATCACCCGTTCGTCTTCCTCTATGTGCTCCAGTACATCAATACAGATAATAAAATCGTAGAGTTTTTCAGATGAAAAGGTAAGAAGATCGGCCTCATTAAAAACAATTTTCTCTCTTTTGATCTCTTCTTCAAAAAAATGCCGGTTATCCTCCAGATATTGCTTTTTTACATCTACAGAGTCAATTTTTACCCTGTTAAATGTATCGAGCAGAAAACGGTCATACTGGCCAAACCCACTGCCTGCATCAAGCAAATACCACTCTCCCATTTTATTTATTTTTGAGGCGTGTTTTCTAAGAATTCGGCGTATGTGCCAGCTTCGTAGAAAAAAAAGATCAAGCAAAAAATAGAACAGTCTTCTCAGCTTTCTCGAATTACGAATCAATGATGCAAATGAATCTTTTACAGGATCATAGGCTATTTTGCTCATAGTCCTATCGTCTCCCCAATGGTCGGTTTTTGTGTTTCGATCTGGCCTTTGTTGATCATTTCACCCAAAAAGCCAATTGAAAAGAACTGAACCCCCACCATGATGAGCAAAATTCCCAGGAAAAGCAGCGGCCTGTTCCCAAGCGGTTCACCCAAAAATAGTTTTAAATAGGCGAGGTACAAGCTTATTCCCGATCCAAGTACAAGAAAGAGTACGCCAAAAAGCCCAAAAAAGTGCATAGGCTGCCGCATATACCTGTTCACAAACAGCAGCGTTAATAAATCAAGAAAGCCGTTTAAAAACCGGGATACACCAAATTTTGTTTTCCCATGTTTTCTTGGATGATGCTTAACCACCTTTTCTTTTATATTTCCGAAACCCTTCCACTTTGCAAGCAGGGGGACATATCGGTGCATCTCTCCATAAAGGTAGATATGATCGATAACCTTTCTCCGATACGCTTTTAGCCCGCAGTTAAAATCATGCAGTTTAATGCCGGTTGTGAACCTGGTTACCGCATTAAAAAACCGGGAGGGTATGGTTTTGGAAATTGGATCGTGACGAACCTTTTTCCAGCCGCTTACCAGGTCGGCCCCCTCTTCAAGCATCTTAATCAGATCGGGAATTTCTTGCGGATCGTCTTGTAAATCGGCATCCATAGTAACAATATATTGGCCTTCTGCCACATCAAATCCCGCCTGCAGAGCGTCACTTTTGCCCCGGTTTCTCCGAAATCGAATACCCTTTACGTTTTGATATGATTGATGAAGAGATAAAATTACTTGCCAGGATGCATCATCAGACCCATCATCCACAAATATTATTTCAAAAGAAGAACCGTCGAGGGCCGCATAAATCGTCTCCGTTAGCTCTTCAAGTGAGTTTTCCTCATTCAAAAGCGGTACAACTATACTTATAGACGGTACAGCTTCCAAATTGGTTTTATTTATGTCTGTTTTTTTAGTCGGCAATGCCTTGCAACTTCATTAAATTTATCTGAACATATACATCTGCTTCGGAGAAAGAAAATAATAGATTTATACGCTATGAAGAAACTGTATTATTCAATTGGTGAAGTTAGTGAAATTACGTCTGTTGAGCCTCATGTACTGCGATATTGGGAAACTATTTTTAAAGATCTGAGCCCAAGGAAGAACAAAGGAGGAAATCGAACATACCGTGAGCAGGATCTCACACTTATTTTAAGACTTAAAGAATTGATACAGGATAAAAAATACAGCACTGCTGGCGCCAAAAAGTTGATCGAGGGTGACTCAGGCACACTACCCGAGGAGAATGAGATACCTGAAATTCCTTTTGAGACGAAAAAAGATTTAAAAGAGATTCGCCACTTCCTGCATAAACTCCGTGAAAAGTTATAGGCTGTCCACAATTTGTTTATTTGAAAACCATACGACAAACAGATAGAGCAGCTCAGCGCAGATCAGTATGGCAACTCCCACCAGGTGAAGGACCTGGAATACTCCCATCATACCCAGCCTTTCCATCCCAACTCCTATAAACATTTGAGAAACAATGAGAAGGGCGATTAATATGGAGAGCCTGTTCATCTTTTTTGATACATATTGAGAGCGGCTTTGGTACACAAGATATCCCCCCAGGGCTACAAGCAGCCAGGAAAAGCTCCTGTGCACGGAATAGAGTCCGCCCAAAGAATCGATCCACTGGCCTCGTGGGAGCTCAAGTACATTTTTTGCAAAATCGACCGATTCCCGAATCTGTGTCCCCATAATCATCTGCGCAAGGGTAATAAATAGCAAGGCACCGGCAACGATGAGCAGATGCTTTTTTAATGAAGGATTTAACGACAGTGTTATCCTGCTTCTGAGAGAGCGAAACGTAGCATAAAAGAGGGTGGCCAGCAAGGCCATGGCGACGATCATATGAATGGTGATCATCCCCGCACTAAGCCCTGACCGCACAACCTGGCCGCCAAGCCAGCCCTGAAAGAGAACCATCACAAACGCCAGTCCCGAAAAATAGGTAATTATACGATCGGTTTTCCTGTATTTGAACGAGGCTGCAAACGTAAGGGTAATAAGAAACCCAATCAATACACCAATCAGCCTGTTAATATATTCGAGCCAGGTGTGCAGCGGATTAAACAGAGATGCATCGTATTGTGCGGGCAGCTCCGCCACTGTAGTTGGCGGAATCCACATTCCAAAGCACTGTGGCCAGTCCGGACATCCAAGTCCGGCTCCTGCAGCCCTAACAAGCCCACCAACAAAAATAAGTACTACAGTTGCGATAACCGTTATTATCGCCGTTTTTTGATAGAAATTGAGTTTCATTCGGTATTCATATTAATTTTGCATTCTTTTGGCACCAAATAATCATCGATAACATTCTCAACGTAACACTTCTTACCCGCACCCTTACACAAGATGCTAAAGAATCTACATCTGTAGTTTGAAGCAGATATTAAGGTAACATATCAATCTTAAAATGATTAATTTTGAGGCTGATTTTGAGAAATACATACATGGACAGAACCAACTCTGCAGACATATCATTTAAAAATTTTTCTGAGCTTGTAAGCACATATTACGAGCTGACCAAACCGGGAATTACAATGTCGGTAGTGGCCAGTATGCTCATTGGTTTTTTGATGGGCTCTGCAGGAAATGTAGATCTGTTCCTGATGTTCCACGCCGCACTTGGTACTTATCTTATTGCTGCCGGTACTTCGGCACACAATATGTTTTTGGAGAGAAACCTTGACGGGCTGATGCGGAGAACCAGCAAGCGCCCTCTCCCGGCATATAAAGTTACCCCCCGGCAGAGTTTTATTTTTTCAATGACGCTCATTTTATCAGGGCTTATATACCTTATCAGTATGGTTAACTGGGTGGCAGGACTGGTATCTCTTGCCACAACCATTATTTACCTGCTTGCTTACACTCCGCTTAAACGGATATCAGCACTCAACGTATTTGTGGGTGCCATCCCCGGAGCACTGCCGGTAGTTGGCGGCTGGGCTGCTACCAGCGGAACTGTATTCGAGCACGGAATGTGGATTCTGTTTGGGATTATCTACTGCTGGCAGATCCCCCACGTTATGGCGATTGCTTGGGTCTGTAAAGGTGATTATGAGCATGCAGGATTTAAAATGCTTCCCAAGAACGATCCCAAAGGAATGAAAGCCTCTGTCTGGATCATTGTGCCCCTTCTGCTACTCTTCCCCAGTGTTTACAAACTCTATGTAATGGGCCTTGTTGAGTGGCTATATCTTGGTGGAGCACTATTAACCACCATTGGATTTTTCTACTACGGTGTTCGTTTTGTAATAAGCCGGGATGTTCCAACGGCAAAAGGCCTCATGTTTTCATCTTTTGTTTATCTGCCGCTCATTTGGATTTTCATCTTTCTCGACTGGATGATTCTTTAATGCGATCATTTAATTTTTGAAAAGACCTTTCACGGTTCTTCTAAACGGTTTTTGGTCTGGTTCAAACCTACATCACAATGGCTAAGTTAAAACTCGATCTTCATAACATATACAACAAGGGTGACCAAATAGATCGGGAACTCAACAGAATTATTGATGAAGCGATCGAAAAGCGTATCAAAACGGTGGAAATTATTCCGGGGAAAGGTTCAGGGCAATTAAAAAAGAGGGTCCTTAAATTTTTAGATCAAAAGCATATCAAACAAAAGTACCACAGAATAGATAAAGACCGAGATAATTTCGGAAGGCTCTTTGTTTACTTCAAGTTTTAATCGCCGCCCTTCTTATTGATTTACGGCATAAGCTTCAGTTAAAAACGAATAAGAGGTTAATCAAGCGGCGGGTATTTGCCGGGATTTGCTTCGCTCATCATCCCATAAACCGTCTCCAGAATATCTTCTGCATTTGGCTTCGAAAAGTAATCCCCATCTGATGCATAGGCGGGCCTATGTGGTTTGGAGGTGAGGCACTTGGGCTCGCTGTCGAGGTGGTAGTACCCTCCGTTTTTATCGATAACGTGGTGCATCATATATGCGGTAGCACCCCCCGGAACGTCCTCATCTACAAAGAGGACACGATTGGTTTTCTTCAGGGACTTTAAAATTATGTTTTCACGATCGAAAGGAAGCAGTGTTCGCACATCAATCAACTCGGCAGAAATACCCAGTTCGCCAAGCTCAGGCAGCGTGGATTCCGCAATATTCAGCGTAGAGCCATAAGAAACGATAGTTAGATCACTCCCCTCATTTATAATTTTAGGTACACCCAAGGGCACTGTAAATTCTGCAAGATTTGTTGGTAGTTTCTCTTTAAGCCTGTAAGCATTTAGTGGTTCTATAACCAGCGCCGGATCATCTCCCTGCAGCAGGGTATTATAAAAACCGGCAGCCTCCGTGAGGTTCCGAGGTACACATACATGCATACCTCGCAGGCCATGCACAATCATCCCCATGGGTGAGCCGGCATGCCAGATTCCTTCAAGCCTGTGTCCCCTTGTTCTTACAATAAGCGGATATGCCTGTCCGCCTTTGGTTCTGTATCGCAGAGTAGCCACATCGTCACTCAGGGTTTGGAAACAGTACATCAGGTAGTCGAGATACTGAATTTCTGCAATGGGGCGCAATCCTCTGAGCGACATACCGATTCCCTGCCCCAGGATTGTAGCTTCCCTTATACCCGTATCGCTTACACGAAAGGCACCATATTTTTGCTGCATGCCTTCCAGGCCAAGATTTACATCGCCAAGCCTTCCAACATCTTCCCCAAAAACAACGGTATTGGAATATTTCGAAAAAATGGCATCAAAATTATCACGAAGTACAACGCGTCCGTCCACTCGCTTTGCCTGTTCATCATATATAGGCTCGTTCTCTTCAATCCGCAAGGGAGTGTATGGAGATTCACTATAGAGATGTGAGTTATATCGATCGCGGTTGTTTTCGTTTTGCTTTTCGAGCCATGCTAACAATTCATCTTTTGCAGAAGACGACTTTCCCCGAAGATGTATCGCGATTTTTCGCGCAACCGACATTACTTCTCGCCGAATCATACGTCTTATTCTGCTCAGTTTTGTCTGATACTCCTTTATTTTTTCATTCTCAGGGTGAGATTCGACAACTCTCTTCAGAATTTCAACCAGTTCATTTTTCTCTGATATTATCGGTTCCTGAAAAGCATTCCAGGCTTTCTTTTGTTCAGCAAGTACTTCTTCCCTGGCCTCATTTTCAATTTCATCCAGTTTATCTGGCTCAGCAATACCCTGTTCTACAATCCACTCTCTGAATTTTTTGTTGCAGCAATGATCATTTTCCCACTCTAATCGATTGTCGCTCTTATACCGTTCATGCGAACCGGATGTTGAGTGTCCCTGCGGCTGGGTTACCTCTTCAACATGAATCACAACGGGAACATGCTCTTCTCGGGCTACTGTAGTCGCATCATTATAAACTGAAATCAGTTCTTCGTAATCCCATCCATTTACAGTGAATATTTCAAAACCCGGCTGATTCTTTGTTCTCTTAAACCCGCGTAAAACTTTGGAAATGCTTTCTTTGGTTGTTTGATGTTTTTTTGACACGGATATACCGTATCCATCATCCCATACAGAAACAATCATGGGTACCTGAAGTACACCGGCAGCATTCAGCGTTTCCCAGAATACTCCTTCAGATGTACTTGCATCACCTATGGTTCCCCAGGCTATTTCGTTGCCATTTATTGAAAAGTCTGTGGCATCTTTCAGTTCTTCTACATTCCGATACAGTTTTGAGGCTTGTGCCAGCCCAAGCAGACGTGGCATTTGCCCGGCTGTTGGAGAAACATCAGCAGAGGTATTTTTTGATTCGGTTTGTTTAATCCACGTGCCATCATCATTCAGAAGCCGGGTTGCAAAATGAGAATTCATCTGACGTCCTGCAGAATTGGGGTCGGCTTCTACATCAGTATTTGCGTATACCTGTGCAAAGAATTCCTGTATAGTAAGCTGGCCAATAGCCAACATGAACGTCTGATCACGGTAATATCCTGATCGAAAATCACCGTTTTGAAAAAATTTAGCCATCACCAGTTGTGGCAGTTCTTTTCCATCACCAAAAATACCGAACTTCGCTTTACCTGAAAGAACCTCCTTGCGTCCCAATAACGACATCTCCCTGCTTATTCGTGCAAGCCGGTAGTCTTCCAGAATGTCTTTCACCTCATTTTCGGAGTACGATATTTCTGTAACTTCTTTCACTGGCATAGTGTATATCAATGCAAATTAAATAGTTAGATAGAATATACCCGGCAGATAAACTGCCGGATTATCCTGTCTATGGTCGGCCAAACAATAATAAGAGGTTGTGCTCTATTTACAAAACATCGTCTCAGAGTTTTATACACTAAAACAATTTGACAAATAGCGAATTTTCCGCCAATTGTTTAATAAATCACAGACTTTTTCCTCTTTTCATTAAAACAGCATGGTGCGGTTATTTTGAAAATCCGCCCTTGGTCATATTGATGGGATCGAGGGCGCTTTTCAGCTCCTCTTCTGATAAATCCGTCATCTCTTTGGCAACCTCAAGAACCGCTCTGTTTTCTGCATAAGCTTTCTTGGCAATTTGAGCTGCTTTATCGTACCCAATTAACGGGTTTAATGCCGTTACAAGTATTGGGTTTTTTCCTACCATCTTTTCAATCTCTTCTTTGCGGGCAACAAGCAGACTCACAGATTTATCTGCAAAATTTCTAGCTGCATTTGCAAGAATTTCAATCGACTGCAGAAGATTATGTGCAACTACTGGCAACATTACGTTTAATTCAAAATTCCCGGCTTGTCCGCCAATCGTTACGGCAGCATCGTTCCCGATTACCTGTGCGCAAACCATTGTCAATGACTCTTCAATAACGGGATTCACTTTACCAGGCATTATAGATGATCCGGGCTGCAGTGCCTTTAATTGTAGTTCTCCAAGCCCACTATTCGGGCCCGAGTTCATCCATCTGAAATCGTTGCCAATTTTCATAAGTCCAACTGCAATGGTTTTTAACTGTCCTGAGAGCTCCACGGGTGCGTCTACAGTGGCCTGAGCCTCGAAATGATTTTCAGCTTCCCGAAATTTAATATCGGTACCTTCAGAAATTTCGCGTGCAAACCGTTTCCCAAAATCTTTATGAGTATTAATACCTGTACCCACTGCCGTTCCTCCCTGTGGGAGTTCAGTAAGCCTTTTCATAGCCGATTCCAGTCTTTCAACTCCAAGATCAATCTGCCGTGCATACCCTCCAAACTCCTGCTCAATCGTAATAGGCATAGCGTCCATAAGATGCGTTCGTCCCGTTTTAACGACACCTTTAAGCTCCTCTCCTTTTTCTCTAAGAACCTTTGAAAGGTACTTCAGGGCGGGAATTAATTTCTTTTGAACCGAAATGGCTGCCGCCACTCTTATTGTAGTGGGGATCACATCATTGGAACTTTGTCCAAAGTTTACATGATCGTTAGGGTGAATATTTACATCTGTGTTCTTCTTGAGTTCGTTCGCTCTTTTCGAGATAATCTCATTGGCGTTCATATTTGTGGATGTGCCCGATCCGGTTTGAAAAATATCAAGCACAAAGTCGTCATCAAATTTGTTCTCAATAATTTCCTTCGTTGCCATTTGTATAGCTTGCGACACATCGTTATCCAGCAAACCCAGTTCACAATTTACCTTTGCAGCTGAGTACTTTACCCTTCCAAGCGCTGATATAAATGTTGAACTGAATCGAATACCACTGACGTCGAAATTTTCGAAAGCGCGCTGGGTTTGTGCGCCATAATATGCGTCTTTTGGTACTTTAACTTCTCCCATAGAGTCTTTTTCAATGCGAAATTCTGGCATAATAGTCACTCAATTTTTTTTCTTTTTAAATATGTATAGCCGGCTAATAACAGTTACTGCAGGCCGGTATTTGCGAGGCGATATTTATGATTTTTTTGATAAATACCGCTCTTGTAAGGTAGGATATTTGCGGCAAAAACTGAAAAACAGAGAGGGAATCAGATCAGTTTTTTACCATACATTCTGTAGCGTTTATCGAGACTTCCTCCCATTCTTTCAGCAACACGAACCATGTTGACATTATTTTCAAGAATCCATCCGACTTCAGAAGAATCTATACCGTGCTCAAGTCCATTTACGATGGCTTCGCGATGAAGCAAAACATCAATTCCACGCCCGCGATACTCAGGCAGCACTCCCATTAGTGCCGTACGAACCTTATTGATATTTTTCTTATTCCAAAGCACTTTAAAAATCCCGAAAGGGAACAGCTTACCATTCATATCCCGGAATATCTGATTATAGTCAGGTAACGCGATCGAAAACCCAACGGGTTTTCCGTCAATTTCTGCAACATGTGCAAAATTCGTGTCGATAATGGATTTCAAATCTTTGGCGAGCACTTCAAATTCTTCAGTTGAAAGTGGAATGTAGCCCCAATTATCTTTCCATGCGCTATTGAATAGTTCTCTGATAATCTTGATTTCGCTATCCATTTTCTTCAGGTTGACTTCCCGAATATGGATTCCCGGCAGTCTTTTTTTAACGATCTCAACCGCGCGGTTTGCTCGCTCACGATCTACATTTTCCTGTGTTACATGGTATGCGAGCAGATCCATCTCTTTTTCGTAGCCGCTGTTTTTTATCAGCTCATCATAATACGGTTTATGGTAGGGCATTAATATCGTTGGATACTTATCAAAACCTTCCACAAGAATGCCTATTTCATCCATCATACCGGGGTTGGCCGGGCCCAACATTTTTTTAACCCCTCTCTCCTGGAGCCACCCTTCGGCAACTCTGAAGAGCAGATCAACTGTACTTTGGTTGTTGTCACATTCAAAAAACCCGAAAAACCCGGCTTCTGTGTTGTGGTACTTATTAAATCTGTGATCGATAATTGCTGCAATTCGTCCAACAAGCTTACCATTGAAGTGCGCCAAAAACATGGCCATCTCAGCGTTGTTGAAAAAAGGGTTTTTCTCTTTATCTATAAGCTTTTTTTGCTCAGTCTTAAGGGGGGCAACCCAGAATGTATCGTTTTTATAATGCTCGTAAGGAAAGTTTATAAACTCTCTGATCTCTTTTTTTGAAGTGACATAAGTGATTTTATGGGTGTTTGTGCTCACTTCGACTCAGAGTTAGGAGTTAGCCAGCCAGATTTGTGAGAGGCCGTCCGTTTTCATCTATGATGCCGCGTTTAATGCCAACCTTTCTGAACACTTCAAGAATTTTATCAAGATGATCGTCGGTATGAGTTGCCATATAGCTTGTGCGAACTAATGCCTGTCCCTGGGGTACAGCTGGAGGTACTACCGCGTTTACATAAACACCTTCTTCAAACAGGTCTTTCCAGAAATGGAAACAGTCGTACATTTCACCAATTACTACCGGAATTATGGGCGACTGGCTGTTCCACACATTAAAACCGAGGTTTTTAAGCTCTTTTCGCATATAACTTGAGATTTCATCGAGGCGGGTAAGCCTCCAGGTCTCTTCCTGTAAAATTTCAAGGGATTTTAATACCGTTGCCACATTCGCCGGCGGCATGCTGGCGCTAAAAATATGTGCCGGTGACTGATGGCGGATATAATCTATTACCGGCTGATCGCCTACCAAAAATCCACCCAGCGATGCAAAAGATTTTGAGAATGTACCACTAATTAAATCTACCTGGTCCATTAACCCAAACGCCGACGCAGAACCTCTTCCTCCCTCACCCACAACACCAATTGCATGGGCATCGTCGAGATACAAACCTGCTCCAAACTCTTTGGCAATACTTACAAGTTCGGGGACATTTGCGAGTGTGCCCGACATGGAGAAAACCCCATCTGTAACAATGATTTTTCCCGCATCGGGATCCGATTTTTGAATAAGTGACCGCAGGTGTTCCATATCATTGTGACGGTAACGAACGGTTTTTGCTTTCGAAACCTGTGTCCCAACCACTATACATGCATGGTTATCTTTATCAGAGAAAATAATATCGTTTCTGTCAGCAATGGTTTGAATAGAGCCTTCATTCGTTTGATAACCTGTACTAAAAAGAACGCAGGCCTCTTTGTTCATAAACTCGGCAAGCTTTTCTTCCAGCTCCAAATGAAGATCCAGCGTACCGTTTAAATACCGAGATCCCGTGCATCCTGTGCCATAAACGGTAATTACATCCTGGGCTGCTTTAATAACGCGCGGGTCGTTTGTAAGGCCAAGATAGTTGTTGGAACCCGCCATGATAACGTCGCGTCCCTCTATACATACATTCGTTCCATCCGTAGCCTGCAGAGGTTTAAAATAAGGGTATAGACCCATCTCCTTAATTTCGTCGGCGGTCGTAAACTTATGAGCCTTCTTAAAAATTTTCCCCTGCGAGGTCCCGGCCTTTATATCGCTCATTATAACAGCATTACATTATATATTAAACAAGTAAATATACCGAGTATTCGTGATCAATCAAATTCCGCGAATGCGATATAAATACCTATATATTTTTCAGAAAGTTAACATACTGATCGGCTACACAATTCCAGCTAAATTTTTCATTTACATATTTTTTTGAGCTCTCCGACAGCGCCTGTAAATCGCCATGAAGCGTTTCAGTAATTTTTTCTGCAAACTGTTTTGCGTCGCTGTGCGGAACCCTGTAGCCATTTACTCCCTGTTTTATCACATCACGCATTCCTTCAATGTCTGAGGATATTGCAGGAACTCCCGCTCTGTTTGCTTCAAGGAGAACAATCCCAAATCCTTCCATATCTCCTTCAACCGGAATATTGGGCATCACAAAAAGGTCGGCGGCAGCGTAACAAAACTGTAACAGCTCATCAGATATTTTACCGGTAATGATAATTCGCTGAGCAGATTCCGATAGATCCCGGGCTCTCATAATCGTTTCATATTCCGGACCGTAACCGACTAGAAAAAAAACAACATCATCCGGCAATTTATCCATCACCTCACTAATAAACCATTCGTGCCCTTTTCGTTTCACTTGTCTGCCCACTGTAACAATTACGTTTTTGTCTTTAAGTGACAGTTCATACTTCTTCTCAAGCTCTTCAATTGCTTCATTCTTCGATGGCAAATCATTTTGAGCAGATCCATCAAAGCCATTTGGAAGGGCCACTCCTTTTTCGGGAGAAAGCCCCCGAAGAATAGAAGCCTTGCGTGTTGCCGAAGAAACGGAAATCACACCTGATAACGCTTTAAAAATTTTGGGTACGTACCACTGGTAAACAGATACAGGCAGAGTAACGTCCTGACCGTGGTTAATGGTAACCATTGGAACATTCACTCTTTTTTTCAGCAACGGTGCTACGGAGGCCGTCACCATCGATGAAAACAGGATCACATCGGGCTGAAATGATTTCGTCCGCCTTGGAATTTTCCTCAGCAGAGAAAACAAAAAACCTGTCGTCTTTACATTGATATTTTCCCACGACGATTCCATGATTATCTTCTCCAGTTCTACATCGTCTCTTTTTTGAAGCTCATTTGTAAGCTGAATACTTACATTTTGCATGCCGCCTATATTTTCAAGAGGAGCATTTTTTGGCGGATGAAGATGAGATATATATAAAATTTTCAAAACTGTTACTTACTTAAAACTTCTTTATAAAATTTTAGCAAACGGTTATTTATAGCACTCCAAGTATACTGCTTCGACTTTTCAAGAGATGAAGCACCCATTTTTTCCCGAAGTGTGTTATCTGCAATTAACGTTTCAAGAGAGTTATAAAATTCATCCTTCCTCTCAACCGGAATAACGAACCCGTTTTTATGATGCTCAACAAGTGACTTGCTGCCGGTTGCATCGGCCACAACACAAGGAAGTCCGCTTGCCATTGCTTCAAGCGTTACATTACCAAATGTTTCCGTATCTGAGGGAAAGAAGAAGATATCGCTGTTTGCGTAGCTCGCGGCAAGCTCTTCGCCCTTCAAAAAACCGGTATAAACAGCTTCAGGAAATATCTCTTTTAAACCGGAAAGTGCCGGCCCGTCACCAACAATCAGTGCTTTTACCTGTTTAAATTTTGTTTGAAGCCGTTTTACGACATCTGCGAAGAGATCAGGATTTTTTTCCCAAACCAATCTCGATACATAGGTAATCACAATGTCTGACTCCCTGAGCCCCATTTTCATTCTCCAGCTCTCATCTCTTTTTGATGAATGAAAAAGCTCTGTATCAATTCCTCTTGCCCAAATTTTGAGATCCGTTTCGATATAATGCTCTTTCAAAATATCCGCCATTGACTGTGATGGCACATAAACCTGTTCACAATGATTATAAAACCAGCGAAGATATTTCCAGAGTATAGGTTCGAGAAATCCTATATTGTAGTACTTTAAATAGCTTGAAAAGTGAGTATGAAACGATGAGACAATTGGTTTTTCGGCTTTTTGAGCCCATTTTAAAGCTTTGTATCCAAGAATATCGGGTGTTGCAATATGAACAATATCCGGATTGAACTCTTCAAGAATACGGCGCTGTTTTTCAGGAAATCCGGTGCTAACTCGATATTCGGGCCTACCGGGCAGCTTTTTTGAGGGGACAGCTACAAGCGTTCCCTTGTGATCAAGTGCCGGATCATCGATAGTGGGTGCAAAAATCATTACTTCAACTTCATTCATTAACAAAAAAGCAACGAGCCTGTTAAGCGTTAGCGAAACACCATCCCGAATATGATTATAGTTTCCCGTAAATATTGCTACTTTGATCTTTGCCATACTGTTTTAAATGCACTTCTCAACTTCGTATCTTCACATGTGATACAGGTGGAAGGTTAATCGTCATTTACCACAAGGTTTCATTAATTTCACAGAATTTTTAATATACAAATTAAATGAAAGCATTTGTTACCGGCGGAACCGGATTTATCGGCAGTCATTTAGCAGAGCAACTTATTGAAGATAGCCGGTGGGAAACCGTAAAATGTCTTGTTCGTAGTGATGAAAAGTGGCTAAAAGGAAAATCTTATGAAAAGATCAGCGGAGATCTCGACTCTATAAAAAAAATAGACACTGCTCTTACAGATACTGATACCCTTTTCCACCTCGCAGCTATAGTTAAAGCCCCATCAAAAAAGGAGTTTATTCACGCAAATGTACAGGCTACCGAGAACCTGGTTCGCCTGGCAAAAAAAAATAACGTTCGCAAGCTGGTCATACTTTCATCTCTCGCTGCTGCCGGGCCAAGTAACAAGGAGCCGCTCACAGAAGATGCCGAAATGAAGCCCGTGAGCATGTATGGAGAGTCAAAAAAAATGATGGAAGAGATGATTCACAATCTTGCAGACGATGACATGTCTGTAACAATATTGCGGCCTCCTGCCGTTTATGGTCCAAGGGAAAATCAGATTTTTACGCTTTTCAATATGATGAGCAAAGGTTTAGCGCCAATGGTTGGCGATGGTGAAAATCCTAAGCTATCTTTACTTTTTGTTCAGGATTTGGTTCAGGCCATTTTGAAAGCTTCCAAACAGTCTGAAAAAGGTGTTCATACCTATTTCATAGGTGGCGACCGAATTACAAACTGGAACGAAATAAGAGATATCGTCTCTACTGTTTTAGACAAAAAAGCGATCACCCTGAAGATAAAACCAACCTGGGTGAAAAAAATAGCCGGTGCTGTTGAAACAACTGCTGCACTGTTTGGTTCATATCCTGTACTAAACAGGGAAAAAGCGAACGAAATGGTACTAACCTGGACATGTTCACACGAAAAAGCAGCAAAAGAACTCTCTTATAAACCCGAATATTCGCTTGAAGAAGGTATTTCCAGAACACTTCGCTGGTATAAAAAACATAACTGGTTATAAATATAGATATGAGAACAATCGCAACAGCTTTAATAGGCCTTATACTTCTTGGGAGCTCCTTTTCTACAGAAACCGCTGAAGCACAGCTGATAAAAGACCTGAGCCGTGAAATTGAAATCAGTGATATAGTAACGATGAACGGAACTGAAACACATCTCTACATTCTATCTGAAAAAGAAGGGTTGGTAGTTTTCAGATCTTATGATGATTCCCTACAGTGGCTCTACTCTTCATCAGGTATGCAGGAACGCGGACAAACCCTGAAAAGCGATATACGATTTGCCTACCTTTTCGGCAACAGCCGACGACTTACTGTTGTGGAACCAACATCGGTTCTGGGAGTCTATTCATCAACCATACTACCCGCCCGCCCCTTAAACGTAAAACGTATTGGCCTACAGCTATTTACCGCCCTCGGCGAATCGGGCCTCGGGATTGTCAACCTGGCCACTCCAGAAAGTGTAGATTCCGACATAACTTTAGTAAACAATATTCCATCTGCTATCGATTTGGCGTCCGACGGTGAACAGCTTCTTTACGTTTTAAGTGCAGGCAACAGATTAACCATACTGAATATTGATGAAGACGAAATTCTGATACAGGAGAGCATCTCTATAGACAGAAATCTTTCAAGACTTTTTCTGGTAGAGAATGACCTGATTGGAGCCGATAACACAGGAAATGTTTTTTACATCAATTCAGATGGTGATACTAACCAGTTAACAAACGTGCAGGGAGCAGCAGTTTCCGTACTTGAATGGAATGGGCTATATGTAATCAGAACGGCTGAGAGTTTAGTTTGGACCGGTAAAGCTGACGGAAATTTTGAGCAGTGGAAATCTAGAACCAGTGCCGGAAACCACACGGCGCTTTCGGGCAAAGATCTGTGGTTATCTGAATTTAACTCTGTTGCACCGGTACTATTAAGAGAGTCATTAGCGGAAGACTCCGGTTCCGGTACTCAGTCGGGCGATTCCGTTTTTTCATTGAAACCCATTGAAAATGTTACCATTCCTTATCCACGCCCGCTACTTCTGCCCATAGAGTTTGAAACCGAAATTGACCCCGGCAGCGTAACCATTGCTTACGAAGCTACTTTTGATAATGCGAGTATACGTGGAAACTCTTTGTACTGGCAGCCGCGATCATCCCAGACGGGTCGCCACGACGTAACCATTACAGCAACTACGACAGATGGAAAATCGGCCACAAGCACATTTACTGTCGATGTAAGAAAATTCAACTCTCCGCCCAGAACAGGAAACATGAGGCCGGTAACGCTGCCTGTGGGAGAAGAATTTGAGCTGAGATTGTCGGCTGTGGACCCTGATGGGCCTAATCCCGACCTGATTCGATACATTGGTGTAGACATGCCCGATGGCGCCTCAATTGATGAAACAACCGGTGTTTTTACATGGTCGCCAACGATCAGACAGGTTGGCAACCACTCATTCCGCGTTATCGCTACCGACCAGTATGGAGCAGCAGCATCTCAAAATTTTGAGTTCAACGTAATAGAAATTGATATTAACGAAGGACTCGATGAGGATCTGTTTTAAATATGGTGCCTGAATCTTTTTCAGACCCGCTTATTGAATGGTATCAAACACATAAACGGGAACTGCCCTGGCGAAACACAAGCGACCCTTATGAAATATGGGTGTCCGAAATTATGCTTCAGCAAACTCGTGTGGATACGGTTATTCCCTACTACCACCGTTTTTTAAAAGCATTTCCTTCCATTTATGAATTGGCAAAAGCAGACCAACAGCAGGTCCTTAAACTCTGGGAAGGTCTTGGTTACTACAGCCGCGGAAGAAACTTGCATCATGCCGCGAAACAGGTTGTTAAGGAGTATGATGGAGCTGTTCCATCCACATACAATGAGATTACTTCGCTGAAGGGGATTGGACCATACACCGCATCTGCCATATTGAGTATCGCCTACCAAAAGAAATATGCCGTTGTAGACGGCAATGTTGTTCGGGTAGTAACCCGGTATAACGGCATTACGTCCGATATCAGAAAATCATCTGTAAAAAAAGAGGTTCAGGAGTTTATGGATGATGCCGTTCCTGCGTTAAATCCCGGTGATTTTAATCAGGCCGTAATGGAGCTTGGAGCTACGGTTTGCACTCCGTCAAACCCCGATTGCGGTTCCTGTCCCCTTCAAACAGATTGCAAAGCGTGGAATACAGCTCAGACTGAATCCATACCGTATAAATCGCCGGCAAAAAAAATCCCTCACCATCAAATTGCCGTGGGTATTATTGTTAATGAGAATGATGAAGTTTTAATATCGCTGCGTCCGCAGGAGAGCATGCTGGGCGGGCTTTGGGAGTTCCCCGGTGGTAAACAGGAAAAAGGTGAGACGCTTGATGAAACACTCAAAAGAGAGCTAAAAGAAGAGCTGGGTGTAGAAACAGATGTTTTTGATAAATTTAAAGAGCTAAAACACGCTTACTCCCATTTCAAAATTACAATGCATGCTTATTGGTGCAAAATAAAAAGAGGCTCCCCGAAACCAAATTCCAGCGACAAACTGGAGTGGGTACATCTGAATAATATCGACCACTTTCCTTTTCCTAAAGCCAATAAAAGCATCATTCATGATCTGTTAGAGCTCGACGAACAATCCCTTCAGAAATTTGTAAAAAATGCAGGGTAACTACTCCTTGAGAAAACGTTCATTGCATACTCTAATGGATCTCAAGCCCTATCTTGACGAGATTAATGCAGAGGTGGAAAGATCTGAATATATCCCGCACGATCCCGTACAGTTTCTGCATGCATTTGAAAATAAGAAAGACATTGAAATCGCCGGTTTTTTTGCCGCTACAATGGCCTGGGGACGGCGTGATATTGTCATTTCAAAGGTTGGCGAGCTACTCAGCAGGTTTAATTACCAGCCGTATGAATTTGTCATGGACTATAAACAGTCTGATTTTATTATTCTGAAAGGATTTAAACACCGAACATTCAAGCCTATAGACATTCACGGCCTCATCTCGGGGCTGCAAACCATCTATACACAATTCGACGATTTCGAGTCTTTTTGGTCGCATTGCTATGATCTTGCACTAAAACAAAACCGCCATTTCCTTGCCATATTTCGTGAGCTCTTCTTCGAATTGAGTTTCGACTCTGCTGTTCGTACAAGGAAACATATTTCCGATCCGGAAAAGGGGAGCACCTGTAAACGACTTTATATGTATTTGAGGTGGATGATTCGGAAAAACAGCCCGGTAGATCCCGGACTCTGGAATTTCATGCCTCCGGCTGAGCTTCAGGTACCCTTTGATGTACACGTTGCAAGACAGTCGCGACGCTATGGGCTCATAACACGCAAGAGCAACGACCTGAAAACCGTAAACGAGCTTACAAATACGCTTAAGCTGATGAATCCTGATGATCCCGCAGTGTACGATTTCGCCCTTTTCGGGCTAGGAGCTCTCGATTATACACTTCCCAAACGTTTTATCCTGAATAAGGTGCAGTAGTTATCCCTGACCCGAGAGCTCAGCAATTCTGCGAATAGCAAAGATCATATATCCCAGAATTCCTGATATGAAACCTGATAA
>Ga0102932_1000132_pt1 | contig 33617 bp, 25 predicted proteins | sample SalPonR1_C_D2_MG_FD_78212 | JGI IMG/M metagenome (GOLD analysis project Ga0102932, IMG submission 78212) | Salt pond soil microbial communities from South San Francisco under conditions of wetland restoration - Salt Pond MetaG R1_C_D2_MG | ecosystem: Environmental > Aquatic > Marine > Intertidal...
AGGAATCTTGATTGTTAAAGATTTCTCGCTACCGCTCGAAATGACAATGCGGACGCTTTTCAGAGTTACTTTCTGCAAAAATGGGGCGCCAGCGCAATAAATCGCTTTTTACGAAGCCATCATATATTGGAATTTGGAATTTGTTTGAAATTTGGTGCTTGGAGTTTGTAATTTTAGACACAAAATGCCAAGGCAGAGCCCTCAATTTCTGGCCTGGCTGGCACATAAAATTTTTCAAAACTAAATAAAGGGAAATATTGGAGACGTCCGTCATGGAACAGGTAATGGTCTATGATACCACATTAAGAGACGGCACACAGGGCGAAAATATTAACTTTTCCGCCTATGATAAGCTTAAAATAGCCAAAAAACTCGATGATTTAGGCATTCATTATATCGAGGGCGGATGGCCCGGCTCAAATAAAAAGGATGAAAGCTTCTTTGAAATGGCCAAGGCCGAAACATTTCAAAATGCACGGCTCACGGCCTTTGGGGCCACGCATAAATTCGGCATTACTGCGGCTGAAGACCGGCATCTGAATGCCATTATCGAAAGCGGCGCTGCTGTTGCCACCATTTTCGGCAAAACATGGGATCTTCATGTAGAAAAAATTTTAAATATCGGGCCGGCGGACAACCTGCAACTGATAAGGGAATCCGTCGAATATTTAAAGCAGAATAATCTGGAAGTCCATTATGATGCCGAACATTTCTTCGACGGCTTCAAAAATAACCCGGAATACGCGGTGGAGACGCTTAAGGCGGCTGTATCCGGGGGGGCGGACGTTCTTGTGCTCTGCGATACCAACGGCGGCACCCTGCCCCATGAGATCGAACAGATCATGGCAAATACCCGTGAGTTCTTATTTAAGGATTCAGATGTCGGTAAGGCGGCCGAACAGGTCCGCTTCGGCATCCATACCCACAACGACTCAGGACTGGCCGTGGCGAATTCGATTACCGCAGTGCGAAGCGGAGCGGTCATCGTCCAGGGGACCATCAACGGGTATGGCGAACGATGCGGCAATGCGGACCTGACCGCCATCATCCCGACTCTGCAGTTGAAAATGGGGCATCCGTGTCTTGGCGACGAAAACCTAAAAAAGCTCCGCAAGACCTCGCTCTTTGTGAGTGAGACGGCCAATATGCCGCCCATCCATTCCCGCCCTTTTGTGGGGAAAAGCGCATTCGCCCATAAAGGCGGCGTTCATGTCAATGCCATCATGAAGGAGCCCCGGGCATATGAACATATGGACCCGGCCCTTGTCGGCAATGAGCGGCGCGTACTGGTGTCGGATCTGGGCGGTAAAAGCAACATTGAGTACAAAGCCCGGGAAATGGGTATCGATATAGACGCTAAAGAGGTCAGCACGAATGAAATCGTCTCCGAGGTGAAACGACTCGAACAGGAGGGCTATCAGTTTGACGTGGCGGATGGCACGTTTAAAATCCTCATGGAAAAACTGACCCAACAGTTTCAACCGCTATTTGAACTCGACTCCTTCCGGGTCACCATAGAAAAGGACAAGGACCAGCCCTGCTACTCCCATGCGCTGATCAAGATCAGCGTCGGCAATGTCAAAGAAATTACGGCTGCCGAAGGCTATGGGCCGGTCAGTGCATTGGACAACGCCCTGAGAAAGGCCTTGAACCATGTGTATGCCAATGAGCTCGACCCGGTTCACCTGGTTGATTTCAAGGTTCGCGTACTTGACGGCACCGAGGGCACGGGCGCCAAAGTCCGGGTGTTGATTGAATCCAGGGATGAAGAAAAGCTCTGGAGCACCATCGGTGTATCGGAGGATATCATTGAAGCCAGTTGGCAGGCGCTGGCTGACAGCTTCCAGTTCAAACTGGCAAAAGACAAGGTAAATGGAGCCATACCATGAAAGAAAAATTATACATATTTGATACGACATTGCGCGATGGGGAGCAGTCGCCCGGCGCCAGCATGAATACTGCGGAAAAGGTAAGAATCGCCACCCAGCTGGAAAAATTGGGCGTCGATGTGATTGAGGCCGGATTCCCCGCTTCCTCCGAGGGCGATTTCGAGGCCGTATCCGAGGTGTCCAAAAAAGTGAACAATGCCGAAATCGCCGCACTTTGCCGGGCCTCGGTCAATGATATCGACCGGGCATGGAAGGCGGTATGCCATGCGGCGAATCCGCGGCTGCATGTGTTTCTGGCGACCTCGGACATTCACATGACGCATAAACTGCAAATGTCGCGGGAGGAAGTCTTAAGCACAGCCGTGGATGCGATTAAGTACGCCGCCTCGTTCACGGAAAATGTGGAATTCTCAGCCGAGGACGGCTCCAGGAGCGATCCGGATTTTCTCTGCAAAATTTTTGAAACTGTAATTGACGCCGGCGCCAGAGTCGTCAACCTGCCGGATACCGTGGGCTACGCCATTCCCAGGGAATTCAGTGAGCTGATTGCCTACGTGATGAAAAATACCCCCAACATAGACAAGGCCATCCTGAGCGTTCACTGCCACAACGACCTTGGGCTGGCTACGGCCAATACGCTGGCCGCGATACATGCAGGCGCCAGGCAGGCGGAAGTCACCATCAACGGCATCGGCGAGCGGGCCGGCAACACCTCCCTGGAAGAGCTGGTCATGACGCTGCATACGCGTCCGAGCTATGTGCCGGTGACCACCGGCATCGAAACCAAACGAATCCATCCCACCAGCCGACTGGTAAGCATGATTACCGGGATTATGGTTCAACCGAACAAGGCCATCGTAGGCGCCAATGCTTTTGCCCACGAAGCCGGCATCCATCAGGACGGGGTTTTAAAAAACCCGATGACCTATGAGATCATGAAACCGGAGACCGTCGGGCTTACCAGTAACCGGATGGTCATGGGCAAGCACTCCGGAAAGCATGCGCTTCGAAAGCATCTAAAAAATATGGGCTATGATCTCTCCGAAGATGAGATCAAGTCAATTTTCGAAAAATTCAAAATTCTTTCGGACAAGAAAAAAGTCGTCCATGACGAGGATATTGAGGCGCTGGTCAACGAGGACATACTCCGCACATCGGATATCTATTCCCTGGAATACCTTCATATCTCCAGCGGGACCACGGTATTTCCGACGACCAGTGTCAAGATTTCAATTAACGGAAAAGTCATAAAAGGCACCGGTACCGGCAATGGCCCGATTGACGCGACCTATCATACCATTGCCGAACTGACCCAGACCCGCTCGGAACTCCTGCGCTTTTCCATCAACGCCCTAACAGATGGAACCGATGCCCAAGGCGAGGTGACCGTGCGGCTCAAAGAAGACGGCCTGATTGCCCTTGGCCGGGGCACAGACCCCGATATCATCACCGCCAGTGCCTATGCCTATGTCAACGGGTTAAACCGGCTCGAGTATTTGAAACAGAATCCCCCCACCACGGAAGAGGGCCTGTAGCTGCGGTAAATACTTATGAACCCCAGATAAAAGCAGGGGCGGGTTGAAACCCGCCCCTGCAAAATTCATTCATCCTTTTCTGTTGGAATAATCCCGTTCCCGGTTATTCAACAATCTTTAAATGCACCCGACGGTTCTTCATCCAAGCCGCCTTATTATTCCCTGAGACCGCGGGACGTTCTTCGCCGTAGCTTTTAACCGCCATGCGGCTCGCCCCGATACCGGCATTGACCAGGTAGTCCTTAACGCTCTGGGCGCGCTGTTTGGCCAGACGATGGTTTAGGTCTTTGGGCCCCCGGGCATCCGAATGCCCCTCTATAACCACTTCAGTATCCGGGTTCGCCTCGAGCCAGGCGGCCTTGGCATCCAGCTTCTGTTTGGCCGCATCGGACAAACTATTGCTGCTCAGAGAGAAATAGATATTGCTTGAGACGAACTTCTCTTTTGAGATAATCTCTTCGGCCGCCTTTGCAGCCGTAGCCGCCGCCCCTGCGCCTGCCGCAGCGGCCTCTTCGGCCTCTTCCGCGACGGCTTTTTCTTTTGCAGCCATCTCTTTTTCCGCCTTCGCCGCCGCTTTTTCAGCCTTTTCTTCTACGGCTTTCTCCTTGGCAGCCAGCTCTTTTTCCGCCTTTGCGGCCGCTTGCGACTTAGCTTCCGCCGCCGCCTCTTCAGCCTCTTCTTTTGCACCAGCCGCCTCGGCCTTTTTCGCTTCAGCCTGGGCCATCATCTGCTCTTCAAGCTCGGCCTTTTTCTCCGATCTCATGGCAATGGCCTTTTCAGAGACATCACCGGCCAACATCGCCGTTTTCATATCTTTTTGACACGGGGTTTCACCAATCCATATCCCGAAGACGTTCTCCTTGAAATCCGCCCCGGCAATCGTGTCCTTGAGCGCCCCGTTTTTATAAACCGTCGTCCCCTTATTCGGCACATATTTGATATCAAACACATCATGTTTGCTAATTTCGTCTGAAAAACAGGCATTGAATTTTTCCACCTTGCCCTCGATGGGGGTCAGGTCCCCCTTTGGCATATTATTTCTGAATCCCTTGTATAAAGCATCCATTACCCTCTTGCTACTGGCAAACATCGCATTGGTCACATGCATTTTTACGGCCATCGGCTCATCCGCATCCAAGACCGCCTGAGCGTCTGTTTGCGCCTCCATTAAGTACAGACCGATTACATAGACCTGCTGCATAAATACGGATCTCTCACCTATCCCGTTGAGGACCAGCACATCGTTTCCGGCAACCATGGTTTCCGGTATATCAATGCCCTTATATTCCCGTGCCATCGATACACTGGCCATCATTAGCACCACCATCATTGCGATAATTACTTTTTTCAACATAATAGACTCCTTTTACTTGAATTACCGTTTAATAAAAAAAACACCGTTTGAATTAATTTCGTTTTATAGCACATTAAAATAGTATGTTAATAGTATTTTTTTTTATTTCGTCGACAGGGTGCCGATCAGCTCCGTAATATGGCCAATGGCTTCCCGGCTAAGAAATGAACGGATGCCGTCAATCACCTCCATTGTGACCCCGGGATTCGTAAAATTCGCGGTTCCGATCTGTACCGCGGCGGCCCCGGCAATAATAAACTCAAGGGCGTCCTCGGCCGTCGAAATCCCGCCGACACCGATCACCGGCACATCAACCGCCCGGGCGGCCTCCCAGACCATCCGAAGGGCAACCGGTTTAATGGCCGGCCCGGAGAGGCCGCCGGTAATATTGCCCAGCTTCGGTCGGCGACTGTTGATATCTATGGCCATGCCGGCCAGCGTATTGATCAGGGAAACGGCATCCGCCCCGGCCGCCACCACGGCTTCGGCAATACCTGTGACATCGGTTACATTGGGGGTTAGTTTTACGATGAGCGGTTTGGTCGTTTTCTCCCGAACGGCACAGACCACCTCAGCGGCGGCCTCCGGCGCCACCCCGAAGCTTACGCCGCCTGCCTTTACATTCGGACAGGATATATTGACTTCCAGGCCGTCAATCCCGTCTCCGTCGGCGCCCTCGCATCGTTGAGCCACAGCCGCGTATGCTTCGGGCGTTTGTCCGTACACATTGACGATCACGGCGCTCGCGTATGGGGCCAGAAAGGGAAGCTTGTCTTTGATAAATGCTTCGATGCCGATGTTCTCGAGACCGATCGCGTTTAACAGGCCGCACGGGGTTTCGACAATCCTCGGCGGCGGATTGCCCGGAGACGGCTCACGCGCCAAACCTTTAACGATGACCGCGCCCAGCCGGTTTAAATCCACCAGGGATTCAAACTCCCGGCCAAAGCCAAAGGTTCCGGATGCGGTCATCACCGGATTTTGGAGTTCGAGGCCGCCAATATTGACCGATAACGAATTTTCCATATCCCCCGTGGCCGACAAAGGTCTTGACGAATTTTCGCAGTAACAGTATTTGAAGTATTTTACTTAAACCTAAATTTAGTAATTGTGTTTGAATTTTATTTAATATAGATAAGAAACGAGTCGGTGTCAAATACCATTATGCATAAGTCCCCGCTTCGAATAGGCCTCTTGAGCTATCGCAGCAATCCGCACTGTGGCGGCCAGGGGGGGTATATCAAAAACCTCAGTCGGGCGCTTCTAAGTTTGGGGCATCGGGTAGATGTGGTATCCGGGCCGCCATACCCCGAGGTGGATCCCGGCATCCGTTTAATCAAAATGCCCAGTCTTGATCTCTACGATCCGGAAGATCCCTTCCGGCTGCCGAAGCTCCATGAACTCAAAGATATGACCAACCTGATCGAATGGATCGGGGTCTCCACCATGGGATTTCCGGAGCCGTTTACCTTTGGCCTGCGGGCGGCCCGATACATCCATAAAAACCGGCACCGATACGACGTCATCCATGATAACCAGAGCCTGTCCTATGGCACCTGGATGATTAAAAATGTGCTGCCCACCCTGGCCACCATCCACCATCCCATCACCGTGGACAGAGAGATTGCGGTAAAATCCGCCCCCCATCTGTGGCAAAAATTAAAGGAGCTGCGCTGGCACTCCTTTCTGGACATGCAGAAACGGGTGGCCAGGCGCATCCCCCATGTCATAACGGTATCCGAATCCGCCCGAAGCGATATCAGCCGGGCTTTTAAGATCCCCGAAGAGCGGTTTTCCATTGTCCCGAATGGCATCAACACGCAGCTTTTCTATCCCGTTAAAGGCATTTGCCGGGAGAAAAACCGCATCATTGTAACGAACAGCGCAGACACCCCCCTGAAGGGACTCCATTACCTGCTGATGGCGGTTTCGGAAATTGCAAGAAAACGCGATATCCGGCTGGTTGTCGTCGGCAAACCCAAAAAAAACGGAATGGTCGTCAAACTCATCCGGCAGCTGGGAATCGGTCATCTGGTAACATTTACGGGTCGAATCAGCTACGGGGAGTTCGTCGAGCAATATGCCAGGGCGGCCGTCGCGGTGGTACCCTCTGTTTATGAAGGATTCGGCCTGCCCGCCGGCGAAGCCATGGCCTGCGGGGTACCGGTGATTAGCACGACCGGCGGCGCCCTGCCGGAGGTCGTCGGAGATGCGGGGATTTTAATTCCCCCGGCGGACCCGGAGGCCCTGGTCAAGGCCCTGTTTTCGGTTCTGGATCATCCGGAATACGCGCAAAAGTTAAGCCAGGCCGGATACAGGCGCGTTCAAAACCATCTCACATGGCATGCGGCGGCAAAAAAAACAGTCGCGGCCTATGACAAGGTGATCCATGATTACTGTTGATTTTAATAGTCTCCGCATTTCACCCGGCGATAGAATCCTCGATATGGGTTGCGGCAGCGGCCGGCATGCATGCCGGGTCAATGAATTTGAGAAAGTAACAGTTATCGGCGTGGATGCAAGCTTCGACGACGTGCGTGAAGCCAGGGGACGGCTGATGTACCACGAGGCCATTGGCGCCCATGGCGGCGGGAGCTGGGGCTGCGCAGTCGGCAATATCCTGGCACTTCCCTTTCCTGAGGCTTCGTTTGATCTGGTGATATGCGCCGAAGTCATGGAGCATATTCCGGACGATGCCCGTGCAGCGGAACAAGTAATGCGCGTGCTTAAACCGGGCGGCACCCTGGTCGTCAGTGTGCCGAGGTTTTATCCGGAAAAGATCTGCTGGAAGCTATCCAAGGCCTATTACTCGGTAAGCGGCGGCCATGTCCGGATATATCGCAAAGACCGCATCAAGTCGCTTTTCGAAAACAATGGGGCAAAATGCCAGGCGGCCCATTTTGCCCATAGCCTGCACACGCCCTTCTGGTGGCTGAAATGCCTTGTCGGCCCCGACCGAAAGGACTCCCCAGCGGTCAACCTCTACCACCGCCTGCTCACCTGGGACATCATGAAAAAACCGAAAATTACGCGATTCATGGACAACCTCTTAAACCCCGTACTGGGCAAAAGCCTGGTGCTATATTTTAAAAAAAAGATCATTTCCCGGCCAGGCCTATGACTTTACTGTTTTTGATTGTATTTTAATCCGAAATCAGGTATCAGCCGGAACAGAAGGTTCGCCAGGCTTTCTGCGCTGCAAGACCCCCAGCGTCCGGGTCATGGGAAGCTCTCTGAAAAGACCGGAGGCCAGGGCCAGCCGGTAGACATAATACGGCGCCTGTCCGCCTTCTTCCGGGTTCTTGAAGATATCATGGATCAACAAATAGCCGCCGGCCATGATATGCCCCGCCCAGGCCGTATAATCGCCCGCCGCCGCTTCATAGGTGTGGCCGCCATCGATAAAAACCAAGCCTAAAGGGGTGGACCAAAATTTCGCCACTGCCTCGGAGCTGGCAATAACCGGCACCACCACATCCTCGAGGCCGGCCTTAAAAAGGGTCTGCCGGAATATCGGCAATGTATCGATCCCAGCGGTTTTCGGATCATAGGTGTCCGGGTCGAAATAGCCCTCCCCGGCCTGCTGTTCTTCAGAGCCCCGGTGGTGATCGATTGAAAAAAGAATGCCGCCGGTTTTCCGGCACGCAGCCCCCAAATAAAGTGCGGATTTGCCGCAGTAACTGCCGATCTCAAGGCACGGCCCCATCCGGCTGGCTATAAGGGCCGTCTCATAGAGCCGGCGCCCCTCCTCCTTATCAAGGAATCCTTTAACAGCTTCAATCAGCCCATCATCCATCATAACCCCTATATCCTATTCCCCCTTTCCCCTTTCACCCCAAACTACGACATCCCCTCATAGTTTCTTACCAGCACCTCCCTTGGCTTAACACCGTCAGAAGGCCCTACGACCCCTTCCTCCTCCATCAGTTCGATGATCCGGGCGGCGCGGTTGTACCCAACCCTCAGATGCCGCTGAACCATGGAGATAGATGCCTGGCCGGTCTTTGCAACCAGGGCGACCGCTTCGTCATAGCGTTCGTCATAGTCCTTTTCTTCAGACCCGTTTTTTTCCGAACTCTGGTTTTCAAGCACCGCCTCATTATAATCCGGCGATTTTTGAGTCTTTAGGAATTCGACGATATCGGTCAACTCCTCTTCGGAGATGTAGGCCCCGTGAATCCGCTGCAGTTTGGCCGTTCCAGGCGGCAAAAACAGCATATCCCCGTTTCCCAGCAAAGTTTCAGCGCCGTTGGTGTCTATAATCGTCCGCGAATCCGTTTTAGAGGAGACCTGAAAGGAAAGCCGGGTGGGGAAATTGGCCTTTATCACACCGGTTAGAACATCCACCGAGGGCCGCTGGGTGGCCAGAATCAAATGGATACCGGCGGCCCGGGCCATTTGTGCCAGCCGGGTGAGCGCCACCTCCACATCCCTGGAGGAGACCATCATTAAATCGGCCAATTCATCGATAATAATCACGATATACGGCAGTTTTTCCGGTAGGGGCGCATCTTCAGAGGCGGGTTCGGAGGGGGATTTCTGTATTTTGCGGTTGTACTGCTCGATATTGCGGACCCTATTTTCAGACAATAGCTGATAGCGGCGCTCCATTTCCTTTACCGCCCAAAAAAGCGCATTGGTCGCCTTCTTCATGTCTGTAACCACCGGCGTAATCATATGGGGGATATCATTATAGGCGGAGAGCTCGATCCGCTTGGGATCAATCATGATAAATTTGACATCCTCGGGCGTGGCTTTATACAAAAGGCTGCAAATCATTGTATTTAAAGCCACACTCTTGCCCGTTCCCGTCGCACCCGCAATCAATAAATGGGGCATGGTTTGAAGATCGGCTATCACGGGACTGCCGACAATATCCTTTCCCATTCCCAGGGGCAGCTTTGATTTTGACTTTTCATATGCTGAAGATGAGACAATGTCTTTGATCACCACACCTTCCAGCTTGGCATTCGGGACTTCAATGCCGATCACGGCTTTACCCGGGATGGGTGCGATGATTCTTATGCTCATGGCTTTGAGCGCCAGCGCCAGATCATCGGAGAGGTTGACCACCTTGTTGATTTTGATGCCGGGCGCAGGCTCAAATTCAAATCGGGTAATGACCGGCCCCGGCGCCACGGTGGCGACCTTTCCCTTGACGCCGAAATCATCGAGCTTCTGTTCCAGCAAACGCGACATCTCCCTTAAATGGTCATTATCCACCGAATCCACAACCACTTCCGGATCTTTTAGAAACTCGACAGAGGGCAGCCGGAATCCATTGTCGAACCGCATGGATTCGAATACCTGTTGCTTCGGTTTCGAGACGGGCGAGCGGTTCTGCTTAATCCACTGCGCCTCCTTGATTGTGATATCCCCCTCCCCGGCCTCTTTTTGCGGCGCCTCTGCCTTTTTCCGGGGCGATTTCTTTTTCGGCGCCGTTTTTTTCGGCCTGGCCTGTGAAGACTTCTTTTCCTTCGCCTCTTTTCTCCGTTTCTTTAGATTTGCGGCCCCGCCTTTCAAGCGATGGACCCCGGACACCAAAAATTTCCAGCCGTTTTTTAAAACCGCAAGAAAGGAGACGCCGGTCGTCAGTATGAACCCGATGATAAAAAAAACCAGCAAAATGACGGTTCCGCCGGTCGTATTGGAATATGTCAGCAACAGGGTTCTCAGAGGGTGGCCGATCATGCCGCCGGCCGTATAGGTGCTGCCGAGCACCTCATATGAATCCCCGTATATGGCGAAAAGGCCGCCCGTTACGACCACCAGCATCAATCCCCCGCCGCCGATCAACATCAGAGCCCTTGGCGATCGGTCTTTAAAAAACTGAATAGAAGCCAGGAGCAGCAAAACCGGTATCCAGAATGCCCCTACCCCAAAAAGCCCGATCAATATGCCCGAAAGGTAGGCACCGATCAGACCGAAAAAATTATCAACCCCCCCGCTTGTCCCCACGTGATGGATCGACGGGTCTGCCGGGCTATACGTCAACAGGCTGATAAGCGTAAATATCACCAGAAAAAATAAGAAGATTCCGAGAATTTCATTTCGCATGGACTTCAAAAGACTTCGCCTCTATGCTCTGGGGTTAGGGGCTAAACCGCCAACACCACCGGTACAATGACCGGCTTTCGCTTCATTGTAAAGTTAAAATACTCCCGAAGCGCCCCGGGCAGCCGGTTTCTCAAAAAAGCCGCGCCGTCCGACGGCCGCTCGGCAGCCATATCGTCAACCAGCTCGAGTACGATACACTTGGCATCCTCTAGAATGTGACCGGTTTCACCTTCGAATACAAACCCCTTGGACACGAGCTCAGGGCCGTGCATCACAAAGCCGGTGGCCTCATCAAGGACGAGGATGACCACAACCAGCCCCTTTTCCGAAAGCTTCCGCCGCTCTTTTAGGACCGAGCGGCCGACATCCCCGATGCCTTTTCCATCCACGAGGACCCGGCTGGTTGTCACTTCGCCCGAAATCCGCCCGCCGGTCTCATCAAAACAGATAATCTGGCCGTTTTCCGCAAGCAGCACGTTCTCCGCGGCGATGCCGCATTGTTCGGCAAGCCTCGCATGATGATACAGATGGCGATACTCGCCGTGAATCGGGATAAAATAGTCGGGCATGGTCATATGGATCATCATCTTCAACTCCTCCCGCCGCGCATGGCCGGAGACATGTATCTCGGAGATGGTCTCATAGATGACATCCGCTCCCTTGCGGAACAGATTGTTAATGATCTTGGCGATGGCCTTTTCATTGCCCGGAATGAATTTTGAGGACAATACGACCGTATCCCCCGGTTCTATCTCGATCTGCTTGTGCATCCCGGCCGACATCCGGGCCAATGCGGACATGGGCTCCCCCTGGCTGCCGGTCGTCAGGATCACCAGCTCATCCGGGGCGAAGCCATCGATTTGCCCGATATCGATTTCCAGGCCCTCCGGTATATGGAGCATATTCAGCTCCTTGGCGATACTGACGCTCGTCTCGATACTCTTGCCGTTAAACACCAGTTTGCGCCGGCCGCCTTTAAGAATATTGACGACCTGCTGGATCCGGGCGATATTTGAGGCAAAGAGCGCGATGATGATCCGGCTGTCGCTTTCGGAAATAATATGCCCCAGGGTTTCGCCGACCCGGGCATCGGATATGGTATGCCCCTGCCGCTCCACGTTGGTAGAGTCGGATAAAAGGGCGAGGATCCCCTGTTCCCCGAGCCGCGCGAACTTGTCTGTATCCGTCTTCATCCCCGGGATGCTGGACTCAGACAGCTTGAAATCGCCGGTATGCACAATCAGCCCCTCCGGCGTGGAAAGTGCAAATCCGACGCCGTCCACCACGCTGTGATTGACCCGGATAAAGTCAAACTCGAAAGGCGGCAGACGCAGCCTGCGATCCGGAGCGATAGGGACGAGGGATGCGGCTTCAAGCAGCCCGTGCTCTTCAAGCTTATGCCGGACCATGCCCAGCGTAAATGGGGTGGCATACACAGGCACATTGACATCCCTCAACAGGTACGGCAACGCCCCGATGTGGTCTTCGTGGGCGTGGGTAATAACAATCCCCGCCACGCGGTCCCGGTTCTCCCGAACATAATCCATATCCGGGATGACATAATCCACACCCAGCATATAATCTTCAGGAAACATCAGGCCGGAGTCAACCACCACCAGCGTGGCTTCAGACTCGAACACCATCATGTTCAGGCCGATTTCCCCAAGACCGCCGAGCGGTATAATCTTCAGCATAGCCCCCCACACCTAATACCCAATATCCGAAAAACATTCTCCATTTCACTTTTCCAGCACAAGCTTATCAATAACATACTGTTTCATAAGCTAATCTTTAACATGAAAATAGTACGCGTGCAAGCATGACTATCCTGTGGATTCAAAATCAATCAGCCATTGCTTGACGTCCGGACCGGCGCCGAAGCCTCCGATGCGCCCGTCGTTGCGGACTACCCGGTGGCACGGAATGAGAATGGGAAATGGGTTTTTGCCAAGGGCCGTGCCGACAAACCTGCAGGCCCGGGGGCGCCCGATGGCCCCGGCCACCCATTTATACGTTTTCAAAGCCCCCCAAGGGATTCGGGCGGTTTCGTAAAGCACTTTCTGCTGAAGGGGGGTTAAATGGCCCATGGAAAGTAACCGCCAGGGCGCGTCAACCGGCCGGCGGTTAAAATAGCCGCTGATTAATCCGAGAACCTCCAGCAATTCATCAAAACCCGCCGCCGAGGCGGCCCCCTGCCCTAATGGGCCTTCGCTGCTTTTTCTCAAACTAACGGCAAGCAGCCTAAACGGGGCGGTTCGGTATTGAAGGCCAACCGGGCCGAGCGGCGTCTTGACGTAAACATGTTCAGTCACGTTCATTAGGGATAAAATCCGTGAGATTCCCTGACGCATCAAATGCAAGCGGCTGCCAGTCGCCGATCCGGGAGAGCCTGGGGTCGGCTTGAATCTCCGATTCCAGGGGCCTGGAAGCCTGAATGTATTGAAGCCTCGCGGTATTTAATATGCGAACGATGCGTAAATCCGCTTCAGACGCCACACCGGTGGTTTGCGCACAGGCGGACAGGCACTCGCGGTCGGTTTCAAAGTGCATGGGGATGGCCGCTTTTTCCGGCGAAACGGCCGTAACGGCATTGACAAAAGTTTTTTCCCGATCGATTTTATCCACCAGCCGACAGGTGGCCACATCAGCCAGGCCGATGCCGTTGGCATTGCCGTCTGAACCCTCAGACAGATCCCGGACGAAAATCCGCTTCACATGCGGGGCGATATAAAAATCGCCGACGATATCACGGTGTCGGCCCGTAACATTGGAATCCATCCCGATACCGGATATGTCCTTGCCCATTTGATCGATTATCAGAATATCCACGTTATCAAAAGGGATGGCACCCATCATTTTTTTTGCCTGAGCGAGCAGTTGTTTCTCCCTGTCAATCCAATCCTCCGGAAATACGGCCTCCATATGGGCCAGCCGGCCGTATCCGTCCTCGATCATTCCGATGCCGAACAGGATATTCAGCTTTTCCAGTAAACGAATAGCCGCCTCTTCAATAATACAGAAGGAGCGGTTCACGGCCGCCAGATGAAAGGCCGCCGCCCCATCAGCTTTACCAAGGCCGATGGTCAGCATTTTGCAAAGGCCGCTTTCAATGCCGCTGCTGAACTTGGTGTGCGGTTTGATCCGGTTAACAGGGACGATATAGTCGGCATCAAGGGCCGCACGTGAAATAAATAGGGGGAGACCCCTGCCGTCGTCATCGACGATCCGGGTCGCCATATCGGCTACGACCGGCGCCTTCATGGCTTCCTCGGTTATCTTGTAGCCGGCAAGCACCTGCTTCTGGCCCTCGGACGTCGCCCCCCCATGACTGCCCATCGCCGGGATAATAAAAGGGCGAAACCCGATTTTTTCGAGAAAACGAAGACAATGAAAAACCACCTCATCCAGTCGGTCTATTTTGCGGCTCCCCACGGCTACCGCGACCGACTGCCCGGCCGCATTGCCATATTTTGCGGCCACCGGCTCAAGCATACGCCCCAGATCGGCCGTCATATCGGTGGCGGGCCCGCTTGAGAATGACTGCCGAACGAGGGCCATATCCGGCCACATGGAAAAGGTGGAAAGCATCATGATAGGGGCTTAACCTGTTTATTCAAACCTAAATTGGCGTTTCAATTTTTTGAAGGTTAAAGGCTGTTGGGGATCAAGCGGCCGATGTCGGATTATAACCTTATGCGGCGCCCGATCCGTCCGGAGAGGCAGCTTCCCCGGGCTATTGGATACCGGGGAAGCTGAGAGTGAAAGGGTTCTTAGATCTCTTCAACCGTAATCGCACCAGCCTCACACACTTCCACGCAAGACTCGCAGCCGAGGCATTCCTCGGCATTTACCGGAACCGATTTTCCATCCTGCATCTCAAATACTTCCACCGGGCAGACATCCACACATTCCTCGCACCCTTCACACTTTTCCGCATCAACAATGGGATTAAACGCCATTTCAAAATCTCCTTTCATCAATTGATTGATTTGAGAAAAAGCCTGATTTTATATAAATACCTAGCGTAACTTAATAAACCGGGATAAGAGAATTTTCATATACCAATCATTAATGGGAGTCAAGCCCTGTTCATGTTTTTTTAGTTTCCAAAAGGTTGACCACCATGCGGCCATCTGAGCCGGAGACCGCCGCGGTATCCGGATTCTCAGAAGCCATTCGATCAAGGAGCGCTGCCGGGGAGCCGACCGGCAGGACGGCGACCGTCAGAACCAAGCCGGCGCCGGCCCCCGCCGTCGGGAAAGATTCCATGGACAAGGGTACGCTCCCGGACGGCTGGCTGCTCTCGACCAATTCGGCCATATAGCCCCTGAATGCCGCCTGAAAAGCTTCATCCGCCGGCAGCGGGTCAAATGTCTGAACGATCTCCGAATGGGGGACAAACTCAATGAGATGCTCGAAAACAGCCCGGCTCGTTGTAATGTAGACAGGGCTGGATTCTTTTTCCGAGGCCGGCAGGCGAAGCCATGCCAGCACACGGTTGGCGGTCTGGTATTCGCCGATATCCTCGGCCGCATATATTTCATAAGGCGGCAAACGGGTTGTCGCATCCCCTTTCAACTCGGAGAACATCTTTTTTCGATCAAGTTCCGAGGCTTTTAGATCGTTATTCAGCTCTATCTGCTGTATATCGAATTCCTGGGCGAGGTAAAGAAATAAACGGGCCGTAAAAACGGGGTCCGCCTCCGGCGGCCTGGATTTTTGCCCCAGTATCTCGGAGCGGATTTCAGCGACAAAGGATTCATTGTAAAACTCTTGTCCGGCCGTCGCCTTGAACGCATCCATATGGCCCTGGTGCGTCTGTCCCCAGTTTTTGGATTTCCTGGCAGCTTCCAGGATCGCCTCTTCCTGGCCCTGAACCGGCGTGCGCACCTCGATTTTATCCGCTGAGGCAGCCTGGTTGACGGGTTCGGGCGCATTGCCGGCAACCGGCTGATATATGATAAATGATCCCAGATGCTCACGGATAAGATCAATCATATCGCCGGAGGCGCAGGTAAACGGAAAATAGACCGGTTTCACGATATCATTCACCTCCTCCGATTTTCTGATCATGGACTTCGATGCCCCTGGCCTGGAGTTCTTCCCGGATCCGGTCGGCCGTTTCAAAATCGCCCTGCTTCCTGGCCGATGCCCGCCGGGTCATTAGCTCGCGGATTTCCGGATCCATTTCGGCCGAGGTAAAATTAAATATTTTAAGCACCTGATCAATACTTTTAAAGCTTTCAAGAATTTTTTCGGCATCCGCCGGGCTCAAGCGACGGCTGTCGATTAGCCGGTTGATCTGTCGGATCGCCTTGAATATGGCCGCCATGGCATGCGGCAGGTTGAGATCATCATCCATTGCATGGATGAAGCCCTGCTTGATGTCGTAGACCAGCTGGTCGATTTCCGGATAGGGCTCGCCCGAGTCAATGTTTAAAAGCGCGCGGACACAGGCATCCAATCGGTCCAGCGTATTTTTTGCCTGGACCAGCCGATCGCGATCAAAGGCCAAAGGCTTTCGGTAGTGCCCGGAAAGCAGCCAGAACCGGATTTGCCGGGGGGTAAACCCTTCGCCGAAAAGGCCGTCCACTGTCGGAAAGGCCGGCCTTTCACCGTCGTTTCCCTGCACTGCCGGCTCAACGCGTTCGCAATGGAGCCAGAACCGTGCCAGGGGTTTTCCGGTCAGCGCCCGGGCGATCGCCATTTCATTCTCATGATGCGGAAACAAGAGATCCCGGCTGCTGGTATGGATGTCAAAGGTTTCCCCGAGATACTTCATTGACATGGCCGCACACTGGATATGCCAGGACGGCCGGACGTTGCCCCATTTGGTCTTTACATACAGCCCCCGCTTCAAGTCGGAAAGGCGCACCCGCTTTAACAGGGTAAAATCCTTTGGGTTGTTTTTCTCATAGTCATCCAGATCAACAGTGGCCCCCAGTTTGATTTTGTTCAAATCAATGCCGGAGAGCCTGCCGTAGTCCTCCATGGCGGCAATATTAAAGTATACGCAGCGCATCCTTTCATAGGCCGCCCCCATATCCACGAGTTTGCCGGTGATTTCGACCATCTCGTCAATATTTTCGCTGGCCTTTGGGTATTCATCGGCGGGCTTTACCCCGAGCGCCGCCAGATCCTTTTTGAACAGATCGATATAGCGTCCGGTAAATTCGGCCAAATTCTCGCCAGTCGCCTCGGATCCCTTGATGGTTTTATCATCATAGTCAGTGATGTTCATGACATGGGTCACATCATAGCCGCGGTATGAGAAATAGCGGGATAGGATATCGGCGAAAACATAGCGCCGGCTCTGGCCGATGTTCATCCGCGAATCCGCGGTCGGGCCGCAGGAATAGATCGATACCCGACCCGCCTTCAACGGCTCAAAAGCATCGACGGCCCGGCTCATGGTGTTAAACAGCCGGATATCATCCTTTTTCTTTACCTCAAACAACGGGGTGCTCAGATATCTCTCCCCGCTATCCGGAAATATGGTTACAATCGTGCCCCGATCCATGGCGGCCGCCTTCTGGAGCGCAATCGCCATGGCCGCGCCGCTGCTCATCCCGACAAAGAGGCCTTCCTCCCGACTCAGCCGCCGGGTCATTTCAAATGCGGCCTCGTCATCGATGTTAACCTTCTCGTCCAACCACTTCTTCTCAAATATCTCCGGCCGATAGGCCTCCTTCAGGTTTTTAAGCCCCTGGATCTTGTGGCCGAAATAGGGCTCCACACCGATAATTTTTATGTCCGAATCATATTGCCTCAACCGCCGGGCTATCCCCATCAATGTCCCGGTCGTCCCCATGCTGGCGACAAACATGGTGATATCCCCGCCGGTCTGCCGGATAATTTCTTCTGCCGTCCCCCTATAATGGGCCATCCAATTGGCCTCATTATTATACTGGTCCGTCATAAAATATCTATCCGGATATTGCCGGGCCAGGCGATAGGCCTCCTCTATGGCGCCGTCTGTTCCCAAATGGCCGGGGGTTAAAAGAATCTCCGCCCCCCGCGCGCTTAGGATCTTACGGCGCTCAATACTAACGGATTCCGGCATGACAAGCAGAAGCCGGTAGCCCTTGACCGAACAAACCATGGCAAGACCGATGCCCGTATTTCCGCTCGTTGCCTCAATCACGGTCTTATCAGGGGAGAGCTCGCCGGATCGCTCACCGGCCTCGACCATTGACAGGGCCGGCCGATCCTTGATCGATCCGCCGGGATTCAGGCATTCGATTTTAGCCCAAATATGCACATTCGGATTCGGATTCAAACGCCGGATTTCAATCAGCGGCGTATTTCCGATTGCCTCTAGTATCGTCTTGCCCATTGATTCGCCTCTTGTTTCTCCATCATCCGGCTGATATCGGGTTTGGCCTCATATAGTAATGCCTAATGGCAGCTGCGTCCGATCAACTATAAAAGCGCCTGCAGTTTGTCAGTCAATGCCCTTAAAATTTCATCTTTGACGGCACCCTCATCCTGCGAGGCGTCTATGACGGTAAACCGTACCGGGTCCCGCCTGGCCAGGTCCAGATAACCGGCCCGGATTTTCTGATGAAATGCCAGGTCCTCTTTTTCGAAACGGGTCTCACGGTCCGTGCGGGCGCCCCGCTTGACCTCCTGCCAGGCCCGCTTCAAGCCGATCGTCGGTTCCAAATCGAGGATAAACGTCATATCCGGCAAAAAATCAGCCAGCACCCGCTGATTCAGATCATGAATCAATGCCATATCCAGCGCCCTCGCATATCCCTGGTACACAACGGTTGAATCGTGGAACCGATCACATATAACGGTTTTGCCGCTGGAAAGGGCCGGCCGGATCAGCTCCTGGATATGCTGATTGCGGTCGGCCGCATATAATAACAGCTCGGTGCCCGGATGCATCCCACGGCTGTCCGGATCCAGAAGAATGGCCCGTATCCGCCGGCCGATAGCGGTCCCGCCCGGCTCCTTGGTGATCATGCACCGGTGCCCCTTTGCGCTCAGATAATCGGCGATATGACGAATCTGGGTGGTTTTCCCCGCCCCTTCAATCCCTTCAAAGGTAATAAACATCCATTTATTCTCTCGTTATTCCGATCGCCCCGCCGTTTTCCCCTTGTAAAAAAACCGCTCCAGGGGTTTATGATATCCGGTCCAGTCTTCGTCCGCAGTTTGGCTTTCCATAAATTCCCGGATACCATTCATTTTAGCATCTATTTCATCCAGATAATTCAACATCACCGCTTCCAGAGTTTTTGGGGGCTCTGGAGACCCGTATTCCCGGTTGCCATGATGGCTGACTATCATATGTTTAAGCAGCATGGCGGTTTTTTCGGGAAACGCATCGATTGCGTCTATTTTTTCCTGAAGCATCTCCACCCCGATCACAATATGGTTGATCAGCCGGCCTTCGTCAGAGTAATCGATCCGACGATCGTAGACGAATTCTTTAATTTTACCGATATCATGAAGAATCGCGCCGGTCAAAAGCAGGTCCCGGTCAATTCCGCTGTAATGATCCGCAATCCGTTCGGCGAGAAGCGCAAGCGACAGGGTGTGCTCGAGCAGCCCGCCAAGATAGGCATGATGCATTTTTTTGGCGGCCGGCGCAATTTTAAATTTTTCGACAAAGCTCGCGTCAGACCAGAATAGCTGCAAAAGGGCGTTTAAATCCCGGTTTTTGACGGAATTCGAGACATCTTTGAGCCTGGAGAGCATCGATTCCGGGTCCCGGCGTGTGGCCGGCAAAAAATCCGTAATATCAATATCATCCGGTGCCAGCGGGGCCATGTATTTAACCACGACCTGGGGCGCCCCACGGTATTCCGAGACGCTGCCCCGGATATTCACAAAATCACCGGAGGCCGGTGTTTCTATAAAATCATCGATGTTATCCCATAGAACCCCTTTGACGGATCCGGACTTATCGGATAATACGATGGTCATATAATTACCGCCATCCTTTTTCTGAGACAATTGTTTTTCTGCCAACACGAAATTATCGTTTACTGCCTCGCCGGATTTCAACTCATTAACAAAGATATTTTTCATTCTGGCCGCCTTTATGATAAAAGCTAAAAAAAGATTTACGGTTCAAGGTGCAGATGCGAAGTTATCGTCGATTTATACTGGAAATTACGCTGGGCTTCAAGTTAAGAAACCCGTGACGGATCAGGATAACCTGTTCAAACCGCTTGTTATGGATTAAATTGATACGCCGCCGGATTAAAAGCCAAAAAGATAAGCGCCCACCGGATAGTTGCCGTATTGCCTTGATTGCCGCCGCTTTCCTTGCCTGTGCATGCGCCGTCGGCCTGGCCGAACCCCTGCCGGTTGACAAGGGCGCCGACCAAGATAGACCATGGCGCATCACCGCGGATCAGCTGATCTATAAAAAGCCCGAAAAAACATATATCGCCAGGGGCAATGTGGTCATAAAAAAGGCAGCCACTGAACTCTCAGCCGATTTCGTCCGGTTAAATGAGGCAGCCATGGAAGCCGTGGCCACCGGCAATGTCATTTTACTCACCCGGGAAGGCAGGCTAACCGGCAGACAAATGCGGATGGACCTGGATTCCCAAACCGGAACGGTTTATGACGGATTGATTTTTATTGAAAGAAAGAATTTCTATATACGGGGCGACACGATTAAAAAAACCGGAAAAAGCAGGTATACGATTAATCGCGGCAGCCTGACCAGCTGTGACGGAGAGGTGCCGGACTGGCGGGTGACCGGCCGGGATTTGGCCGTCAGGATAGGGGGATACGGATCGGTCCATCATGCGGCCCTATGGGCAAAGAAGATGCCCGTCGCCTATCTCCCCTATTTCATATTTCCGGTCGAACGCAACCGCCAATCCGGGTTTCTATCACCGGAAATCGGATATTCGGACAGAAACGGGGTGGAATATGTTCAGCCGTTTTTCTGGGCCATTAACCGCAGCTGTGACGCCACCTTTTATTATCACCATATCCAGAACAGGGGGGAAAAATTCGGCGGGGAGTTCCGCTACTTGTTAAGCAACCGGAGCAAGGCCACCATGATGCTCGACAGCATGAGTGACCGAAAGGTGGATGATGGAACGCACCCGGAGAGCCCCTGGGGCTATACGGACGACGATTATTTACGCCCCAACTCGGACCGCTACTGGTTCCGCATGAAGGCCAACCAGGCCCTTCCGTACGGCATGGATGCCCAGCTTGACCTAGATATTGTCAGCGACCAGGATTATCTGCGCGAGTTTGAGGACGGCTATACCGGATATGACAGGTCTTATGAATATTTTGAGTCCGAATTCGGCCGCAGCCTTGACGACAGCGACGACCCGGTCCGGGAGAACCGTCTGAATATAAAAAAAATCTGGACGCTATACAGCCTTAACGCGGACCTGCTATGGTATGACAATGTCATCAAACGGCGGCGGAGCGGTACCGACCGAACCCTGCAGGAGCTGCCCGTAATAACGTTTGACGCGCTAAAACAGCCGCTATTTGACACCCCCCTGTTTTTTCGCTCCAATGACGAATACGTCTACTTTCATCGCGAGGACGGAATCACCGGCCACCGGATGGACATTCATCCAATAGTATCCCTGCCTCTGCGGGCCGATCGATTTTTCGTATTCGAGCCCTCGCTCGGAGTCCGGCAAACCCTATGGATTGAGGATGACTCGGACATCGAGACCGAAGCGACGGACAGGGAGGACGGCTATCAGCACCGTGAGCTCTATGATGTCGGGGCCGTGCTCTCCACAGATCTGTACCGGGTCTACCACAGCAAAAGGCCGGCGGTGGATGCCGTCAAGCATACGATCATTCCGGAAATCCGATACGAGTATGTGCCCGGCACCGATCAGTCCGAATACCCGGATTTCGACGGCATCGACCGGATAGAAGGGGAAAACCGGCTTACCCTGTCCCTCACCCAGTTCCTGAATGCCAAATATCGCGTTGAGGATGCCGCTTCTCGAGCGGCCGACGGCGCCAAAAATCATAAAAGCACCCGATATAACCGATTCTTCCGGTTTCTCATTGAGCAGTCCTATGATTTCAACAAAGAAGGCAAAGCCGATGCGGAACCGTTTACCCCGCTTTACGCCGAAATGGACATCACCCCGTTAAACCTTTTAAACCTGCATGCCGAAGCGGAGTGGAGCCATAAGGAGGACGCCCTCGTCTCCAACCTGATTTCCGGCCGGCTGCGAAACCAGCGGGGGGACCATGTGGCGCTCGAGTATCGATATGTCAAAGACACGCGTCAGTCCATTGATCTTCTCGCAAGCGTGGCGGTGACGGACCGGCTGAGAATCTCCGGCAAATTCGAGCGGAACCTGGATTCCGGCGGGGATATTGAAAAAGGCCTGGAATGCCTGTATCAATCCCAGTGCTGGTCGGTTGCCGTCGGCTTTTCGGACGATGGGACCGATCAGCGGCTTTCCTGTGCCATCCGACTTCACGGCCTCGGCGAAATCGGTAACCGGCTGTGATTAAAATCATTCTTGACGCAAACGGCAAATTGCCTGTACCCATAAGAGGACTGACACAGAAATTGGACGAATTAGCCATTTATGGATGGACACTAACTCGTGTCCGTCCATAAATAGGATAATTTGTTCAAGTTCAAGGAAGGCGAAAATTTTAACCGCAGACATACGTGAAGTATTTTGAGGATTAAAATTTGAGCCTGACACAGAAATTGGACGAATTGGCCATTTATGGATGGACACTAACTACTTGACTTAAAAATTTTTTTATATATACTTCAATTATTTGAGCAATCTATAGGGGAGAATAATATAATAGGAGGTTACATGAATAAACTGGAACTGATTTCCGCCTTGAAAAAGGAATCCAATATTTCAAAATCCGAAGCGGCAAAAGTGGTCCAAATATTTTTTGATTCAATGGCCGAAGCCCTGATCGAGGGCGAACGAATCGAGATTCGGGGATTGTGCAGCTTTTTTGTCAAGGATTACAAAAGCTATGTCGGCAGGAACCCGAAAACCGGGGAAAAAGTCCAGATTCGGCCCAAAAAATTACCGTTTTTCAAATGCGGAAAAGAACTTCGGGAACGCGTCAATAAGAACCTGTATTGATTAACGGTTATATCTGTGTTTGGATTCGATGCCTTATTAGACCAGCATCGGCCAGTTCGATTATTGACATCGGCGCTTGAAACCGGCAGCCTCCCCAACGCATACCTTTTTACCGGCCCCGAGGGGGTGGGTAAAAAAACCGCCGCCCAGGCATTGGCAATGGCCTGTAATTGTCAGGCGGGGGAAGGCGATGGGGCGCATCATGCCGGAGACCAGACCGCCGAGGGCGGCAGCGGCGGGAGCCCTGCCTTTTCTTGCGGCCGGTGCCGGTCATGCCGTAAAATTCTCTCTGAAACCCACCCGGATGTGCACTGGGTATTGCCCGCCGGCAACTATATCAAGGTGGATCAAGTCCGGGAGCTTTGCCGACGTCTGTCGCTGAAGCCCTACGAGGCAAAGACGCGTCTGGTGGTTATTGCCGAAGCCCATACGCTGAATCCCGAAGCCGGCAACACCCTGCTCAAAATCCTTGAGGCCCCCCCGGAAAAGACCCTGTTTATCCTGACCGCCAGGCAGGGCTCGGACCTGTTGCCGACAATTTTATCCAGATGCCGGCATATCCGGTTTAATCCGATTTCAAGAGAGAATATCAAGCATTACCTGGAGGCCCATTACGCGATTGACGCCAGAGATGCCGATATCGTGGCGGCCATGGCGGACGGTAGCCTTTCAAACGCCCGGGTCATGGTCGAAAAAAACTGGATGGCGCACCGCAACTGGATCATAAAAACCTTGACCGGGCTCCACGAACAACCGATAAATTACCGGCTGGCATTTTCCGAATTCCTGGCCAAAGACAGCGGCCGCCTATTGACATCATTGGACATTATGAAATCATGGGTTCGGGATCTTGCCGTGTACCCGTATCTACCGGATCAATTAATCAATAAGGACCTTATTGAAGAAATTACCGCGCGCTCAGAAGAGATGCCGACGCGGCGCCTGCTGGATATCAACCGGCAGATCGAGACCGCCGCGCGAAGCATTCAGGCAAACGCCAATGCCAGGCTGGCCATGGATCATCTGGTCATCGCCTTATCAAATAAAATGGCCTGCCGGGATCGGCTGAGGCCATCAAACGGGGAAAACAGGACAAATGGAAAAAGTAATCGGCATCCGGTTTAAGACCGCCGGAAAAATATATGATTTCAACTGCGGGGCCTATGTGTTAAATGTCGGCGATCATGTCATCGTGGAAACGGAGAACGGCCTGTGCCTGGGAACCGTCGCCGTCGCCCCCATATCAAAGGAAAAAAAACCGGAAAACGAACCGTTAAAAAAAGTCTATCGTCCGGCCACAGCCGATGACATGCGTCAGATCGAGAAAAACAAGGACTTCGAATCCCGGGCCTATACCTATTGTAAGGAATGCATTGAAGAACTCGATCTGGCCATGAATCTGTTCAATATTGAAAGCAATTTCGATACCAGCAAGCTCACCTTTTATTTTACCGCCGATGGGCGGGTGGACTTTCGGAAACTGGTTAAAATGCTGGTCAAAGAGTTCCGCACCAAAATCGAAATGCGCCAGGTAGGCATCCGCAACCAGGCCAAAATGTGCGGCGGCATCGGCCGATGCGGCCGGGAGCTTTGCTGCAGCGCCTTTATGACAAAATTTGATCCGGTATCCATAAAAATGGCCAAACGCCAGGGATTATCCCTCAATCCTACCAAAATTTCCGGGGTCTGCGGCAGGCTCATGTGCTGCCTCACATTCGAAGACGCAATGTACCGGAAGGTGAACGAACCGGTTCAAAACAACGACCACACTGAGGAGGAAGAAGAGGAGGCGGAATCGACTTCCGAATGACGACACCTTTTTATATAACGACCCCGATTTACTATGTTAACGCCAAACCCCACCTGGGGCATACCTATACCACGATTGCAGCCGACGTGGCCCGGCGGTTTCATCTGCTTCAGCAAGAGGATACCTTTTTTCTGACCGGCACCGACGAGCACGGCGATAAAATCGTCAAGGCGGCAGATGTCCAGAACCTGGATCCATCCGACTATGCGAATCAAATAAGCCAGTTATTCAAGGATCTCTGGCCCAAGTACAATATCGCCTATGATTATTTTATCCAGACCACCGACCCGGACCATATCGCCGTCGTCGAAAAAATTCTCCAGCAGATCTATGATTCCGGCGACATCTATTACAGCGAGTATGAAGGGCTTTACTGCTACGGATGTGAGCGCTTCTATACCCAGCGGGAGCTGGTCGACGGCAAATGCCCGGATCACGGCACCGAACCGGAGCTGATCAAGGAGTCGAATTATTTTTTCAGGATGAGCAGGTACCAGGATTGGCTGATCCAGTACCTGACGGACCACCCGAAAATGATCCAGCCGGAAAGATACCGCAATGAGGTGCTTTCCTTCCTCCGGGAGCCGCTGGAGGACCTCTGTATCTCACGGCCGAAGTCCCGATTGACCTGGGGGATCACACTGCCCTTTGACCCTGACTACGTCACCTACGTCTGGTTTGACGCCCTAATCAATTATATTTCGGCCCTAGGCTATCCGGATGGCGAAAACTTCAGAAAATTCTGGCCCCAGGCCCGGCATATCGTTGCCAAGGACATACTCAAGCCGCACGGGATTTACTGGCCCACAATGCTCAAGGCCGCAGGCATTGATATCTACAAGCATCTATATGTGCATGGATACTGGAATGTGGATGAGAGCAAGATGTCAAAAAGCCTGGGCAATGTCGTTGACCCCCATTACCTTCAAAAGACTTACGGCACCGATGCCATCCGGTTTTTTCTGATGCGGGAGATGGCCTTCGGCCTGGATGCCAACTTTTCGGAAGAAGCGTTGATCCAACGGATTAATTCGGATCTGGCCAACGATCTCGGCAACCTTTTCTCCCGGGTACTCGGCATGTTTCACAAATACTTCAAAGGGGTGATTCCGCCGGTCGATGCAGACATGCAGGCAAAGATCGGCCCGGAGCTCTCTCTGCCTGCGGAAACCGCGATTGAGGCCTATCAAACGGAAATGGCGGATCTCCATTTCCACAAGGCGACCGCCGCCATCTGGGAATATATCAGCTGTATGAACAAATTCGTGGATGCGTCCGCCCCCTGGGAGCTGGCCAAACAACCGGATGAAAAAAAGCGGCTGGAGGCGGTCATCTATAATCTGCTCGAGGGCCTGCGGGTCATTGCCGGCCTCCTTTATCCAGTGATGCCGGATACCGCACGGACCATGTGGGCCCATTTGGGTTTTGATATGGAGGAAAACGAGTTTTTCTCCATTGCGGCCATCAGGCAATGGCCGGCACTTGCGCCCGGAACGAAGCTGCCAAAAGCGGTTTCCCTGTTCCCGCGTATCGAGCAAAAAAAATCGGGGGCCCAAGAACCCGCACCGGAAAAAAAGGCCGCCCCTGAATCCAAACCTGAAATTTCTATCGATGACGTTGCCAAACTCGACCTGCGGGTGGCCACGGTGACTTCGGCCGAGGCCGTGCCGAAAACCGACAAGCTGCTCAAATTGACCGTTGATCTGGGCGGGGAGGAGTGGACCGTCGTAGCGGGGATTGCCAAAAACTACAGTCCGGCGGCTATCACCGGCAAACAGGTGATCCTCGTGGCCAATCTAAAGCCCGCGAAATTAAAAGGGGTCCGATCCGAAGGTATGCTGCTGGCGGCCACAGGAGAGGATGGGGCCACGGTGGCAACGGTTGAAAAGCCGGTCGCGCCGGGGACGGTTTTGAAATAGAGAAGAATGGCTATGGATTTATCGGCAAAGCGGGCGGCAAAATACTTATGAAACCCGCCAAGGAGGTTTCATGACAAACTATTCCGGAAATGACCATCGGCCCTTCCCGGCCTTCGGCGATACGGACCATCCGCTGGAAAACAAGGCGATCAAGGACCAGCTTCTGATCAAGGACCGGGCTATCGCCTCGTCCGTTCAGGGCATCGGCATTGGCGATCTGGAGGGAAACGTCATCTATGTCAACAATGCGGCGCTTCGTATGTGGGGCGCGGAGGATGCAAGCGAAGTGCTGGGCATCTCCTCGCTCGAATTCGCACAGGACGAGGGGGAAGCCCTCCGGGTGATGACCGCCGTTCTGGAAAACGGCAGCTGGGAGGGAGAAATCGCCGGATACCGAAAGGACGGATCCCCCATCATCGTCTATCTTTCCGCCAGCCTGGTCTATAATGATGCCGGCGAGCCCATCTGCACCATGGACTCCTTCATTGATATCACCGAAAGCAAAAAAATAGAGGAAGAGCTCCGAATCAAGGACTTCGCCATCGCCTCCTCCATCAACGCCATTGTCATCGGCGACCTGGAGGGCAATATCACCTATGTAAACCATGCGTTTCTGGACATGTGGGGAACCGACGACATGTCCGAAGTCATGGGGCGATCCGCGGTCAGCTTTGCCAAGGACGCCGATCAGGCCCTTGAAATCATGTCCCTGATAGTGCAGGGAGGCAGCTGGTACGGTGAAATAGAAGGGCTCAAAAAAGACGGCACACCGATCACCGTCCTTCTTTCGGCCAATCTCGTCACAGATGCAAACAATACGCCGGTCTGCATGATGGGCGCGTTCGTCAATATCACCGACCGCAAGAGGGCCGAGAAAGATCTCGAAAAGGCCTATGAAGAGCTCGAAATCCGGGTTGCCGAAAGAACCCATGAACTGGTCGCCGCCAATGAACGGCTGCTGGAAGAAATCGAGGAAAGAAAAAAAATCGAAACCTCTCTGCGAAAGACGGAAGAAAACCTGCGGGATCAGTCCTTAAACCTCCAGGAGACCAATACGGCGCTCAAAATTCTGCTAAAACAGCGGGAACAGGACAAGGAGGACCTTGAAGAGAAGGTCATGGCCAATGTCAAGTCGCTTATTCTGCCGTATATCGAAAAACTGAAAAGCACCCCGACCTCCCGCTCCCAGCAAACCTATCTGGAAATTCTGGAAAACAATGTCGAGGACATGGTCTCGCCCTACATGAAAAAGTTGTCCGCCCAGTATCAGCAATTAACCCCGATGCAGATCCAGGTTGCCGATCTGGTAAAAGCCGGAAAAACCACCAAAGAAATCTCCGAACTGTTGAATCTCTCTGACCGGGCCATTGAGTTCCATCGCAACAATATCCGGGATAAACTGGGGCTGAAAAATAAAAAGCTCAATCTGCGCTCCTATTTGCTTTCCCTATCCTCCTGAAAACCCGGCAGCCCGGCGCCCCGGGCCGACAGGTGCCCCCTGCGGGGGGTTCAGACACTGTCGCAACTTACTGAAACACATGCATACGTTGATAAAAAAGGCTTTTCCACTGAACAAAAACGGTTTGACAGGCGCCGGGGATGCCGGTAAAGTAAACAACAACGGTTGCTCCGGGAACCGGCCCATAAAAGCGCATGGGACGGGCCATAAAATAAGCCTCTGCAAGCCCCCAACAACCATTTAAGATAAAAAAGCGAAATGTTCAAGCGCTCCAAGTTAAATACCCGCATCTATGCGCCGAGGAATCGCTGGCGCGACTATCAGGTCAAACTTCGAAAGCAATCGGCCAAACATAAGGCCCTGCAAAGGCTGCCGCGCTATCTGCTCGTTTTGGCCGTGCTGCTTGTCTTAACCCAAGGCACCTTCTGGCTGTTGGGCTGGCGTATCTCCCAGCCGGAGACGTCTGCGAACCGGCTATCAAACCTGCCGCCCCGCCCGCTGGATCAGTCCGTTCTTTGTCGGCTTCTTGCCGAGCAGCCGTTGTCAAAGGTTACCGGAAAAAAATTTGATCTGGAGACCGTGCTGCGAGATTATCACATGGAAACCAGCATTGTCCCTTCGCTGCAGAAGGCCATAGAGGACAATATCGACCGGAAGTACGCCAAGTATTTCGGGCTCGTGGCCATGGATCCGCCTACGGGAAAGGTCCTTGCCATGATAAGCTTTGATAGAACCGGCGGGAACGCCAACGTATGCACGCGCGCCGATTTTCCCGCCGCCAGTCTGTTTAAAATCGTCACCGCCGGGGCCGCCATTGAGGAATGCGGATTCCAATCCGGTACGCCGGTGGCGTATAACGGAAAAAAGCACTCGCTTTACAAATCCCAACTCAAACCCATAGACAACAAATATACCAATCACATTACGTTTGCGAACTCCTTTGCCGATTCGATTAATCCGGTATTCGGCAAAATTGGTATCCACCGGCTGAAAAAAGACGGACTTGAAAAATATGCCGAATCTTTCGGCTTTAACCGCGCCATCGCTTTTGACCTGCCGGTCTCCAAGAGCCCGCTGAGCATACGCAATGAGCCCTATAACTGGGCGGAAATCGCCTGCGGCTTTAACAAAAAAACGCTGATATCCCCTTTGCATGCGGCCGTGCTGGTGGCCGGTATCGTAAATGGCGGTAAACTAATGGGCCCCACCCTGATAGATACCGCCCATGAGAATAATCAGCGGGTCTATCAAGCCCGCCCCCTGGTGTTAAACCGGGCGGTATCGCCCGATACGGCGAATGTATTGAAAAGACTCATGCATTCAACGATAACCGAGGGGACCGCCAGAAACACCTTCCGCTATCGCCGGCGGGACAAGGTCCTGTCACGGCTATATATCGGCGGGAAAACCGGCTCCATCAACAATAACCCGGAGAAGATTAAGTATGACTGGTTTGCCGGGTTCGCCGAAGAAACGAACGGGTCCAAAAAACTCGCGATAGCCGTATTCGTGGCGCACAAGGACTACATCGGCAAACGGGCGGCCGCCTATGCGAAAACGGCTTTCAAACAATACTTCAAAAAACCTTCAATCGATTCAAGCGCATAAAACGGGGCGTATGAGAACAAACAGACGGATTTTTAAAAGGCTCGCCGGAATTGTTTCCCTCTTGGGGGGATTGCGTATATATCTTGGCAAACACATCAGCCGCGTACCGGCGGGTTCGATCGTTTTGTTTCCCTGTGCCACAAATATCTGCCCGTGCGGTATCACCGGCATTGTCGCCATAAAAACCCGGGATGGGTCCGTTCCAGATTTCGCCATGCCGCCGGTGGCGGACATGATTCGTCAAATCGGCCGCGCTTCAGGCGGGATTGACGAAGCGGCTGAAAATGCCATAGGGGCCGATTACCTGGGCGGCGAAGCGTTGGTCGAGGATCTTTATGCAGCCATTCGGTCGCTTAAAAGCCGGTCCGCGTTTTATCACATGTTTACCCATCCGGAAGAAAGACGGATGCTTGAGGGGTTCTCGGAGCAGCTGGGGGGGATCATTGACACGGAAAGCCAACGGCTCAACCGACTGATGGGCCGTTTGACGCCCGAACGCGTCGAAATCATGTCTCAAAGAATCGAGCGCCTCAAAGATACGGCATGGTGTGTTAATACGGAGCTCATCGACAATATTGACAAGGTCTCCTTGCTGCAGGGCGACGCCGGTTCGCCCCCGGCCATGGCGACCGTTGCCGCGCTGAAGAATATCAATGCGGTATTAAACAGTATTGACCGGCTCGAGGTGCGGGGGCGGGATTCCGCCGGAATCTCACTGCTGTTCATAATGGATCGCCCGGACTATGAAGCGTTCAGGGAGCAGCTTGATGCGCAGGGGCTTACGGCGGACTTCGACTCCCGCCAGAGCTTCAATACGATAAGCAACCGCTCTATTTCCGTCAATGAGGCCTCCCCCGATGTAACCGAGGCCGCGGCATCGCTTGCCATTACATATAAGGTGGCTGCGGAAATCGGCGGCCTCGGGGAGAACATTGCCTGTATCCGCCGCCAGATTGTAGAGGACCCGATCTTAAAGCAGGTCCTCAAGACCCCCTTCCGCTACCATACCGTCTCCGCCCATACCCGATGGGCATCGATCGGCGCGATCAACGAGGCCAACTGCCACCCGGTGGACAACCGCACCATGACGGAAACCGCCAATACAAACGGCATTATCCATATCTGCTTGAACGGGGATATCGATAACTATCAAACGATCAAGGCCGGCTATGCCGCTCGCGGAATTCAAATACCGCCCGAGATTACCTGCGACACCAAGATTATCCCGATACACATTCAATCCTATCTATCCCGGGGCTATCCCATTGAAACCGCCTTTCGCCTGGCGGTAAATGATTTTGAAGGCTCCCACGCCATTTCCATGCATACGGACCTGGCGCCCGGCAAACTCTTCCTGGCGTTAAAAGGCAGCGGGCAGGCCATTTTTGTCGGGCTCGCCGAAGATCACTACATCCCCTCCTCAGAAATCTACGGTCTGGTTGAAGAAACCGCCGATTACCTGAAGCTCGACGGCGGCGCGTCCCATTCCGATGCCGACGGCAACCCGGTTTACGGACAAATCTTCATCGTCGACCAGTCGTCTGCCGGCGGCCTCGATGGGGTGCGGGCCATGCGCTATGACGGCACCCCCGTTGATCTGACAGCGGATGATATCCGCCGGACCCCGCTCACGTCCCGGGATATCGACCGGCAGCATTTCAACCATTATTTTTTAAAAGAGATATCAGAATCCCCGGTGTCCGTCCGAAAGACTCTTGAGAACCGATGGAAAATTATCGAAAACGGCGGCTCCAGATATGTCCTGACCCTGGACGCCTCCATGGTACCGACGGGGCTGGTATCCGCATTGAAAGCCGACGCCATCCGCCGGATTCTCTTTATCGGCCAGGGAACCGCCGGCGTTGCGGCCCAGGCCTGCGCAGATATCATGCGCTTCTACTTGAAAAATCCCGCCATCCAGGTGGAGGCCCTTAAATCCTCGGAGCTCAGCGGATTTATTACTGAAACCGACAATCTGCGGGAAACCCTGCTGGTCCCTATCAGCCAATCCGGCACGACAACCGATACCAACCGGACGGTGGACATGATGAAACAGCTCGGCGCCTGGGCGATCGGTATCGTCAACCGCCGGGATTCGGATATGACCTTTAAAGTGGACGGCGTGATTTATACCAGCAGCGGCCGGGATATCGAAATGTCGGTGGCCTCCACCAAGGCCTTTTACTCCCAGATCATCGCGGGCGCGCTTCTGGGCCTGTATCTCACCCAATTGACCGGACGGCGCAATGATGCGTTCATATCCCATGAAATCAAACAGATGCTTGAAATGCCCGGAAAAATGGAGACGGTTCTCGCCGCCGCCGATCGCATCCAATTCTCAGCCCAGCGCCTGGCCGTACAGCGCACGTATTGGGCGGCGGTCGGCAGCGGGCCGAACAAATCCGCCGCGGATGAAATCCGGATTAAATTGAGCGAGCTCTGCTATAAAACCATTTCATCCGATTTCGTGGAGGATAAAAAACACATCGATCTCTCCTCAGAGCCGCTGATTTTTGTCTGTGCCGCGGGCTCGCGCCGCAGTGTGGTGGGGGACATCATCAAAGACACGGCCATTTTCCGTTCCCACAAGGCCCTGCCGGTAGTCATTGCCGATGAACACGAGGACCGCTTTGACCCCTACGCAGCGGACGTCATTCACGTGCCCACGGTCAGCGAGCATTTTGCGCCGATTTTAAATACCCTTGTGGGGCATATCTGGGGCTATTATGCGGCGCTGGCCATTAACGAGGGCTCCCGATTCCTCTACGATTTCCGGCAGGATCTGCAGGATACCATCCACCGGTTGACCGAAGAGCAGATGGATATATTTGAAATCGCTTTGGAAAAAAGCTTCAGGGAAAAAATCGTCCATTTTTATACCGAGTTCCGTAAAAAACAGGCCAATAATGACCTGCCGTCGCCCCTGGGCATAAAAGGGGCCACCAACCTGACGCTCCTGCTTAAATACCTGGCCGGTCGTCTGCCGCTCTCTGATTTTGAAATCGATTTCGGGGTTAAAGGCACGGCCAAGAACATGTTTGAAAAGCTGTTCGAATCCCTCGGCGAAGCCATCAACTGTCTGGCCCGGCCCATTGATGCGATCAAGCACCAGGCAAAGACCGTCACCGTGGGAACCAGCCGGATCGAGGAAAAAGCCGAGGGCGTTTTGTTTGACGTGTTAGGCGAACACGAATTCAGCATCGCCCAGCTCTCTATCTCCAATATCATGGTGCTGCGCAACCTTCAGCTGATCATTTCCGGCATCAAAGGGCTGACCCTTTACCAGGTCTCCGGCGTTAACCTGTTGGGCGAGCCGACAGATGAGACCCGAATTCAGATAATCAAAAAGGAAGGCACATCAAACGAAATTCAATCGCGCGCCGAGGGGGACAACACCCTGAAAGGCACCAAAAAAATTATCGTCAGGCAGGGCAACGTCTACATCGGCAAAGGCCGTAGGGACGAGCGGAGCCTTGTCATCATACCGATTATTTCCACCGATCCCAACCGCCCGAATACCATTGAATACCTGATGCTGCTGGAAATCGCATTCAAAGCGGACGTCGATCTGGCCTCCAAAGTAAAGGCCCTTGGCGGCAAGCACGAGCACATCAAGAACCTGGTCCAGGAGAATAATATCAAATGGGAGGATAGGTTCCTTGAGCTCATTGATATGAGCGAACTCTTCGGCCGCTCCGCGGAAAAGGTCAGCGAGATGATCCTCAATCAGCTTTTATAACGGGCAACCTAAATTGAGCGTTTCAATTTTTTGAAGATTTAATTTTTGACAATCTCGTAAAAAGTCGTTTTTAGGATGGCAAAGTAAAAAGTTCAAGATCAAGGCGCGCAAAATCCCGAGGAATGCAGCGTACTTAGCTGTACGTGAAATTCCGAGGGATG
>Ga0102932_1000146_pt1 | contig 32541 bp, 31 predicted proteins | sample SalPonR1_C_D2_MG_FD_78212 | JGI IMG/M metagenome (GOLD analysis project Ga0102932, IMG submission 78212) | Salt pond soil microbial communities from South San Francisco under conditions of wetland restoration - Salt Pond MetaG R1_C_D2_MG | ecosystem: Environmental > Aquatic > Marine > Intertidal...
GGAATTGCCGGCCAGACCAAAGGCGTTCACGCCCGAGTCGCTGCCACCAGAGACCTGTATCGCGGACAGATTGCTGATTGCGCCGCCCGGCCCCAATGTCGTGTGATCCACATTGAAGACAATGCTTTGCGTCGCGGGATCATATGCGACTTCGATGGGTGGATTCAACTCATCCACCCAAGCCATGACTGTATTTGGGGTGTCGAGACCAAGCGCGGACTTGGATGTGTTCTCGTCTTCGATTACCACAGAGGGTTCAAAATCGCCGAAAATGCTTACAGAAGCGTCGGGGAAGGTATCATCTAACTCAATGTCTGTATACGCATGGCGCGCAGCATCCGTTTCACGCAGGACAAGCCGTTCATTATTAAAGCTCGTGGCCGATCCCTCCACGTCAAGGGCCGCACCCTCAAAATAGGCCTCAACATCCGAGGATCGCCCGGACAAGACAAAGTAATCTTTGCCGTCGATACTGATATCTCCTGCTGGTAGCCCCAGCGCACTTGTTCCAATTTCGATTTGGACGTTTCCGTCAGAATCTGGCGTTGGAATAGTGGTAATCCTGAAGTTACGGCCATTGAGCGCCTGTGCGCCCTGATTTGCGCCCATGAGCAGAATCGTCTCACCCTCGTTAAGGTCGGCAGCTTCGGATTCGCTCATTGTGATAAGCAAACGGTTGTTTTGAGAGTCCAGCCGTATGTTCGGATTGTTTTCATCTCCCGCTAAAACGGCAAGTTTTTGGTTATACACAGCTAGCGCCGGCCGGTTTTCGACGTTTGTATAGGCCAGATGACGCTCATTTGTGATCGCAAAATCTATGCTTGTCCCCGAATTTTCTTCCAAAAGGGTTGAAAAATATCCAGAATCGGTAAGTTCAGTTTGAATTTCCGATACCACGTCATCTGCAGTTGTTAACGAAGAGACATCAACCGACAGATCGGGCAAACCAGAAAAACTGATGGTAACATCACCTGACACGGAATCGGTCTCGGGGTCCAAATCGGAAACCTCGAACTTTCCATTGCCATAGGTCACTTCCCATTTGCTTGTGCCTGGTGGAGACGTCACAGTGGTGACACCAAGATCGCGCGTGGTGTAATCAAAGCTGAACACCTCCGGATCCGCTGGAGGCTCAGATATCTTGGCCCCGCCAGTCAATTGCGCAAACTGTTTGTCTGACGCGCCCGGAACGAAATCTGAGTCATTGTTCAATTCTTCGTTAATACGAACTTGAGCGTGGGCCAAAAATACATCGAGATCGAAATTCGGCGACGTGCTTTCCGACAAATCCATCCCGGCCTGGATCGAAACAAAGGACGGTTGCAGCAGATCAACTGGAAGTGGGCCATCAGGAACAGCTGTGTCGCCAGATTGCGACGGTTTAAACAGCTGTATGGAAATCTCGTCATCCACACCTTTCTGGATCTCAAGCTTGCGGGCATCGTCATGGGCTGCGTTGATCGCCCGCTCCACCTCGGCGGCCAGTTGCTCGGCATTATACCGGCCCGCCCTGACATCGATGCTCACTGGACGCGTGCCGTCGTCGATGTTCACCAGAAGAAAATCACGCCCCCAATAGACGCCCTGGTTGGCGTCGGGATTTGCCTCGTAGGTGGCCCCGAATTGCATCGGGTCGGTGACAATCTCGATTTCGCCCGTACCCTCATCCCCGAAGTTGAAGCTGCTTTCCTGCCCGGTCAGGGCCGCGGGCTTTGACGGCACGCGGTCATTCTGCTCATCGAGCTTGTAAAGCGGAGAGCTCTTTCCCTCGAGGGTAAAGCTGTCGTCCGGCACCGAAGTCGTCTGGTTGCCAAACCGGTCAATAAATATCTGCTCGTCAGAGCTGGTGACAGCCGGCACCAGATCGGGCGGCACAACCTCGTCATTGATGACAAGGCGGGTCTCGAACTTGTTGGTCGGATCGTCGGCCGTCGCACGCTGCGTCTTGATGAAATAGACCGTCGCGATCGTCGGATTGCCCAGATCGTCGAAGATCGTGAATGATGTCGAATTCGTAAAGCTTTCGGGATCTTCGGGATCAAAGGTGTAGCCGTCTGCGAACTTTTCCTTCTCGGTCACCACATCCGCGCTGGCCGGAACATTTACCGCCAGATCAACCATGGACGTCGCCTGCGGATCACCGGATGTCACCGGCAACCGCAACGGAGAGGCGCTGTTGATATCCTTGGCGGTCACCGACCCGTCTTCGTTGACCGGATAGGCCAGCAGGAACTGTCCCGAGCTGTCCACGACGTTTCGATTGTTGTCGACATTGAACGAGCCATTGCGCGTGTAGACCACCTGGGTAGACGTCAGGCTGGGCTTCAGCGCGAAAAAACCCTGGCCGGAAATCGCCATGTCCAGTGCATTCAGTGAGGACGCGATGTTGCCCTGCGTGAACTGCTGCTTGACCCCCTTCAGGATCGCGCCCGAACCGATCGCGGATGAGTTGTTCTGCAACGGCGAGGTGGCAAAGATGTCACCAAACTCGGCGCGTGAACGCTTGAAACCCGTGGTGCCGACATTTGCGACGTTGTTCGACGTCGCCGATATGTCGGATTGTGCGCCATTGAGGCCCGTCAAAGCAGTGTAGAAGGACATGTTTCTCTCCTGTTATTCTTGGATGTGCGCTGATTTACAGTCGGAAGCGCAGCACTTCCGCAGCGCTGACATCACCGTAATCCCTGACCTCCAAAGTCGCGTTTCCAGCTGATCGTGCGCCCGACGCGCCAATCACCTCGGCAAAGACATTCGGCATCAGGCTTTCAGGGCCATCGCCATAGTTTACCGACACATCCATTCGCACACCGCGAGACCCATCGCGGTATCGCTCGGGCAGGTCTGCCCAGGCAAAGCCGGACATCCCGCTGGAACGCCCCCCCAGTTCAAGCGTGTGCAGCAGCTCGCCGGTTTCCGCGTCCGCAAAGCTGATCCGGGTATCCAGCGACGCGCGCTCCAGATCCAGCATGCCGTGAATTTCGCCGTCACTATCGGCCCGCGCAACTTCGCCCGGCACCAAAACCGAATGCCCCAGCATATTGACAGAAGACGCCAGCCTGAACTGGTCAATCTGCTCGGCGATACCCGACATCGTCTTGGACATGTCGCTGATCCCGGCAACCGACGAAAACTGCGCCATCTGCGCGATGAAATCACCGTTGTCCATGGGCGCAAACGGATCCTGGTTTTGCAATTGCGCAGTCATCAAACGCAGAAATTCTGCCTGCCCAAGCTCATCTTTCGTCTCTGCGCTCTTTGCGTCGGTCGTGCTGATCCCCAACTTTGACAGCAGCGCGTTCTGCGCCGCGAGGCTTTTGTTGTCGACGTCCATTCACCTGACTCCTTAAGACTTGCCCATGTTCACGGTCCGCAGCATCAGCGTGCGCAGCGTCGTGACCACTTCAAGGTTGTTCTGGTACTGCCGACTTGCCTCTAGCATATCGACCATCTCGTCATTCACATCGACCGTGGAGACGTAAACAAAGCCCTGCTCATCCGCGAGCGGATGTCCGGGGTCGTGAATTTGCTGCGGATCACGATCAAGCTCTACAACATCGCGCACATCCGTCGTGGCCATTTGTGCATTGCGCCGGCCGCCCTCGAAATATGTCTGGAACACGGGGCGCAAGGGGCGAAAGGCCGCTTCGGCCGTTCCCGACCTGACATTGGCGTTGGCTATGTTTGACGCGACCGTGTTCAGCCTGACCTGCTGCGCCGCCATCGACCGGCCCGCGATATCGAATATATTTTTAAGTTCCGCCATCATTCCCCCCGGATCGCCGTCATCAGGCCCGAAATACGTTTGTTGAGGAACGTCAGCGTCGTCATGTAGCGAAGGGAGTTCTCCGAGAACTCCATCTGCTCTACCGCCATTTCCACTGTATTGCCGTCAAAAGACGGATTGAGCGGCTGGCGGTATTTCACGCCGCTCGTGCCAATGCTGGCAAGCCCGTCGACATGCCGCGCACTCGACATCCGCACCGGGCTTTCGCCGTTTTGCCGCGCCATTTCACGGTCAAAATCCATATCGCGCGCCTTGTAGTTGGGTGTGGCTGCGTTCGCTATGTTGGATGCCAGCAAGTTGTTGCGCTTTTCGCGCAACACAAGCGTTGAGGCCTGAAAGGAAATGTGGTCCTTGAGAGCATTCATGAATTTCGTCCGTGACGTCCTGTTTCTGGTCCGAGTTTTGCAAGTTGAATGCCAAATCTCAGCCGGAGACCGGAATGCCCGAAAAAATCGCCCCATCGCCGCGCAGGCCGCAAAAGCCACCAAACGCGGCCCCGTCGAAAAAGGCCGATCCTGTAACGGACAAGTTGTTGCAGCATCTTGCCGACACGCCTGCCCTGACCGCGGTCGAAGTGCTCGCGAACATGTTGCCAGACACCGAAGACCCCGCTACCCGGCTGGCGATCATGCGGACACGGATAAAAGTACTTCGTGCCAGAACAACCGCCTGCCAGCTTGGCAAGCCCGTTGCCGGCGATACCACCCTTGGTGAAGTCTTCGCCAATCAAGCCAGCACCGAACAACAGCTGTCGGCACATGTGGCAGACCCATCAGATTCAGACCCCGAGCCAAAAGCCGACACCGCCTCAGACACAAAACCGGTGGAAGCAACGATAAAAGTGCGGCTTCTCCAGACGTATATTCATGAAGGCATTGAATTGCCCCAGGGGAGCGAGTTTCAGGTCAGAACACAGTCCGCCACAAACCTTGCGAAGCGCGGAGTTTGCGAAGTCCTCGAAGACCCCGAGACGCCGGACACGCCCGAAGACCCCAAAAACGTCAAGTAATCACGCGAACCCGGAGACTTGCTGCATGGCCAATTCACTCATCGGACTGTTGATCACCGCGCTTGTTCTAACCGGAAGCCTGCGTGACTGCGCCAGCATGACCCGCTTCAATCAGGAAAGTTACGATTGCTCTGCCGTCAGCGCGCCCTTCAGTCGCATCGATTTCAGCGATACCGATGTCGGAAAGCAAGGAACGGTCGAAGGCGGCACACCGGCAAAAGTGACCATCGCCACCTCTGACGATAACCAGATCACCGCGACATGGGGAGACGGCACGGTCAGAATCAACCGCCAGACTGGGGCCGTCACCACGACGCTCAGAAACAACGTCAAAACCTACGCCTGCAAGCAGGCCAACTTCCGGATGTAATCACCTGTATCGCTAAACCGGCGACCGTAACCGCCGTTTACTGAACAGATAGGGGAAGCATACCATGAGCGACACCAGACCAGACATCATATCGACACTCAATCGCTCGGGCAGCGGGATCGAGTTGAAAAGCCTCGTGTCTGGCCTTGTGGAGGCGGAAACCGGTGGCCAGCGCTCGTTGACGCAGCGCCGGGTCGAGGACACGAATACCACGATCTCCGCCATGGGGCAGTTATCCCAGGAGGTCGGTTTTTTCCGGGACGGCATGTCGCGCGCCGCCGAAACCGCTTCTCGCGGCGCGGGCAGCTCGTCGAGTGCCGTTTCGATCGACGTGACCAACGAAGCCACCGCAAAGGACATTTCCGCAGCTATTGAAGTTGAGGAACTCGCCTCGCCGCAGGTGCTGACGTTTCAGTTCGATGCCAACACAACCCGGAGCACTGCCGTTTCCACCGGGTCCATTTCCCTGGATACTCCGGCCTGGACAGACCCACGCACCGCGGAGATTAGCACTAACGCGGCCACTCTTGGCGGGCTGGCGGATGCAATCAACGGCGTCGAAGGCCTGACCGCGTCCTTGCTTGATACCGGCAACGGTCTTGCGATGGTCGTGAAGGCGGAAGACGGCATCGACAGCGCGCTTGACGCGAACTCGATCACAGCCGTGAAAACCGCACTCGGCATGACCGCAGATGCGGTGGACGGTGAAACCGACAGCGCAAAAAACCCCCTCGGGGCCGCCACCGCGGAAACCGTCGCGAAAAACGCCAGTTTCAACGTGGACGGGCTTCAGATCACGCGTGGGTCGAACGAGATTGATGATCTGTTCGCAGGTCACACGTTGACCTTGAATGCCGTCGGAACCTCCAACCTGACATCGGCAGAAACAAGCGCCTCTCTCAAAGACCGCGTCAACGGTTTCTTGGCCGAAGTGAACGCCCTTAAATCCTATCTGGAGACGGCCACGCAGCGCGGTCTCAACGGGGCCGAACCGGGGCCGCTGGCCGGAGACCGATCCGCGCAATCCGTGCTGGATCGCCTTAGGGGCATTACGACACAACCGATCCCCGGCTTTGGTGACGAGCCCGTCTTTCTGGCCCAGCTTGGCATCCAGACTGAACGGGATGGCAGCCTGACCCTCAACGAGTCCGTGTTCGACACGCGCATTTCCGAAAACCCGGACATGGCACAGGCGATTTTCGCCACACAGTACAGTGCCGATGACGACCGGGTTTCAGTCACCGGCCTGTCATTCGCGCCACCGGAGCCAGGCCGCTACGATCTGGTCTACGATCCCGCGACGTCACCCGCCACAGCAACGCTGAATGGGGAGGCCCTGACCGTCAGCACCAACAACGCCGGCCAAATCGTCCTGCGGTCGACCAACGACGGCACCAATGGCATGGTCATGACACTTGATCAGGACGTCGCTATCAGCACAACCGTGGGCTACGGCACAAGCCTTGTGGACCAGATGGGCAGCTATGCCGAAGAGCTGCTTGGCCGCAACGGCGTTCTGGCACGCCGAGAAACGCAACTTGGCGAAGACTTGCTGGAATTCGAACTGTCGCTGGAAACCCTGGACGAAAAGGCCGCGGCCCTGACGGAACGCTACAATATACAGTTCGGTCGCATGGAGGCGGTCATCACCAGCCTTAACAAGACCGGCGAATACATGCAGTCGCTTATGGATTCATGGAACAGCGACAATTGACGTCGCATCAGAAGATCCCTTTTCGCATGGTCGGTTAGGATGCCGGTAATATGACCACATGGGATCGGGCTCATGCTTGAGGATGATAAGCCCGTGTCGCACAAGCCAGGATCAAGACCCGTGAATGCAAAATTCGGTCGGCAGCAACGCCGAAGCGACGAAACATGGCGTGCCGGTGTGTTCTTGCGCGTTCGCGGCAATGGCGAGAAAATCTGGGTGCAACACATCCGGATCAACGGTCAGCCACGCAAGGTGGTTCTGGGAAATTTCCCGGGGCTGTCGATGTCGGACGCGCGCAGGGTGGCGGCGGAAAACCAAAACATGGTCGATAGTGGCGGCGATCTTGTGGCCAAACAACGGCAGGAAAACACCAAGGCGATCCGTGCGCGCCTTGACAGTCTGGCGGAACGCAGGAAAAGCGCCGGCTTCGCATCTGCCGATCCGGCGGATGCCTCTCCTCCTGAGGTAGCCCCAGTCAAGCGCGCGCCAAAACCACAAAAGAAAAAGGCCGCTGCACGGACACCCCAGGTCGTGTCAAAAGATCCCACTAGGGAACAGAAAAAGCCAACGCCAACCACCGCTACGAATAAGCCCGACCGGTTGACCGCCACGACGCAAAACACGTCACCGGCCCCAGAGCAAACCCCGACGTCGCAAAAACCGCAAAGGTCCGAGGATGGGGCCGGTCCCACCGACAGACCGCCTTCTCAGGCCGCGCAAGACACGGTATCGCAATCCGAAGTTCAACGCCTTTGTGACGAGGCGCGCAGGGTCGGGCCGAATGTACTGGCCCTGATCGAACATGTTTTGAACGAAGACCCCAAATCGGTGATCGCGCTTCGCCGATGCGAGGGGATTTTGGCCTTGAAACACACCAGCGACAACCATCTTGACGACGCCTGTGCACAAGCCCTTGACGCCGGTGAGGTGTCTTTGACCGGAGTGATGTCACACGTACAGGCCAGACGTTCCATGGATATGGACGAGACGGATTCTGACCCCTCTGATATGGCGCATGCGAATATTCGCGGCGCCAATTACTTTTACTGAAAAGGACCGGCTGAATGCCCAATCACCCCACTTACCAGATGTTGCGCGCCTTGAAACTTGATGGAATGGCGGATGTCTATGCGGAACTCCTCGCACATGACGCAAGCCGTGCTCAGGATCCGAGCGAATGGATCAGCCTGATGGCCTCACGTGAGAAATCCATCCGGGATACCCGCCGTCTCCAAAGCCGTTTGCGGGCAGCCAAACTGCGCGATGAAAGCGCAACGATGGACACGGTTGATTTTCAGGTTCAGCGCAATCTTGATCGGGCGCAGTTCGAAAAGCTTCGGGATGGCGAATGGATCCGGTCGCGCAAGTCCATTCTGATCACAGGACCCTGCGGTGTGGGCAAGTCATACCTTGCCTGCGCATTGGGCTTTGAAGCGTGCCGTCAGGATCATCCGGTTTTATACTACCGAATGCCACAGCTTTTTGCCGATCTGGCTGCAGCCCGCGAGGCCGGCAATTTTGACCGGTTGTTCCGCAAGGTCGTTCGTGCGGACGTTCTGATCATCGACGATTGGGGGCCGGATGTGCTCTCACCGACCGAGCGGCGCGACCTGATGGAACTCGTTGACGAACGGTACCGACGGAAATCAACGATCATCACCAGTCAGTTGCCCGTCGCAAAATGGTACGACACGATTGCGGATCCGACATTTGCGGACGCAATTTTGGACCGACTGGTACATCAGGCCCAGCGGTTCGAACTTGAGGGGCACTCGCTGCGCAAGACCATGCATGAAGAGCCGCACGAAACGCGAAAGCCCGGTTTTGCGCAGGTATTCAGCCGCAGGACCTGAGGCAGGCGCTTTCCCGGCACGGGCAAAAACCGCTAACCCCGGCGCCGTTTGACCAACGCCATTCTTCAAGAACAGCCTGGTTTGTCCTTGCTTGATGGTTGGCCCATATTACCGCGCGGACCCGCGGCAAGCCCTGTGCAGTACCGGGCGGTCAGCTCGGGTCGGGGCGCTTGCGTCGCCAGCCACGGGGCGTCTGGGTGCGGCGTTTCTTGCGGCGGTCTATTTTGACATCGGGAATGAACAGCCCGATCCACAACAAGTAGGCCATGAATTCTGCCACTTGGGGGGGCAGCGCGGTGATGGCATTCGTTTGCACCGCGTCGTCTTGGACGATCTGCCGAACGTTCATGGCAGCAACCAGGGCATCTGCCTGTGCGACCTCGGGTTCGGCAGCGTGGGGCGTGCCATCGGCTGCCGGGTCTGCACGCAGCAAAGGATCGGCGGGATCAAGAACCGCAGTGGCAAAATCGGTCATCTGGTCCAAAAGGCTTTGGCCATAGGCGATGTCCGTGGTGATCGGCTCCTGCGCGTTTAACACGATGGAAACCTCTTGTGTTTGTCTGCGCAAGGTCAAAACTGGCCGCCCCAGAGCATCCTGTCCCGTGGCCAGTGGTATTCCGTTCAACGTGGCGACAACCGGGGTGTGCGTCGGGTCATAGACCAACCGATGGACGGCCCCATGCAACAGGTGCGGCCCGTCCCGCGGTGACGCGGCGCCATCATGCCCTGCGTCGGGTCCGAGGATCGCCGCGACCATCTCACGCTTGGACTTGGCCATACGGGTGAACCGACCTTCCTCCAGTTTCATAAACCCTGCAGCGTCGAATCCGATCCCCAGATCGGCGGGAAAAACTGGGTCGGATCTAAAGCCATGGATGGGTCGCGACACAATCTTGCGCAGCCGATCAAGCAAGACTTGCGCGATCATCCGATCTGACAGCGACGAGGCCGTTGCCACACCCGTGCCGCGTTGCGCCGTATTCACAAGAAACGTGATCAGGGTGTTCATCTCGCGCAGCAACGTCGCTACGCGTTTTTGCAGGGACGCTATGGTTTCCTCGGATTGCAGGCGTGCCAGGCCGGGCGCATGGGCGGTGATGTGATAGCCCGGCAAAAGGGTGTCCATCGCGGTCGCAGCATGCACGAAGGGCCTGCCATTCAGATCGCCCATCGTGTCCTTGGCTGCAATCCCTCCGGTCGACACCACAAGGAGCTGGCCGCCCGATGGTAAGGCGGGTTGCAACAGGCGCCGCAGTGCGACGATGGAGCCTGGCTCCAGCGCGTTAAGGGACCCCGACCGGGTTTTGACCAGAAGCGCCAGCCCCTCCCTTGTTTGCAACAGCGACGCTTTGATCCCCGATATGCCATTCAGGCTTTGTACAAGGGCCTTGAGCGTATCGTTGTCAGGGCTAATAACCAAGGTCTGTCCAGCCTGTTGCGATTGCCCCGGCTGCTGGCCCGCTTGTACGGTGGTCAGCCTCACCGGGTCGGCAGTAGACTGCAATACCGTGTCGGGTGTTGCGCTTTGGGCCAGTCTGAACACGGTTATCTGGGGCGCTGCCAGTTGCCGTATGGCGATGTTTGCAGTGAATGTCTTGGCGAGCGCCGGATTTTCCATCCCAATGGACGCGGTCCTTGGGGCGGTGCTTGTCATCTTGAAGTCTGTCCCGTTCACCGCTCCAACCGATGATCTGAAGCCGCTGACAGCTTTGAGAATGCGGGCCTTGACGGAAATCCGGGTATCAACGCTGTCGGCCACACGTTGAGTCTTTGCCGCTGTATGGGTGTTCACGGTCGCGTCAGCCTGTCGCGATGTTGCATCCGTCGTCAGGCCGCGTTCGGACGGGGGACTGCCAGTGTTTGAAAAAAACGGGGGCTTTATATCAACCATCAGATACTCCTCACCTGAAAAGCACTACCTTGCATCCGCGACCTCAGCGAAAGGCAAACCCCTTACAACGAACGGAGGTCGCACCGGCTTTCAGGTAAATCTATGCGTCTGGTTTTCGCAAAACGCCTGATTAAAGAAACGTCATGAGGTAGCGAACATTTACCCCGGATCGAGGGACTGATCTGCGACTGAACTTTGATCCAGTTGAGACTGGAGCGCTTTGGGTTGATGCGCAGGTTGGCCCAGATGTCGGGTGCGGCGGTAAGTTGCGCGGCAAATGCCTTGGGCGTCTGGTAGCCAAGTGCCAAACGCGGGCGTTTTTCGTTGAAATCGGCGGTCCAATCCCGGATCACGCTGCGGGCATGGCCCACGTTTTGGAACTTGGTCTCGTTCAAGAGCGCCCGGCGCATGCGCGACTCAAGACCGAATGATGATTCATTTTATCGTTCAGGGCGAAGCACGCAGGACTAATCTGTTCACATCGAGAAGATGTTCTTGCATAAGTCGAACGGCTTGCTGGCTGTCGCGGCATGAAATCGCGTTGAAAAGGGCACGGTGCTGCTCGCCGAACCGGGTCATTACATCCGGTGTGTGACTTTCGCGCCGAAGACTGGCCCAGGTCGCAAGTTTCCGAACGGTGCGGATCGAGTCGTAAACTTCAAGAAAAAGAGGGTTTCGAGCGATAACCGCGATGTTGTAGTGGAACGTGTCATCGGCGATTTCGTAGGCTGCGCGTTCACCAGTGTCGATCGTCGCCAGCATCATTTGTTCAAGCCGCGCGAGATCTCCGCGTCGCGCCCGGGCGGCTGCATGGGCGGCGAGAGCGGGTTCGATCTCGAGCCGGACCTCCATGATGTCCTGCGGGGTGACTTCACGTGCTATCCGGGTAAGGGCACTGTGCCCTTGCGATACCGGCGGCGCGGCAAAGGTTCCGCGACCCTGACGCCGATAAACCGTACCTTCTTCCTCAAGACGTTCCAGCGTCACCCGCAACTTTGAACGGCTGACACCAAAGCGCTCGGCCAATTCGCGCTCGGGTGGCAGGCGACCGTCTATCGCCACCTCGCCAGACTGCATGAGATGGCTCAGCTGCCTGAAAAGGTCTTCTTCGTCCGTCATACGGCCAAAGCGGCAAAAAGATCAAAGAACATGCGGCCCGATGTGAACAACAGGAAAAGTCCAAAGGTCAGCCGTAACGCCCTGCGGGGAATCTTGTGTGCAATGGCAACCCCAACGCGTGCGAACAAGACCGTCAGAGGGATAATGATGGCCGCCGCTGCAAGGTTGACGTAACCCAACGAGAGTGGGGGCAGGCCTGCTTGGCCGAGTCCCGTCAGAACGTAGATGACCGCGCCAGGCACTCCGATGATGAACCCGATCGCAGCCGAGGTTCCAACGGCGCGACGAATTTCGTAGCCCAGAAAATTCAACAACGGCACGCAGACCGTGCCACCGCCGATACCCATCATTGCGGAAATAGCTCCTGCCACCACGCCAAAGAATGCCCAGACAGGTTTGGAAAAGCGTCGCGGCGCATCTATCTCTCCACCGCCTCGCAAGATCATGTCGAGCGCGACCAAGAGCGCGACGACGGCAAAGACGGCAATCAGTGTCAGTCCCGAGACAATGCCGCCCAGCATTCCGCCTATCAGCACGCCAACGAGGATTGATGGCCCCCAGAGTTTGAGGAGGTCGAAATCGATAGCGCCGCGCCGGTAATGTCCCACCGATGAGCTGATCGAAGTGAAAATGATGGTGGCCAGCGATGTGCCCACCGACAACTGCATGATCTGACTTGGATTCATCCCAGTCAATGAGAGGGCGAAGTAAAGAGCGGGCACGATGACGATGCCGCCCCCTACTCCAAGCAGACCCGCAAGGGTGCCACCTGCGATACCGGCTGCGATTGCAGGCAAGGCAATGGTCACAACGAAGGTCGCGAGTTGGTCTTCCACGTCAGGAGTCCCGTTGGGTCGCGCGTGATCGCGTTGACATTCCCAGCTTCGCGCGACGGTCTTCTTCCGCTGCAATGGACGCGTCAATCGGGCCTCTATCGGTGCACCCTGAAAAATTCGCCGTTGTTGCGAAGGCTGGTGCAACGTGACTGTAGCGCTCGCGGGATACATCAAGCAGGCGGTCGAGTTCGGCCAGCGGATCTTCGTGATCATCGACGCGCAGATCGAGGATCGCGTAGGGCTCTCCGCGGTTGATCTTGAGGCCAGCGGCCTGCCGACCACGTTTATCACCGCCGGCCGTTTCGCCTGCGCGCATGGCGTGAAGAAGCCGTTCGGGAAATGGTAGATCGGTGGCTTCGGCATAGGCGTCAAACGTGGCGCGGACAACAGCCTCACCCGTCAGCATGTTGCCCGCGACCGAGTGAAGATCGCCGGACAGGTGCCCGCACCAGTCGACGCATTCGCGGCCGGTATGAGCCGCGAAGTTTCCAGCGGAGTCCAGCATGTGGCATTGGCGAATGTGCTGTCCTTCGTCACGGGACACGAAATCTGCCAGCACAACATTTGCGGGTTCTCCGGCTTCAAGCCGGGCGAGACCTTCGGTGCCCCAGAGTGGATTCACGAAGGCCTGTGTCGCAACAGCGGAGCTGGCACCGATGTGGGGCACAAGAGCGCCGCAGGCGAAAAACCGCGAGGCAACGGCGATACCGATTTCCCCACTGTCGGCGTTACGGGCGATGAGTGAATAGGTCATGATCAGCGTCCAATCGCATAGGCTTGCATCAGCCGCGGCGTCGCCGCAGCAATCAGTGTCCCGTCCGGGTTTCGCAACGCTGCCGTAAGGCGCCCGACCGTCCATGGCTCTGCGACCGTGACGCGATGGCCACGGGCGCGCAGTGCGGCAATGCAGTCGCCACCAACATTGGGTTCGATCATCATCTCGCCCGGCTTCACCGCGCGCGGAAAAAACGAGCCCTGGAAATGCATCGAGTGGAAAAGCGGGGCATCTATACCTTCCTGCAATCCCAGCCCGTGGTGGACGAACCTGAGAAACCAGATCAGCTGCCATTGGTCCTGCTGATCTCCGCCGGGTGTCCCGAAGACAAGGCGTGCACCGTTCTGATGCTCAGCCAGTGTCGGCGTCAAGGTGGTCCGTGGGCGGCGACCGGGAGCAAGCGACGTCGGCAGCCCCTCTTCCAGCCAGAACATCTGGGCCCGCGAGTTCAGAGGGAAGCCAAGACCCGGTATCACCGGATTTGACTGTAACCAGCCGCCCGAAGGCGTGGCTGCGACGCAATTGCCCCAACGATCGATCACATCAAGGTGGACGGTGTCACCCTTCCTGTCGGTCAGATGGGCCATTGTCGGCTCTTGAGCCGCGACTTCGCTGACACCGAAGTCGCGGGCGGCGCGTGCGATATAGGCGTCCGCCTGATGCTCGAAACCGGGCACCCGACCGGGGCGCTGGTCCATCGACGCCTCTTGGCCGATCAACGTGGCACGTTTGGCATTATACGCATCGGACAGCAGGTGTTCCATCGGGATCACGCTATGCTCGGGGTCGCCATAGTAGGCTTCGCGGTCAGCATAGGACAGCTTCACCGTCTCGATGACCGTGTGGATGAACTCCGGACCCATAGGGTCCATCGCTGCCAGATCGATATGCTTGAGGATTGCCAAGGACTGCAACAGCACCGGTCCCTGCCCCCATGGCCCGGTCTTGTGAACCGTCCAGCCGTGGTAGTCGTAGGAAAGGGGCGCCTCAAACTCGGCACGCCAGTCGGCCATATCGTCAGCCGCAAGAACCGCGCGGTTCTTGCGCTCGCTCACATCGTGAACCTCGGCGTCTTTCAGGTAGTCAAAGATCGCCTCGGCGACGAAACCTTCGGCCCATTCGGTGCGGGCGGCGTCTATCTGCGCGATGCGGTCACCGCCGGCGGCCTCGGCGTTCCCAACAAGACGCTCATAACTGCGGGCAAGGTCCGGGTTTCGAAAAAGCGCATGGGGTTCGGGGGCCCGGCCGCCAGGCGTCCATACTTCCGCGGAGGACGGCCATTCGGCGGCGAAATACTCAGCCAGTCCGGCAATGGTATCCGCCACACGTGGCAGCATCGGATGGCCATCGCGCGCGTAGGCGATCGCGGGTTCCAGCACCTCGCGGATCGTCATGGTGCCGTGGTCACGCAACAGCAACATCCATCCGTCGAACGCTCCCGGCACCACGGTCGACAACAAACCGGATCCGGGGATCAACTCGATCCCCTGTGAATTGTAATGCGCTATCGTGGCGGCCTTTGGCGCAGGACCCTGTGCCGCGACAACGCCGTTACCGGTTTTGACGCTGTGAAAGACAACGGGCAAGTCGCCCGCCGGGCCATTCAGGTGCGGCTCGACGATCTGTAAAGTCAGACCCGTGGCAACGGCAGCGTCAAAGGCATTACCGCCTTTTTCAAGGATCGACATCCCCACGGCAGACGCGATCCAATGGGTCGAGGTCACGACGCCAAAGGTGCCACGGATATCGGGACGGGTGGTAAAATTAGTCATAAGTTTTGGGTTCTTTACTTTTCGCGGGGGTCGAGGGCGTCGCGCAGGCCATCACCCAGCAGATTGAAGCCAAGCACGACGAGGAAAATCGCAATGCCCGGCCAAAGCGCCATCCAAGGTGCCTGGTCGAGGAAATTCTTGGCTGTATTCAGCATGGACCCCCAGGACGGTGCGGGGGGTTGCTGGCCCAGCCCAAGAAAGCTGAGGCTCGCCTCGGCAATGATTGCAGTGGCGACGGTCAGGGTCGCCTGCACGAGAACCGGCGGAACGATATTTGGCAGGATGTAACGCGTAAGGATCTTGCGCGTCGGCAAGCCGATGGCCCGTGCACTGTCCACGTAATCCTCGGCCGCGACACTCAGGACCTGTCCGCGCGTCAAGCGCACGAACAAAGGGGTGGCAGAGATACCGATAGCGATCATCGCGTTGGTCAGGGAGGGACCGAGAAACGCAGCCAGCGCGATGGCGAGGATCAGGAAAGGGGCAGCCAGCAACGCCTCTGTGCACCGGGAAATCGCGGCATCGGTCCAACCGCCGAAGTAACCTGCGGCTATGCCAAGCGGCACGCCGACCAGAACCGCGATGGCGACCGATACGACACCTGCCAGCAAAGATGCCTGTGCGCCCCAGATCAGGCGCGAGAGGACGTCACGGCCGATTTCGTCAGTGCCGAAAGGATGCGCCGCCGAAGGCGCCTGTCTGACCGCGCCCCAATCGGTCGCGGTGGGATCGGGGATCGGAAGCACTGGCGCAAGAAGTGCCATCGCCACAAAGAAAATGACGAGGATGCCACCGAGCATCGCAGAGCGATGCGTGCGGAACTTTTTCCACACGCGGTTTTCCGGACGGTGGTCCAGAACGGGATCGTTCGCGCTTTCTGCGTCGATCGTCGTGGGGGTAGCGACCTGAGCCATCACTGCTTCCTTAGACGGGGGTTGAGCAGGACATATGCGACGTCCGCAAGCAGGTTCATCACGATAAATCCAACGGCGGTCACGAGGACGATACCTTGCACCACCGCATAGTCTCGGTTGAAGACGGCATCGACGACCAGCTTGCCGAAGCCGGGCACGGTAAAGATCTGCTCTGTCAGGACCGCGCCCGCGATGAGTTCTCCGAACAACAGCGCCGAAAGCGTCACGATCGGCGTCAGCGCATTGCGGAAAGCGTGTTTCAGAATTACGCGGCGTTCTTTCAAACCCTTGGCGCGGGCGGTCCGCACATAGTCCGAGGTCAAAACTGTCAGCATTGCCGATCGCGTGTGGCGCATCAGCGTGGCTGCCAGTGCGGTACCCAGAACGAAAGCGGGCATGATCATCACCTGGATGGAGCGAAGGGGGTCTTCATCGAAGGGAACGTAGCCAGACGCCGGGAGAAGCTGCCATTTTACCGACACCAGCAGGATCAGCATGATCCCCAGCCAAAAATTCGGAATTGACAGCCCGGACAAGGCCACGACGTTGGCCACGTAATCTATAGCCGTTCCCTTTTTGATCGCGGACAGGATACCAGCAGGAATTCCGATTGATATGGCGAAGATCATCGCCATTGTCGCAAGCTGGATCGTGACGGGAAGTTTCTCTCCGATCAGTTCGAGGACAGGCTGATTGGTCCGGAGCGAGATTCCAAGGTCTCCGGTCAGGGCGTTGCCGACCCACTTTAAATACTGCACCGGGATCGGATCGTTCATGCCATATTTTTCACGCAGGAACGCGATCGTCTCGGGGTCGCGTTCCTCGCCGGCCATAGCGAGGATCGGGTCGCCGGGTAACAACTTTTGCAGCGCAAAAACGAAGATCGAGATCAGTATGATCGTCGGAATCGCGACCAACAGACGGCGGAGAATGAAGGACAGCATGGCGGCTTTCTTGATCGGGGGTCAGCCCCGCACAGTTTGTGCGGGGCCGTGGGGTGTCACTCTTCGGGTTTGGTGACGCCTTCGAGGCGGATCATCCCGTCAGGATACGGGGTGAAGCCCTCGATCGACGCATCAAGTGCCCAGATCCAGTTTTGGTGATACAGATAGACGATGGGCTGATCCACACTCAGGATATCCAGCGCCTGATCGTACATCGCCTTGCGTTCAGCCTGGTCCGTCGTTGTGCGGGCATCGTTCAAAAGCTGATCGACTTCAGGATTCGAATAACCGGCGTCGTTGAGCCCCCCGCCCGTGATCATGAACTGATGGATGTTGCCGTCGGGGTCCACCCGTCCGGACCAACCGATCTGGCTCGCCGTGAAGTCACCTGCCGACTGATCGTCAAGCAAAGTCGCAAACTCTTTCGAAGTGATCTCGATGTTGATACCGGCCTCGGACGCCATCGACTGGACAACCTGCATCAATTGCAGCGGTACGGTGGTATTCGGCACCTGAACCTCGAGTGTGATCCCGTCGACATGCCCCGCCTCTGCCAGCAAAGCGCGGGCGCCTTCGACATCGCGCTCCGGGACCGGACGCTCGGTATCATACCAAGGCGAGTTTGGCGGAAACGGCTGGTTGCCCGCCGCGAAAGCGTCATTGAAGACGACCTGGTTGATGATATCGCGACCGATGGCAAGGCTCAGCGCACGACGCAGGCGCGGATCGTTGCCCCAAGGGTTGTCTCCGCGATCGCCATTCTCAAGGTTGAAGGTCAGACCCTGATAGCCAAGCGAGACGGCACTTTCGATGGCAATATTATCGTCGTTACGGGCCTGTTCGAGGTCTGTCGCCGCAAGGCGTTCGAGGATATCGATATCACCCGACCGCAGGTTGGCCAACCGCACGGTGGTGTCCGGTATCGGCAGAAAGGTAACGCTGTCGAAATTGATCGCGTCGGCATTCCAATAGCCGTCGTACTTCGTCAACGTGATCCGATCCTGCGCGATACGTTCTTCAAAGGCGAAGGGGCCAGAACAAACCGGTGCAAGACCGAAATCGGCGCCAGCCGCATCGAACGCATCTGGCGACATCATCATGCCGGACCGATCGGCAAGCTGGGCCAGAAGGGTCGCGTCAGGAGTCGAGAGGTCGATGCGGATCTCGTAATCACCAAGAACCTCGGTTCCAGCGACAGAGGTCAGTTCTGATTTGCGGCGGCTTTCCTCAAGTGTCTGGCTGCGCTCGATATTGCGCGCGACAGCATCGGCGTTGAAAGGCGTGCCGTCATGAAAGGTGACGCCCTCGCGCAGGGTAAACGTGATCGAGGTGTTATCGTCGGACCAGTCCCAGTCGGTCGCAAGTTGCGGGATGATCTGGAGGTCAGGCGTGATGTCCACAAGCTTGTCGCAGAGCGAGGCGTAAACAATACGACCAACGAAGGTACGCGATTGGTCGGGGTCGAGCACGTCAGCATCCGATTGCAGCGCAATCCTGAGATCTTGGGCTTGTGCGCCTAGGGTCGTGGCACCCAAAAGCGCTGCGGCCAGGGTCATGCGTGAAAGTGTCATTTGGTCATATCTCCTTGTTTGGACCTGTGCCGCCCTTTGCAGGACGGTTCTTGGGGTTCTGGTTTTCCGAGCGCGGGCGAATTTCGATCCCCGCGATTGCGTCGCCATATAGTGCGAAGCGCTCTCTTGCTGCGTCAGTGAGGCCTGTACCCGCTTGGGGAGCGGGCGGGGGCGCTTGTTCGGCAATTTCCTCGATGAAGTGACAGGCGGCACGGTGACCTGGCTCCGGACTGGCTTCCCGGAGACCCGGAACATCGGAACTGCATTTTTCGCGGGCAAACGGGCAGCGGGTGTGGAAACGGCAGCCCGTGGGCGGATCAATCGGGCTGGGCATCTCGCCGGTCAGTTCGATCTGGTGCCGTGTGCGCCCGTGTTCTGCGACCGGGATCGCCGAGAGCAAGGCCCTTGTATAAGGATGACGCGGGTCTGCGAAAATGACGTCGGTCGGACCTTCCTCTACGATCGCGCCAAGGTACATCACCGCAACGCGGTCGCTCATATGCCGGATCACCGCCAGGTCGTGGGCGATCAACACCAGCGTCAGGCCAAGCTTGTCGCGCAGGTCCGAAAGCAAGTTCATGACCTGGGCCTGAACCGACACATCGAGTGCCGACACCGGTTCGTCGCCAATAATCAGCTTCGGCCCCGAGGCCAGCGCCCGGGCGATACCGATGCGCTGGCGTTGGCCACCCGAAAACTCGTGCGGATATCGGTCGGCGTGTTCGGGGCGCAGACCGACCTGTGCCAGAAGTTCCAAAACCTTGACGCGCCGTTGCTTGGCCGAAAGTTCGGGCTCATGCGTTTCAAGAGGCTCACCAACCAGCCGTCCAACAGTCATGCGTGGATTGAGTGAGCTGAAGGGGTCCTGAAAAATGAACTGCATGTCACGGCGCAATTCAGTCAGAGCCCGACCTTTTGCCTGATCGATCTGGCGACCCTCGAAGATCATGTTCCCAGAGGTTGGTAAGATCAGCCTCATGAGCATTCGCGCCAGCGTGGACTTGCCGCAGCCGGATTCACCCACGATGGCAAGCGTCTCGCCTTTTTGCACCGATAGTGACACATTCGATACAGCGCGAAGTGTCTTGGGCTTGGCGAAGAGCGATCCGCCCACGTTGAAGTCGCGCGTCAGGTTGACGGCTTTCAGGATCGTTTCGGTCATGCGCTGCGCTCCAGCCGCAAGTCCAGCGGCGCAAAGTGACACAGCACTTCATGGCCTGCCCCGAAGTCCCGCTGAGGTGGTGTCTCGTTGCAAATGTCCTGTGCGAAAGGGCAGCGGGTCGAGAACCGGCAGCCAGCGGGCATTGTCTGAACCGTCGGAACAGTTCCCGGCACAGTGCTCAATCGCTCGCGAGGACCGCTGAGCTTGGGCATCGAGGATATGAGGCCAATGGTGTAGGGGTGTTGAGGATCATTGAAAATGGCCTCGGCAGATCCGGATTCGACAATGGTACCAGCATACATGACCGCAACCTTGTCGGCGATCTCGGCAACGACACCAAGGTCGTGCGTGATCATGATCGTGCCCATCCCGGTCTCGGCCTGCAAGGTACGGATCAGATCGAGGATTTGGCTTTGGATGGTCACATCCAGTGCGGTCGTCGGCTCATCTGCGATCAGCAACTTGGGATCATTGGCCAACGCCATTGCGATCATGACGCGCTGACGCATACCACCGGAAAGCTGATGAGGGTATTCGTTCATCCGTGCCTTCGGGGATGGAATGCCAACCCTGTCCAGCATTTCGATGGCGCGTTCGCGAGCCTGCGCATCCGTTACGTCATTGTGCGCAGTCACGGCTTCGGCGATCTGGTCGCCGATCTTGAAAGCGGGGTTCAGCGAACTCATCGGTTCTTGAAAAATCATCGCGATGTCGGCCCCGCGATGGCGTCTGAGTGCGACAGTGTCATCCAGATCATAGGGCTCATCAAGAAAGCTGATATCCGCCTCGGTGATATGCGCAGCCCCCTTGGGCAAAAGCCCCATGATCGCCAGCGAACTGACGCTTTTGCCGCAGCCGGATTCTCCGACGATGCAAAGTGTCTCACCCCGACCTACGGAATAGCGCACGCCCTTGAGCAGGTCGGTCTGGGAGTCGCCGAACCCGAGACTGAGCCTCCGGACGTCGAGCAGCGGAGCGGAAGATGCGTTCTGGACCAATTTCGAAACCATTCCTTGATTGGTTACGGGTGCCTCAGTCTCTCTTTGTGGTCAACATCGCAAGCCCGAATTTGTGCTCTTTGAAAAAGTTGTTCAATAAAGCATGCCGACGCCCGGCGATCAGGCAGGTGTGTCAACCTCGCCTGAAGGGCTCTGGGGCCCATCGGTCCATGATTTCTTCTGCTATCCGGGCAGAGATGACCCGGCGATGACGCTGGCCGCGAGGTCAGCGTAGCCGCGCGCCCGTTTCGCCATCGAAAAACATCGCGTCGGCCGTCTCGAAATCCAGCGTGACGGTGATGCCCTCTTTCATGGGCGCGTTGTCGCGAGTTTCCACGATGATCTTCTCGCCGCCCGGCGGGATCAGGTAATCGTAAGACACGCCGCCCAAACGTTCGCGGATATCCAACCTGATCTCGCTTTTGCCCGGCGCGATCTTCAGGTGCTGCGGGCGCAATCCCAGGTGCACCGGCTTGCCCTCGGCCGGAAGGGCGACGGGCGCCTCGATCAGGCGGTTTCCGAGGGACGGGACCCGCAGGCCGTCGCCCTCGACCACCCCTTTGATGAAATTCATGGCCGGTGAGCCAATGAAACCCGCGACAAACTTGTTGTCCGGGTCCTCATAAAGCTGCATCGGGCTGCCGACCTGCTCCACGCGCCCGGCGCGCAGCACGACGATCTTGTCGGCCAACGTCATCGCCTCGACCTGATCGTGCGTGACGTAGATCATCGTGGCGCCGATGTCCTTGTGCAGGCGCGCGATCTCGACGCGCATGTCCACGCGCAGCTCGGCATCCAGGTTGGACAGGGGTTCGTCAAACAGGAACACATCGGGGCCGCGCACGATGGCACGCCCGATGGCGACGCGCTGGCGCTGGCCGCCGGACAGGGCCTTGGGCTTGCGGTCCAGGTACTCGTCGAGCTTGAGGATGCGGCTGGCCTCGGCCACTTTCTCGCGGATCTCGGCCTTGGGGTGGCCGGTCATGCGCAGGCCGAAGCCCATGTTCTCCTCGACAGACATATGCGGATAGAGGGCGTATGTCTGAAAGACCATGGCCACGCCGCGGTCGGCGGCGTCCACCCGTGTCACGTCCCGCGGGCCGATCTGGATCTTGCCTGACGTCGTCTCTTCCAGCCCCGCGATCATCCGCAAAAGGGTGGATTTGCCGCAACCCGAAGGGCCGACGAAGACGCAGAATTCGCCGTCCTCCACGGTCAGGTCGATGTCGTGTATCACTTGCGTGGCGCCGTATTTCTTGACGGCCTGTGTCAGGGTTACGCCAGTCATCGGGGTCTCCTCCTTGGGCGGTCAGTCCGGAAATTGCCAGTTCTCGGCAGCCCCGGCGATCTTATGGGCGGTTTCGGTCAGGGCCGGGCGCAGCCGTGCAAGCCCGTCCAGCGTGTTGCGTTGGGTCGAGGCGGTGATCGACAGCCCCCCCATGACGCGGCGCGCCGATGACAGGATCGGGGCGGCGATGCAGATGATGCCCTGCTCGTGTTCTTCGCGGTCAAAGGAGATGCCCGCGGCGCGGATCGCGGCGAGTTCCTGCGTCAGGGCCTCCGGTGTTGTCAGGGTCCGGGACGTATGGGCAAAGAAGGACTGCATGTTCACCGCCTTCTCGCGATCATCGGGCGGCAGAAAGGCAAGCATGGCCTTGCCGACCCCGGTGCAATAGCCCGGGCCGATCTTGCCCGCCTCGGAAAACATCTCGACCGGGCGGCGCGCGTTGCGCTTGTCGACATAGAGCACCTGCCCCTGGTCCATCTGTGCAAGATGGATGGTCTCGCCCACCTGTTTGGAAAGTGCATCCACAAAGGGCCGCGCAATGGGCGCGAGCGAGCTTTGCTGCCAGGCTGCATGAGCCAGACGCACCAGGCGCAGACCCGGGGCATAGGTCTGCCGGGTCTCGTCGTAGATCAGCATGCCCTGGCTGGTGAGCGTCTGAAGCAGCCGGTAGAGCGTCGCCTTGGGATGATCGGATTCGGCCAAAAGCTCGGCAAAGCGGGCGGGGCGGCCCTTGGCTGCGACGCGGTCCATCACGTCCAGCGCCTTGCCGACCGTGCCATCCGCATGCCCGCCATTCGTCGCCTGCCGGTTCATATGCGCCACTGTCCTCCCTTGCCCGGCCGTTCCGATCCGGCTGTTGACTTTCCTAAGCTGTATCCCGCATAGTTTCAATAGTTGGAATTGGGTTTCAATATGTGGAACTCTCTGACGCTGAATTATGGGAGGACACCAATGCTCAAGAAACTTACCTCGGCAGCCGTTGCGTTGACGATGACCACCGGCCTTTCCGGTCCCGTCTTCGCCGGGGCGCACGCCGAGCTCGAAGGCACCCTGCGCATCATCTCGGACATGTCGAACCCCGCCCCGCGCGAGGTCATGGAAGGTCTGGCCGCCGATTTCGACGAAATGCACCCGGAGCTGACGGTCGAGCTGGACATCGTCGACCGCGAAGCCTGGAAGAGCCAGATCCGCAACGCGCTGTCGGCAAGCCCACCGGACGTGGTGAACTGGTATGCCGCCAACCGGATGGGGCCCTACGTGGACTCCGGGCTGTTCATGGATATCACCGACTGGTGGGACGCCGGCGACTTCGAAGGTCTCGAATCCGTCAAAGGTGCGATGACCATGGACGACAAGCAATGGGGTGTGCCCTATACCTACTACCAGTGGGGCATGTACTACCGCGCGGACATCTTCGACGAGCTGGGTCTTGAAGAGCCCGAGACCTTCGAACAGGAAATCGCCAACTGCGAGGTAATCCTTGGCTCCGGCCGCAAGTGCTACACCATCGGCACCAAGTTCCTCTGGACCGCCGGCGGCTGGTTCGACTACCTGAACATGCGCACCAACGGCTTCGACCATCACATGGCACTGGCCCGCGGCGAGCTGTCCTGGACCGAGGACGAAGGCGTTCGCCAGACCTTCGAGAACTGGCGGACCCTGATCGACATGGGCGCCTACATCGACGACCACCAGACCTACAGCTGGCAAGAGGCGCTGCCCTTCATGGTCAAAGGCGAGGCCACGTCCTATTTGATGGGCAACTTTGCGGTGCCGCAGCTGCGCGATGCCGGGCTCGGCGATGACCAGCTCGATTTCTACCAGTTCCCGGCGATCAATCCCGATGTCGAAATGGGCGAGGACGCGCCGACCGACACCTTCCACGTCGCCTCGGGTGCGCAGAACGTCGCGGCGGCCCGCGAATTCCTGAAATTCGTGACCTCACCGGACGTCCAGACCCGCATCAACGGCCCCGATGCGCTGGGGCAGCTGCCGGTCAACGCCAACTCCTCGGTTGCGGATGACAAGTTCCTCCAGCAGGGCTTCACCATGCTGTCGGAGAACGCTACCGGCGGGATCGCCCAGTTCTTCGACAGGGACTTCCCGGCCGAGATGGCCGCGATCGGCATGGAAGGCCTGCAGGAATTCATGGTCTTCCCTGATAACCTGGATGACATTCTGGCCCGCATGGAAAGCGCGCGTCAGCGCATCTACGACTGATCCGATACCGGTCGGGGCCTCGTCACAGGGGCCCCGCACCACCCGCAGCCCATCCGCAAGCCACCCAGAGGTTTTCGCATGTGTTGTCCGCGGCAAACTGCCGTGGCCGGAGGAGACGCCATGACCTTGCCCACCGATCCGCCGACCCAGACCTGGCTGCAACGCCACCGGATGATCATCACGCCGCTGATGTTCCTGCTGCCGGGTGTGGCCTTTTTCGCGGTCTACGTGATCTCACCGATCCTGCAGAGCTTCTACATCTCGACCTTCGAATGGACCGGTCTTGGCAGCCTGTCCGAGCAGGGCGAATTCATCGGTATGCAAAATTATCGCGAGTTGATGTCGGACCGGAATTTCGAGGTTTCGCTGTGGAACAACGTCAAGTGGCTGGTGCTCTACTTGCTGGCGATCCCCGGCGGGCTGTTCATCGCGCTGTTCCTCAACCAGACCGTCGCGGGCATCCGGGTCTACAAGTCACTGTTCTTTTTCCCCTTCGTCATCAGCCAGGTCGTTGTCGGGCTTGTCTTTTCCTGGTTCTACCTGCCCAACGTCGGCTTGCTGAACGTGGTGCTGGGCTGGTTCGGAAGCGAAGTGAACATCCTCGGCAATCCCGATCTTGCGACCTACGGCATCATTGCCGCGGGGCTCTGGCCACAGACGGCCTATTGCATGATCCTGTACCTGACCGGTCTGAACGCCGTGGACCCCGAACAGATCGAGGCTGCCCGGCTTGACGGGGCCAAGGGGGTGCGGATGCTCTGGCACGTGATCCTGCCGCAGCTTCGGCCCGCGACCTTCATCGCCTTCGTCGTGACGATCATCGGCGCGCTGCGGTCCTTCGACCTGATCTCGGTCATGACCAATGGCGGTCCCTTCGGCTCCACCCGCGTGCTGTCGTTCTACATGTTCGAGAAGGCACTGTCGGAATACGGGTTCCGCATGGGCTATGGCTCGGCGATCGCGGTGATCCTGTTCCTGATCATGCTGATCTTCATCAGCTACTTCCTGTGGACGATGTGGCGTGACGAACGCGCCGCGCGGCTCTAAGGGGAAAGGACAAGACATGTTTCCGACACCCGTCGAAAAGCGCTCGCGCGCGGCGCAGATCACCTATCAATCGCTGGTGCCCCTGGCACTGATCCTGTGGCTGCTGCCTCTGATCGCGGTGGCGCTCTTCTCGATCCGGCCGGGGGTGGATTTCGCCAACGGCAATTACTGGGGTGTGCCCTCGTCCTTCGAGCTGTTCACCAACTACGGCAGGGTCTTTTTCGAAAGCGACATGCCGCGTTATCTGTGGAACTCGGTGCTGATCACCGTGCCCACGGTGATCGGCGCGGTGGCGCTGTCGTGCATGACCGGCTTCGCACTGGGAATCTACCGCTTCCGGGGCAACCTGCTGATCTTCTTCATGTTCATCGCGGGCAACTTCGTGCCCTTCCAAATCCTCATGGTGCCCGTGCGCGACCTGACGGTGGATGTGGGGCTCTACAATACCAAGATGGGGCTGGTGCTGTTCCACATCGCTTTCCAGACCGGGTTTTGCACGCTCTTCATGCGCAACTTCATTCGCGCACTGCCCTATGAGCTGATCGAGGCGGCGCGGGTCGAGGGCGTGAAGGAATGGCGCATCTTCTGGTATATCGTGCTGCCGCTGATGAAACCCGCCATTGCCGCGCTGTCGGTCCTCGTTTTCACCTTCATCTGGAACGACTATTTCTGGGCCGTGGTCCTGACGCAGGGGCCGGACGCGCAGCCCGTCACCGCCGGGATCACCAGTTTCAACAGCCAGTTCGTGGCGCAGTATCACCTGATGAGCGCAGGCAGCATCGTCGCGGCCTTGCCGCCGGTTCTGATGTTCTTCCTGATGCAGCGCCACTTCATTGCAGGCCTCACACTCGGAGCCGTCAAATGACGAAACTCACCTTCATCGGCGCAGGGTCAACGATCTTCATGCGCAACATCGTCGGCGACATGCTGCACTTCGAAGCGCTACGTGACGCCGAAATTGCGCTCATGGATATCGACGAGGCCCGCCTTGCGGAGTCCGAACAACTGGCGCGCCGCATGATTGCCACCATGGGTAGCGGTGCGACTGTGACCACCCATACCGATCAGCGCCGCGCGCTGGCGGGGGCCGATTTTGTCGTGACCGCCTTCCAGATCGGCGGCTATGATCCTGCGACGATCACCGATTTCGAGGTGCCCAAGGCCTACGGTCTGCGCCAGACCATTGCCGATACACTCGGCGTTGGCGGGATCATGCGCGGGGTGCGTACCGTGCCGCACCTGTGGCGCGTGGCCGACGACATGACGGCGGTCTGTCCCGACGCGCTGTTGATGCAATACGTAAATCCAATGGCGATCAACACCTGGGCGCTGGCCGAAGCCTACCCGCATATCCGTCAGGTCGGATTGTGCCATTCGGTGCAAAACACCGTTCAGGAATTGGCCCATGATCTGGACATGGCCAAGGACGATATCCGGTATCGCGTCGGCGGGGTGAACCATGTCGCCTTCTTCCTGCGACTGGAGGATGCACAGGGCGCCTCTCTCTATCCGCGTCTGCGGGAAGGCTACCGCGCCGGACGGCTGCCCAAGGCGCCGCTGCTGATGCCACGCTGCCCAAACGCCGTGCGCTACGAGGTGATGGAGCAGTTGGGATATTTCTGCACCGAAAGCAGCGAACACTTTGCCGAATACGTGCCGTGGTTCATCAAGGCTGGCCGCGAGGACCTGATCGAGCACTTCGGCATCCCGCTGGACGAATACCCCAAGCGCTGCATCGAACAGGTGGCCGAGTGGACGGCGCAAGCGGCCGACTTGGCCCAACAGGCCGGCATCGAGGTCCCAAAAAGCCACGAATTCGCGGCCGAGATGATGAACGCGGTGGTGACGGATCAACCCTTCACCGCCTATGGCAACCTGCCCAACCGCGGTCAGATCCCGCAACTGCCCATGGGGGCCGCCGTGGAAACGCCCTGCCTGGTGGATCAGAACGGTGTGCAGCCCTCTGTTGTCACGGATATCCCGCCGCAGCTGGTCGCCCTGATGCGGACCCAGGTCAACGTGCAGGAACTGACCGTGCGCGCCCTGTTGGACGAGAACCCCGAACACATCTACCACGCCGCCATGATGGACCCGCACACCGCCGCCGAGTTGGACCTGCGCCAGATCCGGGCGCTGGTAGATGACCTGCTGGCGGCCCACGGCGACTGGCTGCCCGCTTGGGCGCAAGTGAAGAAAGCGGCCTGAAGGCCGGAACGGACAAGGACCTATGACCAAGACACGACGCAGCGCCGCCTGCTATGGCAAGCCCGACCGCATCCGGGTCTCGGCCAGCACCGCGCGGCTCGACCCGCTGGTCAACGCAGCCGAACTAGAAACCCGCCGCACCAACTGGCAGCCCGACGCGCCGCATTACCTCCGCGGCCACGCCAAACTCCTTACAGACCACGTGTTGCAGGCCGACCGGGGCGCGGACCTGAACGTCTTCCTGGGCAAGCACACCAGCCCCGTGACAAGAGAGAGTTACTGATGAGAACAGCCACCTTCCACGACCTCGACGGCGCCTCCGTCTTTATCACCGGCGGCGGATCCGGCATCGGCGCGGCCCTGACCGAGGGCTTCCTGCGGCAAGGGGCAAAGGTCTCTTTCGTCGGTCGATCGGACGCCAGCGCATTCGTCGACCAAATGGAACGCGACACCGGCAACCGCCCGCTGTTCCTGCAGTGCGACATCACCGACATTGCCGCGCTCAAGGCCGCGATGGAGCAGGCAGCCACGGCCAATGGCCCCTTCCGCGCGCTGATCAACAATGCCGCCAACGATCAGCGCCACACCACCGAAGAGGTCGACGAATCCTTCTTTGACTGGATGATGGCGATCAACCTCAAGGCCTATTTCTTTGCCTGCCAGGCGGCCCTGCCGGGCATGAAAGCCATGGGCGGCGGGTCCATCATCAACTTCAGCTCGGTCAGCTACATGATGGGCAACGCGGGCTATCCACTCTACACGACGGCCAATTCCGGTATCAACGGCATGACCCGCAGCCTGGCGCGCGAATATGGCCCCGACGCGATCCGCGTGAACGCGCTGGCGCCGGGGTGGGTGCTGACCGACAAGCAACTCGAGCTTTGGGCCAAGCCCGAGGCGCTCGCCGCCCACATGAACCGGCAGTGCCTGAAGGAACATCTGAAGCCGCAGGACATCGTGGATGCCACGCTCTTTCTTGCCTCCGATGCCAGCCGGATGATGACCGGGCAGGCCATGGTGGTGGATGGCGGCGTCGTGGTGACGGGCTAGGCACAGCGCAGAGGAGAGGATCGGCATGACACCGGAATGGTTGGCAGTGGACTGGGGCACGTCGCGTCTGCGGGTCTGGCTCATGGGGCCGGACGGCACGGTGCTGGATCAGCGCCAGTCCGACCGGGGCATGGGCAACCTGTCGAGCGGCCAGTTCGAACCGGCGCTGCTGGCGCTGGTTGGTGACGCGCTGCCACGGGGCCGCACGATGCCGGTGATCGTTTGTGGCATGGCCGGGTCGCGGCAAGGCTGGGCCGAGGCGCCCTATGCGGCGGTGCCCTGCGCGCCGCTGTCGGTTGCCTCGGCCGTCCCGGTGGAGACCGCGGATCCGCGCCTTTCCGTCTTCATCGTGCCGGGGATCAAGCAGGTCTCGCCGCCGGACGTGATGCGCGGCGAGGAAACCCAGATCGCCGGGTTCCTTGCGGACAATACCGGTTTCGATGGGGTGCTTTGCCTGCCCGGCACCCATTGCAAATGGGTCCATATCAGCGCCGGGGAGGTGGTCAGTTTCCGCACCTTCATGACCGGCGAATTGTTCGCCCTGCTCGAACAGGCCTCTGTGCTGCGCCACTCGGTGACGGGGGGCGATTGGGATGACGGGGCCTTTGCCGGCGCCGTCGATGACGTCATCTCCCGTCCCGCCACGGTGGCGGCCGACCTGTTCTCTGTCCGTGCCGCGGCCTTGCTGGACGGTACCGGGTCGGGGGCGTCGCGCGCCCGGCTTTCGGGTCTTTTGATCGGCCTCGAACTCGCCGGAGCGCGACTCTATTGGCTGGGCCAGGACATTCGTGTCGTGGGGGCTGGTGGCATCGCAGGCGCTTATCGCGACGCGCTGGCTGCCCAAGGCGCCAGCGTCGCAACTGTGGCCGGTGACGGCATGGTCCTGCGGGGCCTGCGCGCCGCCTATGACACCCTGCACGAGGCTGCCCCATGACCCGAGACATCATCGCCATCCTGCGCGGCGTCGAGCCGCACGAGGCCATCGCGATCACCGATGCCCTGATCGGTGCGGGAATAACCCGGATCGAGGTGCCCCTGAATTCGCCTGACCCGTTCGATACCATCGCGCGCATGGTGGACCATGCCGGGGACGCGGCAGAGATTGGCGCGGGCACGGTTCTGGACGTCGACGCGGTGGCGCGGCTGGCCTGGATCGGCGCACGGATGGTGGTGTCGCCCGATACCAACCCCGAGGTCATCGAAGCGTCCAAAGCCCATGGGCTGGCGTCCTATCCCGGTGTCTTCACCGCGACCGAGTGCTTTACCGCCCTGCGCCACGGCGCTGACGGGCTGAAGGTCTTCCCGGCCTTCAAGCTGGGGCTGGACGGGTTCAAGGCGCTTTCTGCCGTGCTGCCCGACACAGCAGCGACCTATGCGGTCGGAGGCGTCGGACCCGAAGACTTCGCCGCCTGGCGTGCCGCCGGGATCACCGGCTTCGGGCTGGGGTCGAATCTCTACAAGCCCGGATATGACGCCGCCCGCGTGGGCGACCTGGCGGCAGCGGCCGTTGCCGCCTACGACACAAGCTTTTCCTGAAATCCGACAAATCCGAGGCCCCCATGCAGCGCACGCTTGGCACTTGCTATTATCCCGAACACTGGCCCGAAGAGGTCTGGCACAACGACGCCGCCCGCATGGCCGAGCTGGGGCTGACCTGGGTGCGGATCGGCGAATTCGCCTGGGGCCGAATCGAACCCACTCCGGGCGATCTGCGCTGGGACTGGCTGGACCGTGCCATCGAGGTTCTGGGGCAGGCCGGATTGAAGGTGGTGCTGGGCACCCCCACTGCCACGCCACCACGCTGGGTGGTGGACAAGCATCCTGACATGCTGGCTGTCGATGCCGAGGGACGTCCGCGCAAGTTCGGCTCGCGTCGGCATTACTGTTTCAGCCACACGGGCTACCTTGACGAATGCCGCCGCATCGTCACGCTCATGGCCGAACGCTATGGCCGCAACCCACATGTGGAGGCCTGGCAGACCGACAATGAATATGGCTGCCACGATACCATCTTGTCCTATTCCGAGGCCGCCCGGCAGGCGTTCCGCGATTGGCTGGCGCAGCGATATCAATCGCCCGAAGCGCTGAACCGCGCCTGGGGCAATGTCTTCTGGTCGATGGATTACGCGACTTTCGACGAAGTGGACCTGCCCAACCTGACCGTGACCGAACCGAACCCGTCGCACGCGCTGGATTTCCGGCGCTTCAGCTCCGACCAGGTGGTGCGGTTCAACCGCGTGCAGACCGAGATCATCCACGCCCATTCTGACGCGCCGATCGCGCATAACTACATGGGGCGGGTTACGGATTTCGATCACTACAAGGTGGGCGACGATCTGGATATCGCATCCTGGGACAGTTACCCGCTGGGGTTCCTGGAAAATGTCGTCGGGGCCGAGGATGCCCACAAACGCCGCTACAACCGCCAGGGCGATCCGGATTTCCAGGCCTTTCACCATGACCTCTACCGCGCCGTAGGACGGGGCCGCTGGTGGGTCATGGAACAGCAGCCCGGCCCGGTGAACTGGGCGCCCTACAACCCCGCGCCGCTGCCCGGCATGGTGCGGCTCTGGTCCTGGGAAGCCTTCGCCCACGGCGCCGAGGCGGTCTGCTATTTCCGCTGGCGCCAAGCGCCTTTTGCCCAGGAACAGATGCACGCGGGCCTGCTGCGGCCCGACAGCGCCGAGGCCCCCGCGATGAAAGAGGCTCGGCAGGTCGCCGCCGAGATCGCCAAAGCGCCCGAGGTTCAACCGGTGCAGGCCCCTGCTGCATTGATCTTCGACTACGAGTCCGACTGGGCCTGGACCGTGCAGCCACACGGCGCGGGCCTGTCCTGCTTCGGCCTGGTTCTGGATTGTTACCGGGCCCTTCGGAGGGCCGGCCTGTCGGTGGACATCATCCGCGCCGAGGCGGCAGCGCTGGCCGGCTACAAGGCGATCTTCGCACCCGGTCTGATGATCCTGCACGAAGACCTCAAGGCGGCGCTTCAGGCCAGTGAGGCGCAGGTGGTGCTTGGCCCCCGTGCAGGAGCGCGCACCCGCGACATGGCCATCCCTTCGGCGCTGCCGCCCGGTCTTCCGGGGGTCGACCTGCGGGTCGCACGGGTCGAGTCCATGCGCCCCGATATGCCGCTGCCCCTTGTCGGGGGTGGGGCCATCGTCGGTTATCTCGACGAGATCGAAGGCACGGGCGCGACCATTCTGGAAACCACGACAGGCCAGCCCGTAGCGCAGCAATTCGGGTCGCTGACCTATGTGGCGGGCTGGCTAGACGAGGCCGGTTTCGACAGGCTGATCCGTGAGATCACCGATCGCGCAGGGCTGGCCGTGCGGCCCATGCCCGAGGGCGTCCGCATCCGCGACACAAGCACCGAGCGGTTCTGGTTCAATTACAGCGACAAGACAGTAACGACCGAGGCCGGGGATCTGCCGCCCGCAGGGGTACTGCGGCAGCCCCTCTGAGCGGTCCCGTGACCGGGCACTGGCGGGTCGGCGACTGCGTGTCGGTGCGCCCATGAAAAGGTGTTGAAACCGCCGTGGCAGCGTCGGCAAGCGAGCGCCCCGGGGGGGGCTTTGCCATGTCGTTGACGCGGTGCCTCTGCTCCGCGCACAGCCATCTCTCATGATCAACCCAGGTTCTCAGGCTCCCCTGAAGGTCTTCCGGTTGCATCAGCCCATCATTTCTTAGCCACACGGGCATACCATCTGTTGATCTAAGCTTTTGCGGGGTCGAGGGTCTGTTGGCCGAACGGGGAATAAAGGCCAGTCGCTTCTGGGAGAAGAAGCGGAAGAAACACCTGCTGACCGGGTTGCTGACCTGTGGCGCCAGCGGAGGTGGTTTTGTCTCGATCGGCCGCGATTACGTTGCGTGTTCAAATGCGCGCAAGTTGAGATCAGAGAGGCGGTCGCGGAGTTTCGGACCAGTTGCTAAGCTTTAGCGACTGATGAGGGACCGACCTGAAATGACTAAACGCAAACGCTATACGGCGGAGTTCAAGGCGAAGGTGGCGTTGGAAGCCA
>Ga0102932_1000150_pt1 | contig 31547 bp, 34 predicted proteins | sample SalPonR1_C_D2_MG_FD_78212 | JGI IMG/M metagenome (GOLD analysis project Ga0102932, IMG submission 78212) | Salt pond soil microbial communities from South San Francisco under conditions of wetland restoration - Salt Pond MetaG R1_C_D2_MG | ecosystem: Environmental > Aquatic > Marine > Intertidal...
ACGGCACCGACAAGCCTGACCTGCGCAACCCGATCAAGATGCAGACCGTCTCCGAGCATTTCCGCGGCTCCGGTTTCGCAATCTTCGCCAAACTGCTCGAGCAGGAGGGCACCGAGGTCCGCGCCATCCCCGCCCCAAAGGGTGGCTCCCGAAAGTTCTGCGACCGCATGAACGCCTTCGCCCAGAAGGAAGGGCTGCCGGGGATGGGGTATATTTTCTGGCGGGACGGAAGCGACGGGCTCGAGGCCGCCGGCCCGCTTGCCAAGAACATCGGCCCCGAGCGGACCGAGGCGATCCGCAACCAGCTGGGCCTCGGCGCGGGCGACGCCGCGTTCTTCCTCGCCGGGCGGCCTTCGGACTTCGAGGCGGTCGCGGGGCGGGCGCGGAATGTCATCGGCGAGGAACTGGGGCTCACCGACACCGACCGGTTCGCCTTCGCCTGGATCGTCGATTTTCCGATGTATGAAAAGGACCCGGAAACCGGCGTCGTCGATTTCTCGCACAACCCGTTCTCGATGCCGCAGGGCGGGATCGAGGCGCTGGAGGGCGATACGCTTGAGGTGCTGGGCTGGCAGTACGACCTTGCCTGCAACGGCTACGAGCTCGTCTCCGGCGCGATCCGCAACCACAAGCTCGACGTGATGTACAAGGCGTTCGAGCTCGCGGGATATGGGCGCGACGAGGTCGAGCGCCGCTTCGGCGGCCTCGTCAGCGCGTTCAAGTTCGGCGCTCCGCCGCACGGGGGCTGTGCGCTCGGCATCGACCGGATGGTGATGCTGCTGGCCGACGAGGCGAACATCCGCGAGGTCATCATGTTCCCGATGAACCAGCGCGCCGAGGATCTGATGATGGGCGCGCCCTCCGAGCCCTCGCCCGGGCAACTGATGGAGCTGGGGCTGCGGGTGGTGCCGAAGGACTGACGATGGCGCGCGATCCCGGCGAGGTGCTGGAGGGCTGGTCCCCGCCGCCCGTGCCGGGCCCCGACCGGATGGCAGGGCGGTACGCGAAGCTCGAGCGGCTCGACCCGGAACGCCACGCCGCCGATCTTTTCCGGGCGAACAGCGCCGATGATGCGATCTGGGATTACCTGCCCTACGGACCATTCGGGACGCACGCGGACTATCGCGCCTGGGTGGCCCGGGTGGCGTCAGGCGCCGATCCGATGTTCTACGCGATCCGCGACATCGCAACCGGGCGCTGGTCTGGCGTGGCGAGCTGGCTGAGGGTCACGCCCGCGGCCGGGACGATCGAGGTCGGCCACATCAACTTCGCCCCCGAACTCCAGCGCACGCGCGCCGCGACCGAGGCGATGTTTCTCATGATGCGCTGGGTCTTCGAGGCGGGGTATCGCCGCTACGAATGGAAGTGCAATGCGCTCAACCTCGCCTCGCGCCGGGCTGCGGAGCGGCTGGGCTTCAGCTACGAGGGCATTTTCCGGCAGGCGGCGGTGATCAAGGGGCGGAACCGCGACACCGCCTGGTACGCCTGCATCGACCGCGAGTGGCCGGCTCTCGAGGCGGCTTACACTGGCTGGCTCGACCCGGCGAACTTCGACGGGGACGGGCGCCAGCGGCGGGCGCTGAGGCGCCTGACCGCTCCGTTCCTCGCTGCGCGAGATCCGGCGCTTCACACCTAGACGACGCCCGCCATAGCGATCCGGTCGTCGATGAGCGCCGACAAGCCCGCGATGGCGGCGTCCGTCGCCTCACCTGTCGTCCTGCTGATCCTGAGTGCCGCCGCAGCCTCGCCGAGCGCGTCGTCCCGCGCGGAGAGCGCGATGCCTTCGAGAAACCGCGCGGCGTAGTCGAGCGCTTCGGCGTCCGGTCCGGCCGAAAGCAGGTCCGCCGCATGGCCGAGATCGTCGCGGTACGCGATCGGATCGGGCGTCACGGCGCCTTCGACCACCGCGCGCGGACCGATGGGGCGCGCGTCAGGCGGGAGATGCGTGAGCACCGCCGACTGGAAGACGGCGAGCGAGGTCATCGGCTTGGCCAGAAAATTGTCCGCCCCGGCATCGAGCGCGGCACAGCGGAGCGTATCATCGCCGGATGTCGCGAGGATGACCGGCACCCGCGGAGCGCCTCGGGCGAGGTCGCGGATCAGGCGCAGGCCCGATCCGTCAGGCAGGCCGAGGTCGATCAGCGCGATCGACGGGCGATAGACGGCGAGGTGGCGGGCGGCGGCCGAGAGCGAATCGGCGCGCCGGATGCGCGCGCCCGAGCGCAGGCAGAGAAGCCGCACCGCTTCGCAGGCGAAGCGGCTGTCTTCGACCACCAGCACCGTCTGGCCCATAAGCGGACGTTCGGCCGTGGGTCGGCGGGTCGGGATCATGTCGGCGGCAAGGTCAGGCATTTCGTTTCCCCCGGTCAGTGCATTCCCGAAGGATTAGGCCGGCGATTGGATAACGGCGGGTTAAGGGGGCGCGTCCTTTGGCCCCTTGCGGCCACTGCCCGGGCTTCCCATAACCCGGGAGAACGCAGGAGGTGCCGATGATCGGACGTCTGAACCATGTGGCGATCGCCGTGCCCGATCTCGAGGCTGCGGCGGCGCAGTACCGCGATACCCTGGGCGCCCGGGTGGGTGATCCGCAGGACGAACCCGATCACGGCGTCACCGTCGTGTTCATCGAATTGCCGAACACGAAGATCGAATTGCTGTATCCGCTGGGAGAGGCCTCGCCGATCAAGGGCTTTCTGGAAAAGAACCCCTCGGGCGGCATCCACCACATCTGCTACGAGGTCGCGGACATCCGGGCCGCGCGGGACCGGCTGACGACGGCCGGCGCGCGGGTGCTGGGCGACGGCGAGCCCAGGATCGGCGCGCATGGCAAGCCCGTGCTGTTTCTGCATCCCAAGGACTTCACCGGCACGCTCGTCGAACTGGAGCAGGTCTGATGGGCCCCGTCTCGGCGATCGTTCTCTACCTCGTGATCTGGTTCATGGTGCTTTTCGTCGTCCTGCCGATCCGGCTGGAGACGCAGGGCGAGCGCGGCGAGGTCGAGCCGGGCACGCCCGAGGGCGCGCCCGCGAACCTCGACATGTGGAAGAAGGCGCGGCTCGTGACGCTGATCGCCTTCGTCGTCTGGGCCGTGATCGCGGGGGTGATCCTGTCGGGCGTCATCACCGTGCGCGACATCGATTTCATGAACCGCATGGGCTCCTGACGCAGCGGCCTTACGCGCGTCTGCCCTCGAGCCGGTGGAACAGGTGCGTGAACGTCGCCGCACCGACGATCGGGACGAGGAGATTGAGCACCGGCACGGTGAGCGGGATCGCCATGATCGCGCCTGCGAGCCAGATCGTCCCGGCGTTGCGGCGGCGCGCCTCCCGCGCGCCCGCGCGTCCGAGCCGGCGCATCGCGATGAGCTGGTAGTATTCGCGCCCCAGAAGATATCCGTTCAGCGCCACGAAGATCAGCGGCGCGAGCGGCGCGAGCAGGAGGTAGGGGACGAGCGCGGCGAGATTTGCGGCGACGATCACGCCGAGAAAGCCCGCGCTGTCCTTGAGCGTCTCGGCGAGCGATACCGCCGGCGCCGGGCCGAGGTGCGCGTAGTGCCGGGCCTCGACGGCGTCGGCCACATCGTCGAGGAAGATGCCGGTGAAGGCCGAGGCGACGGGGACCATCAGGAAGATCGACAGCACCAGCATGAGCGGGACCACCGCCCAGGACAGCGCGTCGTCGATCCAGGCGATCTCGCCGATCCAGGGAAGCGAGAAGGTATCGGGGACGAAGAGGCCCACGAGCCAGACGAAGAGTACCGTGATCGCGAAGAGAAGCCCGATGGTGAGGCCGATGCCGAGAAACAGGACCCGTCGGAAGCGTGGGTCGGGAAGCTGGGCAAGTCCGCGGGTGAGGGCGTCCAGGATCATGCCTCGACCCAGGCCGTGATGCCGCGCAGGTCCGGGCGGGGACGGTCCGGGGGGGTGGCGGTCTCGGTGCCGATGTGGATCATCCCCGCGACGAATTCGCCGGGGGCGAGGCCGAGGTGGTTCGTGGCGAAGTGCCGGTCGTGGACGGCCCAGCCGGTGAGCCAGTTCGCGCCCCAGCCCGCCGCCAGGGCGGCGTTGAGAAGGGCGAGGCAGACGGCGCCGGCGGAGAGGACCTGTTCGATCTCGGGGATCTTCTCGGAGGCCTTCGGTGCGGCGATGACGGCGACGGCGAGATGCGCGTCGGCGAACTGACGCGTCATCTTCTCCACGCCCTCGGGCGGCTGGCCGAGCCGCTCGCCCGTCGCGGGCACGGCGGCGGCGAGGCGTTCCAGCGCGGGGCGGGCGAGGACGACGAAGCGCCAGGGTTCGAGCTTGCCGTGGTCGGGGGTGCGCGCGGCGGCGGTCAGGAGCGTCTCGACCTGGGCCCGTTCGGGCACCGGGGTGGTGAGCGTCTTCGCGGGCCGCGAGCGGCGGGTCAGCAGGAAGTCGAGCGCGGCGTGGTTCGGGGCGGGCATTGGGTTCTCCGATGGTCCGGGCTCATTTCGCCCTTCGGAGCCGGATGGTCAAGGAGGCAGGGGTCTTCGGGCGCGGACGCGGCGCCATGCCCAGTCCGATCGCGCTCGGCGTGGCAGATGGCGTCGAGATCGAGCCGGGAGGTGCCGGCGCTCGTCCGCGACCGGGGCGCCCGGAGCCTATCCCGGCTGCAACCCGGCCCGGATCAGCATCAGCGAGATCGCGAAGAGCGTGACCTCGACGAGGAGGAAGAACAGCTTCTCTGGAAGGATCAGGGTCAGGCGGTAGCCGACCCACGCTCCGAATATGGCGATCGGCGCGAGGAGCGCGGCGATGCGCAACTCGTCGAGATGGAAGAGGCCGAGCGCGAGGTAGGGCGGCACCTTGGAGAGGTTCAGGACCGCGAAGAGGATGGTGGACGTGCCGGCGAACATCATCTTCGGCAGCTGCTGCGGCAGCACGTAGATCTGGAACGCGGGTCCGCCCGCGTGGGCGACGAAGCTGGTGAAGCCCGACACCGTGCCCCAGAGAATGCCGCGCGGCACGTCGGCGGGCCGCGGGGCCGTCGCGCCCACGAGGCGGCTCCTGATCCTGAGGGCCACGAAGCCGAGCCCCACGAGCCCGATGGCGAGGCGCACGGTGTCCTCGTCGGTCCGCCCCGCCAGAAGCCAGCCCGCCAGAATTCCGAGAAGGCCCGCGGGAAGCAGGATCGCGAGGTTGCGGCGCGAGAAGGTGCGCCGGTAGATCCAGAGACCGTAGACGTCGCTGATCAGGTAGACCGGCAGCAGAAGCGCCGCGCCCTGCAGGGGCGGCATGACGAGCGACAGCAGCGGAACGCTGAGCAGGGCGACCGCGGGCAGCCCGCCCTTGCTCGCGCCGACGAAGAACGACCCCACGATCGCGACGATCCAGAAGAGAAGGGGCTCGGTCACCGGCGACGCCTCGTGCGCTCGGTCTTCCCGTCCGCCGTCTTGAAGAGCTGAGTCACCTGCCTGCCCCGGTGCGGACGCGGCCACGGAAGGGGCGCGCGTGAACGGTCTCCGGCCCGCCTATCCGCTTTTCCAGCACGGTCTTCAAGGGATTGCGCGCTCCGGCGTCCTCTGCGGGTGCCGTGTCCAGCCGGCTCAAGGATGCGAGAGGGCCGCCGCCATCTCCCCGATCCGGCCGGAGACGAAGGCGTCGAAGTCCGCAGAGGGCTGACGCTTGTCGATCGTGTCGCCCAGCGGGTCGGGGGCGCTGATACGGCTCCCGGACAGTTCTTCGAGGACGGCATGGCCGCAGAAGGGGACATGGACGTCGGAATAGCCGCCTTCGTGGACGAGGACGAGGCGGCCGCCGCAGATGTCCTGGACGAGGTCCATCGTCATCCGGGTCATCCGGCGGAAGGTCCCGGCGGAGCACAGCATCCGGCCGAGGGGATCAACGGCGGAGGCGTCGTAGCCGCAGGCGACGATGACGACGTCCGGGCGGAAGGCGCGGATCGCGGGTAGCGCGAGGCGCTCCATCGCGTCGAGGTAGCCCCGGTGTCCGGTGCCGGGCGGCAGCGGGATGTTGAGGTTGCAGCCCGTCCCCGCACCCTCGCCCCGGTCGGCGAAATCGCCGGTGTCCATCGGGAAGTTCCGCTCCTGGTGCAGCGAAACCGTCAGCACGTCGTCGCGGCCGTAGAAGATCGCTTCGGTGCCGTTGCCGTGGTGGACATCCCAGTCGAGCACCGCGACGCGGTCGGCCTTTCCCTCGGCCAGCGCCGCCTCGAGGGCGATGGCGATGTTGGCCAGCAGGCAGAAGCCCTGCGGAAAGTCCGGCAGGCAGTGGTGGCCGGGCGGACGCGACAGGGCGTAGGCGGTCTCTGTCTCGCCGTCCAGCACGGCGAAGAGCGCGGCGCGGGCGAGGCCCGCGGAGAGTTTCGCGATCTCGAAGCCGCCCTTGCCGAAGGGGGTGCGCAAGCCAAGCTCGCCTCCGCCGGCATCGGAAAGCCTCCGGAATTCGGTCAGGTAGGAGCCGGGGTGAATGCGCAGAAGTTCGTCGGAGGTGGCTGGATCGGCGCCGCGGACGTCGAGATCGCGGATGAGGCCGGTGACGTCGAGAAGGTTCTTGAGGCGGCGCTTCGTCTCGGGGCTTTCGGGGAGCCCGCCGGCGGCGAGCGGCTGGACGAGGCCACCCACCGGCACGGTGAGCGCGTAGTTGCCACCCGAATGCCAGAAACAACTTTCGTCCCAGAAGAAACCCGTGCCCATCCGATCCCGTTCCCCATGTGATTTCCGCGATCCTACGAGGTGAACTTGGCACGTCCAGCCCCAGAGCCCCTGCCGCCGCTCGCGACCTTCATGGGTCACGACGGCACCGTCACCGTCCGCGTGACGCCCGGGGCGTCGCATCCGCGGGTGCAGGCGTCGGGCGGAACGATCAGCGTCTACGTCTCCGAGCCGCCCGAGGACGCCACCACCAACGCGGCGGTGGCGGCCGCGCTCGCCAGTGCTTTCGGAGTGCCGAAGGCGAACCTCGAACTGATCCGCGGCGGGACCGCGCGGGAGAGGGTGTTCCGGGTGAAGTGAACATAGACTGGACCTGCCCGAAACGGGACTCCGGGGCGCGTGCCTGGACGCAGGGGCGCCTGCGGGCGGTCCGCGAGACCCGAGCTCCCGTCGCGGCCCGCTACTTCTTTTCGCCGGCCGTCATCCGCAGCTGATAGACCCCTTCGGGCAGGTCGAGCGCCGCGACGAGATCGCGGACCTGGGCTTCGGAAAAGGTGATCTTCTGGACCCGGTCGGTGCGCGGGTCGAGTTGTTCCAGCGTCACGCAATCCTCGAAGGCGGTGACGGTGATGTCCTCTTCGCGATGCGTTGCCGGATCGTCGACGAGGGTGATGACGGTGGCGTCGAAGACGTGCTCGATGGTGAACATGGTCCAAGAGTGGGGCGCCGGGGCCGGGTTCGCAAGGGGCGGGAACGCGACGGGGCGCCGCCGGGTTGGAGAGGAGGCAACCCCAAGGAGTTCCGACATGACCCCCGACAGCCGGATACCGCTGAGAAGCGGACGCGAGATGCCCGTGATGGGGCTGGGCACGTGGAAGCTGACCCGCGACACCGCCGAGACGGTGCAAAGCGCGATCGAGGCCGGATACCGCATGATCGACACGGCGGTGGACTATGGCAGCCAGCCGGGAATCGGCGCGGCGATCCAGGCGAGCGAGACGAACCGGGACGCGCTCTACTTGGTGACGAAGATCGAGGAGACGGATGACCCGATGGACGGTGTCCGGCGCGACCTTGGCGAGTTGCAACTCGAGTATGCGGACCTCACGCTGATCCATCGGCCGCCGCCGGACGGGCCGGGCGAGGCACTCTGGCGCGGCCTGATGCAGGCGCGGGACGCGGGACTTGTGCGCGACATCGGCGTGAGCAACTACTCCGCCGACCTGATCGACCGGCTGGCGGACGCCACCGGAGAGATGCCCGCGGTGAACCAGGTGGAGTGGAGCCCGTTCGGGCACGACGAGCGGCTGATCGAGCATCATCGCGGGGCGGGAATCGTGCTGCAGGCCTACAGCCCGCTCACCCGCGCCGAGCGACTCGAGGACGCGATGCTGATCGAGATCGGGCGGCGGCACGGCAAGACGCCGGCGCAGGTGCTGGTCCGCTGGAACCTCCAGAAGGGCTCCGTGCCGCTGCCCAAGGCGAATCACGAGGCGCATTTCCGCGAGAACCTCGACGTCTTCGACTTCGATCTCGACGAACGCGACCTGGAGCGGCTCGACGGGCTGAACGACCGGTGGTCGGCGTTGGGCTCGTTGCCCTACGTCTGAGGCGGTCGCTCGCGCTGGCGTGACTGGAAGTTCCGGCGGCCGGCGGACTAGGGTCGCCACGGTGTCGATGGAGGCGGGATATGCGGGCGATCGTTCTGGCGGTGGTTCTGGCTCTGGCGGGGTGCGGCGGGGTCGTCGTGAGCGGACCCGCCCCCGGCGCGCGGCCGGTTGGCCCGGCGCAGACCGCTCCGGTGGACGTGTCGCGGTCCGCCTCGACCTTCGTCGCGGTCGTCAACCGGGTCGAACCGGTGGCCGAGAGCGTGTGCCGTCGGAACGCGCCGCGGCTCGACTGCGATTTCCTGATCGTCGTGGACGACCGGCCGGGGTTGCCGCCCAACGCCTTCCAGACGCTCGACGCGCGGGGGCGGCCGGTGATCGGGTTCACTCTGGCGCTGATCCGGGACGCGCGCAACGCCGACGAACTGGCCTTCATCCTGGGCCACGAGGCGGCGCATCACATCGCCGGGCACATTCCGCAAACCCAGCAGCGCGCGGCCGAGGGGGCGCTTCTGGGCGGGCTGCTCGCCACGCTGGGGGGATTCGACGCCGAGGGCGTGGAGACGGTGAGCCGGGTTGGCGCCACCGTGGGGGCGCGGCGGTTTTCCAGGGAGTTCGAACTCGAGGCGGACGCGATCGGCACCGTGATCGCCGCGCAGGCCGGCTTCGATCCGGTGCGGGGGGCGGAGTTCTTCACCCGGTCGCCCGATCCCGGCGACCGTTTTCTCGGCAGCCATCCGCCGAACGCCGACCGGATCGCCACAGTGCGGCGGACGGCGGCGCAGCTCTAGCTCCCTTGATCCGGATCAAGGCGCCCGGGCCGAATCCCCCGCACGCTCGGGGCATCAACTTCGGAGGCTGCGATGTCCTGTATGACCCGACTGAACCGTCATGCCGACCTGGTGGGCCGGATGGCCGACACGCTTGGCGTGGACCTTGCCGAGGAACTGCAGCGGGGGAACTTTTCGCCCGAGAGCTGGCGGGCGACCGTCCTGAACTGCACCGCCTGCAACAACCCCGAGGGATGCCAGACATGGCTCGAGGCGCATCGCGACGGGGCGGACGAGACGCCCGGCTACTGCCGGAACAAGACGCAACTCGAAGCGCTGGCGGGGCACTGATGGCTGGGGATCATGTGAACAGGATCGGCGACTCGGCCGCGGAGCGACATTTCTGGCTGACGCAGGGGATGGCGCGGACCGTCGGCGTCAACATCACCGAGGAGATCGCGCGCGGAAAGCTGACGCGCGAGGATTTTGCCAACATGGTGGTGCGCTGCGGCTCCTGCGAGTTCTCGGAGCGCTGCGTTCGGTGGATGGCCGAAGGACGGCACATCGACGAGGGCCCGCCCGGCTTTTGCCTTAACCACGAGTCGATCCAGACGCTGAAGGCGCTGAAAGAGACCGCCTGAGCGCACCGCCGCGCGGCCCTTGCGCGCCATGCGGTGATCGGAGACAACGGGCCGAACCGCTGCCGGTTGCGGGCGGCGCTGCGGCGAGGCATCACGTCTTCCATGAAGGACAGACCAACCGAGGCGGACGCGGCCGGGACGATCCGGCGGGTGCTGCGTGAGGAAGCGGCGGCGATCGCGGACTTCGCCGACGGTGCGGAGAACGGGGCGGAGGCCTGTGCCGAGGCGGCGACGCTGATCCACGGCACCGCCGGGCCACTCATCGTCGTCGGCATCGGGAAGTCCGGCCACATCGGCCGGAAGATCGCGGCGACGTTCCGGTCGCTCGGCAAGCCCGCGGTCTTCGTCCATGCCGCCGAGGCGAGTCATGGCGATCTGGGACTTCTTCAGCCCGGCTCCGCGGCGCTGGTCCTGTCGAACTCGGGCGAGACCACCGAGCTTTCCGATATCCTCCACTACTGCCGGACGCACGGCATCCCCGTGATCGGCGTGACCGGGCGCGGGCAGAGCGCGCTCGCCCGGGCGAGCGTCGTGCCAATCGTCTACGGTCCGGTCGTGGAAGCCTGCCGGAACGGCCTCGCGCCGACCACCTCGACGACGCTGATGCTCGCCATCGGGGACGCGCTCGCCGTCACGGTGTCCGAACTCATGGGCGCGCAGGCCGAGGACTTCCGGCGCTTCCATCCGGGCGGGCGGCTGGGCGCGCGGCTACTGACGGTGGGCGAACTGATGCGGACGGGCGAAGACCTGCCGCTGGTGGACCCCGACAGCCCGATGAGCGAGATCGTCGTGACGATGTCCGAGAAGGCACTGGGCGTGGCGATTCTCTTCCGCGACGGGGAAATCGCCGGCCTGATCACGGACGGAGACCTGCGCCGGAACGCGGCGCGGCTCTGGGAGGTGATGCCCGGCGACATCGCGACACGGGAGCCGGTCCGCATCGGTCCCGGCATGCTCGTGAAGGACGCGATGGAGTTGATGTCGCAACGAAAGATCACGTCGTGCCTTGTCGAGGACGCCGAGCGTCGCCTGGCCGGACTGATCCACATCCACGACTGCATCCGCTCGGGTGCGGCGGATTGAGACGAGCCGCGCGCTAAAATAGTTGTCACTGTCAAACTTTTTTGGTTTGGTCCTGTGCTACAAATGACGTGGTTGCCGATATCCGGCACACCGCGCGACAAATGGGAGGACGACATGAGAAGACGTCATCTGGTTGGCGCGGCACTGGCTTCCGCCGTTGCCGTTGCCGCAGCAAGCCAGGCGCTTGCGCAGGAATACACCTTCAAACTCCATCACATGCTCGGTGCGCAGGCGCCGGCGCAGACGAACATGCTCGAGCCCTGGGCGCGCCAGGTCGAGGAGGCCTCGGACGGCCGGATCGAGATCGAGATCTTCCCGGCGATGTCGCTGGGCGGCACGCCGCCCGAACTCGTCCAGCAGGCTCGCGACGGCGTGGTCGACCTCGTCTGGACCGTGAACGGCTACACGCCCGGACAGTTTCCGCGCACCGAGGTCTTCGAGCTTCCGGGGGTCTTCCTCAACGACATCAAGGCCGCGAACCTCGCCATGTACGACATGTTCGAGGAGCAACTGAAGGACGACTACCGGGGCCTCGAGGTCATGTGGCTCCACGTCCATGGCGGCCAGGCGATCATGTCCGTCGACGAGGAAGTGCGGTCGCCCGAGGACATGGCCGGCATGAAGATCCGCATCCCGTCGCGGACCGGCGCCTGGGTGATCGAGGCGCTCGGCGCCTCGCCCGTCGCGATGCCCGTGCCGGAAGTGCCGGCCGCGCTGTCCAAGAAGGTGGCTGAGGCGACGCTCCTGCCGTGGGAGATCATTCCGCCGCTGAAGTTGCAGAACCAGATCGACTACTTCATCGAGGGTCACGACCAGACCCGGCTGGGCACCACGACGTTCCAGGTCTCGATGAACAAGGCGCGCTGGGACAGCCTGCCCGACGACATCAAGCAGATCTTCCGCGACGCCTCGGGCCGGGAATGGTGGGCCGATGTGGCCGAAGCCTGGCGCGCGGGCGACGACTTCGGGATCAAGATGGCGACCGACGCGGGCAAGACCCACGTCGTCCTGACCGAGGACGAGACGCAGGCGTTCCTCGACAGGCTCGTGCCCGTCCAGCAGCGCTGGATCGACGAGGTCGGGGGCAAGGGGCTCGATGGAGCCGCCCTCGTTCAGACCGCAAAGGACATGATCGCGAAGAACTCCGACTAGGATGAACGACAGGGCGATCTCCGGGACGAGGCTTCACGGCCTCGTCCTTCGCCTGTGCACGGGCTGGGCGGTGCTCGGCGGCTTCGTCCTTCTGGCGGTCGTCGTGGTCAACGTAGCGTCGATCGTCGGTTTCGCGGTCCTCAACGTCTCGATCACCGGGGATTTCGAGCTGACCGAGATGGGTGTCGCCATCGCCGCCTTCGCCTTCCTGCCCTACTGCCAGATCGCCGGGCTGAACGTCACCGCCGACATCTTCACCGCCCGCGCCTCGCGCTTCTGGCTGTCCCTCTTCTCGCTTCTGGGCGCGGCGATCGCGCTCGTCTTCGGGGCGGTGATGCTCTGGCGGATGACCTACGGAATGCTCGACCAGAAGACCTACGACTCGACGACCGCGATCCTGCAGATCCCGCTCTGGTGGGGATACGCGGCCTGCCTTCTGTCGCTCGCGCTTCTGGTCGTGGCGAGCGTTGCCTCGCTCGTCGACGCGGCGACCGGAATGGCGCGGAGGTAGCGCCGGATGGACCCGGTCACGCTCGGTATCTTCGCGCTCGTCGTCCTCGTCGGTCTGATCGCGATCCGGATCCCGATCGCCTACGCGATGATCGTCGTGGGCGGCGTGGGCATCATGTACGTCAACGGCCCGCTCCTCTTGATGAGCCAGCTCAAGACCCTGGGCTGGGGGGTGTTCTCGAACTACGGGCTGTCGGTGGTGCCGATGTTCGTGCTGATGGGGGCGCTCGCCTCGCGGGCGGGGCTGTCGCAGGACCTGTTCCGGGGCGCCAACGCATGGCTCGGCTGGCTCCGGGGCGGCACGGCGATGGCGGCGATCGCGGGTTGCGCGGGCTTCGGGGCGGTCTGCGGATCGTCGCTCGCCACCGCCTCCACCATGGGGCGCGTCGCGCTGCCGGAGCTCAAGCGCTACCGCTATTCGGACGCGCTCGCTACGGGGTCGCTGGCGGCGGGGGGCGTGCTCGGCATCCTCATTCCACCGTCGGTCGTGCTCATCATCTACGCCATCATCGTCGAGGCCAACATCGTCACCATGTTCGCCGCCGCGATGATCCCCGGCATTCTTGCCGTCGTGCTGTTCATCCTGACGATCGCGATCTACGTGGCGATCTGGCCCGAAGCGGGGCCGCGCCACGGCGGCGTCGACCGGGCCGAGTTCCGGCGCGCGACGCTGGGCCTGATCCCGGTCATGGTGATCTTCGGGCTCGTCCTCGGGGGCATTTACGGCGGCGTCTTCAACCCGACACCGGCGGCGGCGGTGGGTGTGGCGCTGGTCTGGATCTACGGGGCGATCCGGCGGAAGATCAAATGGGCCGAGCTTGTCGATTCGCTCAAGGAGACGGCCGGCACCACGGGGATGATCTATCTCATCATCCTCGGCGCGGAACTCATGAAGATCTTCATGAGCCGGATCGGCCTGCCGCAGTCGACGGCGGCCTGGATCCTCGAGTCGGGCTACGCGCCGATGGCGGTGATGGTCATCCTGCTGATCGCGCTGATCCTGCTGGGCTGCCTGATGGACAGCCTCAGCATGATCCTGCTCGTGATCCCGTTCTTCTGGCCGGTGCTGACCGAGCTCAACGGCGGGCTCTACATGCCCGCCGAAGGGTCGGGCTTCGGCATGTCGACGGAGGATCTGAAGATCTGGTTCGGCATCCTTGCGCTGATCGTCGTGGAACTGGGGCTGATCACGCCGCCTGTGGGCATGAACGTCTTCGTCATCTCGGCGATGGCGAAGGACGTGCCGATGATCGAGACGTTCAAGGGCGTCATGCCGTTCTTCGCCGCCGAGATCGTCCGGGTCGGGGCCCTGCTTGCATTCCCTGCGATCACGCTCTGGCTTCCGTCGCTGCTGAATTGATCGCGCTTGGCGCCGGCATCCGCCCGGCGCAGGGATTTCCGCGGCTCAGCGCCCGCGCTTGGAACTTCGCACCGCAGCCGGACTGACCGGCCTCGACAGAAAGGGACCGACATGACCGACCTCACACCCCCGTTCCGCGCCGACCACGTGGGGAGCCTGCTGCGCCCGAAATCCGTGGCGGAAGCGCGGAAGAAGTATTTCGAGGACCGCTCGATCGGCGCCGAGGAGCTCAAGGCGGCCGAAGACGCGGCGATCCCCGGTCTCATCGCGATGCAGGAGGAGGTCGGCCTCAAGGCCGTGACCGACGGCGAGGCGCGGCGGTCGTTCTGGCACTACGACTTCATGGGGATGCTCGAGGGGCTCGATCTGGAAGAGCGTGAACCGGAGGGCGGCGTCCAGTTCGCGGGCGTGAAGCTCAGACCGATCTTTCCGACGATCACCGGCAAGCTCGGATTTCCCGCCGACCACCCGATGCTGGAGCACTTCAGGTTCGTGAAGGAACACACGAAGGTCGTTCCAAAAATCTCGATTCCCGGCCCGTCCTGCTGCCATTTCCGGGTGGATCGGGCGGACATTCATCCGAAGGAATATCGCGACGACCCGCAGGCGATCTTCGACGATCTGGTCAAGACCTACAGGACCGCGGTGCAGGCGTTCTACGACGTGGGATGCCGCTATCTCCAGATGGACGACATCTTCTTCGCCTATCTCTGCGACCCCAGGCACCGGCAGGCAAAGGCGGAGGCGGGGCAGGACCCCGACCGGCTGATCGAGCGCTATTCCTGGATGCTGAGGGAGGCGATCAGGGACCGGCCGGAGGACATGATCATCGGGATGCACATGTGCCGGGGCAACTTCCGGTCGACCCATGCCGCCGAGGGCGCCTACGACATGGCGGCCGAGGCGATCTTTTCTACCGGCGTCGACGTGTTCTTCATGGAATACGACACCGACAGGGCCGGCGGGCTCGAGCCGCTGAGACTGCTGCCGAAAGGCAAGCAGCGCGTCATGCCGGGCTTCATCACGACGAAGACGGGCGAGCTGGAGGACCTCGACTGGCTCAAGGCGAAGTTCGACGAGGCGTCAGCGTACTGCGACCTCGACCAGCTTGGCATCGCCCCGCAGTGCGGGTTCGCCTCGACCGAGGAGGGCAACGCGATCACCGAGGACGACCAGCGGCGCAAGCTGGAGCTTGTGGTGAAGACCGCCGAGGCGATCTGGGGCGGCGTCTGAGCCGCCGACGCCGGGAACCCTGCATCCCGCGCGCCCGTTGATGGCCTGGAGCGCGCGGGCCGGACATCCGCACCGGCCGCCCTTGACGGCGCTCAACCGTCCGAGGCGACCGGGGTGGTAGGCTTTGCCGACCCATGTGGAGGTTCCCATGCCATACATTCGATTTTTCCTTTTCGCGCTGGTCTGCGCCGTCGGCGGTCCCGCGCTTGCCCAGACCGAACGGGAAGTCATCGGGGGCGATCTGTTCATCGCGGGCTCCGGCAGTCCGGGCGACGTGCAGGCGACGCGCGATCTATTCGCGGCCGGCGGATCGCTCACCGTCGCGGGGGAGGTGGCGCAGGACGCTCATTTCGCGGGCTTCGACATCGACGTGGAGACCGATGTCGCCGACGACGTCTATGCCGCCGGAGCCTCGGTCACCGTCCGCGCGAACGTGGGCGAGGACCTGACGGCGGCGGGGTTCAGCGTTCGGCTGGCCGACGCGGGCGAGGTGGCGGGCAACGCGCGGCTCACCGGGGCCTCGGTCGTGGTGGACGGGCCGGTCCGGGGGGCGCTTCTGGCCTCCGGCGGCGAGGTCGTCCTCAACTCCGAGATCGGCGGCGACGTCCGCATCTTCGCGGGCGACTTACGCTTCGGATCCGGCGCGAGGATCGCCGGAGACTTGCGCTACGCCGCGCCCGAAGAAGTCGACATTCCCGCCTCCGTCATCGATCCGGCCCGGGTGCGGTTCGAGCGGACCGAACGCTGGGAGGGGGTCGAACGGGCGACGCGGGAGTGGCGTGGGCCGGAGTACCCCGCATTTCCCGGCACGTCCGCGATCCTCGGCGCTCTTGTCGTCACCATCGGGTTCTTCGTCGTGCTCGCGGCGGTGGCGCTCGCCATCTGGCCGGCGCGGATCGAGGCGTTGCGGCAGGAGGCGCTGGCGCGGCCGGGTCGGGCGCTTCTGGGCGGCGTCCTCGGCCTGGCGGTCATCTTCGGGCTGGCGCCGATCGCGGTCATGACGATCCTCGGCATCCCGCTTCTGCCCGTGATCCTGCTGGCGCTTCTGGCGATCTGGATCCTGGGCTACGCGCTCGGCGTCTACATCCTCGCGCTGCGCGTCTGGATCGGCCTGGGCGGAAGCGAGCCGACGATGCCCGGCCGTCTGGCGGTCTTCGCCGCCGGTATCCTGATCGTCGCGCTGCTGAACGTGATCCCGTTCGTCGGCTGGGTGATCAACTTCACCCTCGTGCTCTTCGGGATCGGCGCGCTGGCCATGCCGATCTTCGGCGCGCTCTTCTCGCCGCGCAAGCAAGGCGCGGAGCCCGAGTGACCGGGTTCAGTCGGCTTCGGCCGTCTCCTCGAGGCGGCCGGGGTCGAGGACGGTCACCCGCTGCGCCGTCGGAAGCTCGATGATCCCCGCCTCGCGGAGATCTGTGAAGGCGCGGCTGACGGTTTCGGTCCTGAGACCCAGAAAATCGGCGATGTCGGTGCGGCTCATGGGAAGATCGATGCGGATGCCGTCGGCGTCGTGACGGCCGATCCGGCGCAGCAGCGCGTGGAGAAACGACGATACCCGCTCGCGCGACGACTTGCGGCCAAGCGTCATCAGGTGGTCCTGCATGTTGCCGATCTCGAAGAGCGCCGCCGCGGCGAGAAAGGCCGATTCGGCGGCCGGGCCCGATCCTTCGCGCGGGAGCCGCGCGGGGAGCACACGGACCCGCGCCCCGGTCAGGGCGTCGCAGTCGGTGTTGCGCCGGCCCTCGACCGGAAAGCCCACGATATCGCCGGGATAGCCGAAGGCTATGACCTGCTGGCGGCCTTTCTCGGTCACCCGGCTGAGTCTCAGAACGCCCTCGGTGACCTGATAGATGCTCTCGCCGTCGTCCCCCTGATGGAACAGGAATTGTCCCTGGCTCAGCCTGAGCGTGACCTCTGACGAGGACTGCCCGCGCGTCTTTCGCGGCCTGACGGACTGCGCCCGCCCCAGGAAACCGGTGTCGTATGCTGCATACATGCGGTGCCCTCCCAGATTATCCTGAGCATCGGGGAACCATGTCGCAGGCCAATCGTCATTCGTGTATCAAAATGTATCTGGAAATATTCTGCGTTTCGCATATATGTATATTGCAGGCTGCTGGGCAATCTCATGACTGAGCAGACGATTCTCATTGTCGACGACGACGCGAAGGTGCGCACTCTCCTGCGCCGGACTCTCGAGGCCGACGGATTCCAGGCATGCGAGGCCGGCGACCGGGCGGAAACGCTGTCCGCGCTCGCCGATGCGCCGGTATCGCTCGTCACGCTCGACCTCAATCTCGGCGACGAGAACGGCTTCGACCTCGCGCGTGAGATCCAGCGCGCGCACAGGGTGCCGATCATCATGGTGACGGGGCGGGGCGATGTCATCGACCGCGTCGTGGGCCTCGAACTGGGCGCCGACGACTACATCGTGAAGCCGTTCCACCCGCGGGAGATGGTCGCGCGTGTGCGCACGGTGCTGCGCCGCGCGGACGCCCCGGTTCCGACCACCGGCGAGCCGGATGCCGGACATGGCATCGGCCACGGGACGCGGTACGAGTTCGACCGGATGCGGGCGGACCCGGACAGGCTCGAGCTTCTGGATCGCGCGGGCGCGCCCGTGGACCTGACCGCGGGGGATTTCCGGCTTCTGGAGGTTTTCCTCGTGTCGCCGCGGCGGGTCCTCTCGCGCGACGCGATCCTCGACAGGCTCCATGGGCGGAGCTGGTCGCCCTACGACCGGACGATCGACAACCAGGTCGCGCGGCTCAGGAAGAAGATCGAGCAAGACCCGGCCCACCCGAGGCTGATCAAGACGGTTCGCGGGATCGGCTACAGCTTCGCCGCCGAGGTGCGCCGGCTCTAGACGGGCGGCCCCGCGAGCGTCCGGGTGATCGCCCCGGCCAGATCCTCCTGACGATAGGGCTTCCGGATCAGCGGGTAGCCGTCGACGATCTCGGCATCGGTCATCTCGCCCGCGTAGCCGGTCGTCAGCAGCACCGGGATGTCCGGCCGTTCCGCCCGCAGCGCCCGGGCGAGGTCGAGGCCCGTCATCTGTCCCGGCATCATCATGTCCGAGAAGACGAGGTCGATATCGCCGCCGTCCCGCACGAGGTCGAGCGCGTCGGCCGCGTTTTCCACTTCGAGAACGGTGTAGCCGAGGGCGGTGAGGCGGACGCCCGTCATCCTGCGGACGGCGGAGTCGTCCTCCACGACGAGGACGATCTCGCCCCGGCCCGGCAGCGGCGGGGCCACGCCCGGCGACGGCGCCGTCTCCGCGGCCGCCGCCGCGTCCGCCTGCGGCAGGTAGATGCTGACGGTCGTGCCCTGTCCGGGCTCGCTGTAGAGCGTGATGTGCCCGCCCGATTGCCGCACGAAGCCGTAGGCGGTGGCGAGCCCGAGGCCGGTGCCCTTCCCGGGCGGTTTCGTGGTGAAGAACGGCTCGAACGCCCGCCGCCGAGCCTCCGCGTCCATTCCGGTTCCGGAATCCGAGAGCGACACCCGGACGTAGCGCCCCGGCGCGACATCGATTTCCTGAGCAAGATACGCCGCGTCGATCTCGACGTTTTCCGTCGTCACGAGAATCACGCCCTCGTCCTCGAGCGCGTCCTCGGCGTTTCGGAGGAGGTTCAGAAGGGCGCTCTGGAACTGCGCGGTGTCGACATGGATCGCGGCCGTGTCGCGGTCTAGCGTCATGTGGAGCTGGTGCCCCCGCTTCAGGGTCCGGCGGAACAGCGTCGCGGCCCGTTCGACGATCTCACTGGTCTCGAGGCGCTCCGGCGCGAGGCGGCTCTGCCGCGCGAAGGCGAGCAGCCGGCCCGTCAGGTCCGCGCCGAGTTCCGCCGCTTCGAGCGCGTCATGGATGAGAGAGCGGACGTCCGGGGTGACGTCGCGGTGCGAGACGAGTTCCAGATTGCCGATGATGAGCGTGAGGATGTTGTTGAAATCGTGCGCGATGCCGCCGGTCATCTCGCCGATGGCGCCGAGACGCTGGGACCGTTCGAGCGCGGCCTGCGCCGCCCTGCGCTGCGAGAGGTCGTGAAGGATGGCGACGAAGTGGAGGCGGCCCGCCGACTGCGACCGCCCGATCGACAGATGCAGCGGAAACAGCGTTCCGTCCTTGCGCCGGCCTTCGAGTTCGCGGCCCTTGCCGATGATCCTCTCTTCGCCGGTGGCGATGTGGTGTGCCATGTAGGCGTCGTGCCGGCTGGCCTCGCGCTCGGGCATCAGGATTTTGACGGCCTGGCCGACAAGCTCGGGCTCCTCGTAGCGGAAGAGCCGGTAGGCCGCGCGATTGCAGCGCAGGATGCGGCCGTGGGCGTCTGCGACCACGATGGCATCGGCTGCCGCGGCGAGGAGCGCCTCAAGCTCGCTGTTGTCGGTGCGTTTGTCCACGCGCCCTCCGTTCCCGATCCGAACGGAAGAGTTCCACGTGACGGCCGCTGCGTCAAACGTCGAGCGTCCTGCGGCTTGCAGGTCCCTGCGTGAGTTCCTGCAGGACGTTGAGATGCGCGATGAGGTCCGAGAGCGTGATGACGCCGACGAACCGCCCCTGATCCTCGACGATGTACTTCCGCCGACCCGACGAGGTGATGCGCTTCAGGAGCGTCTCGAGCGGTTCTCCCGGCGCTGCGCGGGCGGCGTTGTCGAGCGGGACGAAGATATCCTCGACGCGGATCGTGTCCCAGTTCTCGCGGTCGACGCCGCGAACCGTCGCGGTGTCGACGAAGCCGATCGCGCGTCCGTCCTCGACGACCGGAACGAAGCCGACGCCGTGACCGAGCATGATGTCGTCGACGAGATCGCGGACGGTCTGGCCGGGCGCGACGGTCAGGGCCGCGCTCGTGACGAGTTGCCCGACCGTGCGGCCGCTGAGGGATTGGCGCATCAGCATCTGCTGATAAGTGCCGCGCGCGGCGGAGGCGAGAAAGAGGCCGATGAGGATGGGCCAGAGGCCGCCGATGACGCCGGCGCCCGAGAAGAGCGCGAAGAGGCCGAGCGCGATGAAGGCGTAACCGAAAAGCGTGCCGGAGAGGCTGGCCAGCCGCGTGGCCTGCAGCACGTTCCCCTTCACCCGCCACAGGACCGCCCGCAGAACCCGGCCGCCATCGAGCGGAAAGGCAGGCAGGAGATTGAAGAGCGCGAGGATCAGGTTGATTGCCGCCAGATACTCGAAAAGCGCCACGAGCCCCTGCGACGCGCCGGCCGCGGCCGCGGTGCCGGCGGCGAGCCAGGAGACGCCCGCGATGGCCACGCTCATGACCGGGCCCGCGATGGCGATCCAGAATTCCGAGACCGCGCTTTCCGGCTCCTGCTCGAGTTCCGCCACGCCGCCGAAAAGAAAGAGCGTGATGCCGCCGACGCCGAGCCCGAAGCGGCGCGCGACGAGCGAATGGGCGAGTTCGTGCAGGATGAGCCCCGCGAAGAGCCCCAGCATCGCGACGATTGACAGCGCGAAGAGGTCCGCCCGGCTGAGGTCCGGAACCCGCTCCGGGAAGTAGCCGGTCGCGAGGCTCCAGACGATGAGCGCCGCGATGATCAGCCAGCTCGGGTCGACCCGAATCTGGAAGCCGAAGACGTCGAAAAGTTTGAGCGCGTTGGAAAACATGAAGGCCTCCCAGCCCGATGCTAGCGCTGTCGGCTTGCGGACCGATTGACGGTTCTCAAGCGGACCAGATGAACGCGCGGACCGCAGCGAGGGTTTCCTCCGGCGTGCCGGAGGCGTCGATCGTGGTCCAGCCCACCGCACCGGGAGCGCGGGACAGTTGCTTCAGGACGACGGCCGCGTCCGCGTCGGAGGCGTCGCCGGTCCGGGCGGACACCCGCGCCAGCAGCGTCTCGCGCGGTGCCGTGAGCCAGAGCGCGGTCACGGACGCGTCGATCTCCCCGCGCACCGCATCGACGAGGCCGCGGTCCTCCCGGTCGAGCCAGGTGGCGTCGAGGATCACGGAATGACCCGCGGCAAGACAGGTGCGGGCGGTGTCGATCATCGACCGGTAGACCTGCTCGCTGACCTCCGGCCCGTAGGCGGCCTCGGGGAGAGGATCGAGCGGATCGCGACCCAGCCGGATCTTGCGGATCTCGTCGCTTCTGAGATGCACCGCGCCCGGCGCCGGCGGCAGATCGGGCGCGAGATCGCGGGCGACGCGGGTCTTGCCGGTCCCAGACACCCCCCCGATGGCGACCAGACGCGGCGGCGGCGGGGAGAGATGGGCGATCGCCTCGGTGAGGTACTCCCGCGCTTCGGGCAGAAGCGCGCCCGAGCCGGTCGCTCTGGCGGTCTGCACGTCGACCATGGCGCGGATGGCGGAGCGGACCGCGAGAAACAGGGGAAGAGCGGCAAGCGCCTCATGGTCCTGCGTGCGGATCAGATAGGCGTTCAGACACAGATTGGCCTGCCGGGTCAGGCCCCGGTGATGCAGGTCCATGAGCAGGAAGGCGAGGTCGTAGAAGGTGTCGCAGGTGCCGAGGCGTTCGTCGAATTCGAGCGCGTCGAAAGGCACCGGTGCGCCGTCGAGGAGGACGAGATTCGCGAGGTGAAGGTCGCTGTGGCAGCGGCGGACGCGGCCCTCGGCGGTGCGGCGGGTGAGGAGAGGGGCGGTTCGGGCGACGTGGTCGGTGGCCTTTTCGTCGAACGTTTCGATGCCTTCCGTGCCGAGGTCGTCGTGCATGCCGGCGAAGACGCGGCCCAGTTCCTCGATGATCTCGCGGATCAGGTCGGCGCCGTCCGCGGTCAGGACCTCGGCGGTGTCGTGATAGTCGGCTACCGCCACGCCGAGATCGCGGGCGAGGGCGTCGTCGAGCTGGCCGGCCTCTGCGATGCGGTCGAGCTGTGCCGCCCCGGGAAAGCGGCGCATCTCGAGAGCGTATTCCACCGGCTCTCCCGCTCCGTCGATGGCGAGCGCGCCGTCCTCCTCGCGGGTGATCGGCACGACGCGGCGGTAGAGCGTCGGCGCGGCGCGGGCGTTGAGCGACAGTTCGCGGTCGAGGATCTTCTTGCGTTTCCCGAGGGTCGAGAAGTCGAGATAGTCGTACTTCACGGCGCGCTTCATCTTCCAGGCCGTGTCGCCGGCGAGGAAGACGTGGGCGCAGTGCGTGTCGATCCGTTCGACCCGCGTCACGCCGTGGCTCACGGGATCGGCGAGAAAGGCGATCACCCCGGATTGATCGTCAGGCACGTCGGGCTCCGCTCTGTGAGGTCCGGGCTCAGGATTAGGCCGCGGCGCGGCACGGGGCCTTGAGGCAGGTCAAGGGGGACGGGATCCGGCCCCGGCCTGCCTCGGTCAGGCGCCCAGCAGCATCACGGCCAGAGGCACCGGTGATACCGCGACGGCAATCGTGAGAACCGTCGGCCACGGGGCGAAGACCCCGCTCAATCCCGCCATCATCATGATCCCGCCGCCGCCGCCGATCACGGCATTTCCGGGGGTGTTCACCGCGAGCGCAAGCGCAAGATAGCGGTGACGGAGAGCCAGGGCCACCGTGCGCGGCGGCGTGCCGTCGAGCAGCATCGCCAGCCGCGCATCGCGCGACAGGGGCGCGGCGCGCGCCACGAGATCGGCCGCGCGGCGCATCCGCAGGACGGCGAGCAGTCGCGCCAGTGACGTGATCGGCAGGAGGCAGCCGACCGAGTAGGCCAGAAGCATTGCCAGAACCGTCGCGCCATAGACCAGCGGCGCGATGGCGGCGCCGAAGGCCGTGAGCATCGCGATTCCGATCTCGGCCCCCGGCACGAAGGGGAGCGCCAGAAGACCGATGTAGGCCAGCGCCCCCAGCATGATCGCCCGGTGCACGGTCTGTTCGTTGTCGGGCATGATCGTGAGGTCCAGCGCGTCGCGTATCAGATGCGCCCCCCACGTCGCCACGACGACGACGGCAATCAGCGCGACGATCCGCAGCGCGATGGAAAGGGGTGTCGGACCGGAGGCCGTCCGCGCGGGCTGCATCACCCGCTGATTGCCTCGACCTTCGGCGACGTCGGGGATCCCTCGGCAAGCAGGTTGATCTGCCGGGTCCAGTACCAGCGCCGGGTGGTCCATGTTCCCTCGACGCGCATCTCGTCTCCCTCGACGATGCCATACCAGACGACGGTATGCGGAGCGTCGGGGCACCGGGTGGTGGAGGTGAAATGGATCGTCTCGCCATCGCGCGAGGTCCGGTAGTCGTTCCAGCCGAACTCGCAATAGATCTGGCAGCGCGACGACTGGAACCGGCCGTCCACGAAACTGAGCACGGTCTCGGGCAGGTCCGCGCCGGTTTCCGTGATCGCGCCGGACAGGCGGAAGGCGCGTCCGTCCAGCTCGGCTCCCGGCTGCCACTGGCGGTCGGGCACCGCGAAGTCGGGCACGTCCTTGGTCATGACGGTGACGGCGGTCGCGCCTGTTCCCAAGGCAACGACGGCTGCGGCGGCGGCTTGCAGGATAGGTGTCACTCGCGTCCTCCCGTTTGCGACACGATAACCGCGGTTTCCTGCTTCGGCCAAGCGGAAACGCCTTTCGGGCCCGTCGCGAAGGCCCCTCGGCCGGACGCCGATCAAGCCGTGGGCGGCGTGCTCATATGTCGAGCGTGGTGACCTTCTCCCACTCCGACAGATGCGCCTTGAAGGCGTTCCATTCGGCGGTCTTGAGCTTGAGGAAGGCCGCGGAGAAATCCTCGCCGAGGGCCGATTTCAGCGCCTTGTCCCGGTCGAAGGCGCGGAGCGCGTCGAGGAGGTTGAGCGGCAGTACGGGCGCGCCTTTCGCCTTCTCGGGCTCGGTGTACATGTTGTTGTCGCGACGCTTGCCGGGATCGGCCTTGGTGGCAAGTCCGTCGAGGCCCGCGGCGATGATCGCGGCCTGCAGGAGATAGGGGTTTGCCGCGCCATCGGGCAGGCGCAGCTCGAACCGGCCCGGGCCGGGAATGCGGACCATGTGAGTGCGGTTGTTGCCGGTCCAGGTCACGGTGTTGGGCGCCCACGTCGCGCCCGAGCGTGTGGGGGCGCCGTTGATCCGCTTGTAGCTGTTGACCGTCGGATTGGTGATCGCGGCCATGCCCTGGGCGTGCTTCATGATCCCGCCGAGGAAGTGGTAGCCGTCCTGCGAGAGACCGAGTTCGTCCCCGGGATCCTCGAAGGCGTTGTTGCCGTCCGCGTCCCAGACCGAGATATGCGTGTGGCAGCCGTTGCCGGTGACGGTCTCGAGCGGCTTCGGCATGAAGGTGGCGCGCAGCCCGTGCTTCTCGGCGACCGACTTGACCATGAACTTGAAGAAGGAGTGGCGGTCGGCGGTGGTCATCGCGTCGGCGAAGTCCCAGTTCATCTCGAACTGTCCGTTCGCGTCCTCGTGGTCGTTCTGGTAGGGGCCCCAGCCGAGGTCGAGCATGTCGTCGCAGATCTCGGAGATCACGTCGTAGCGGCGCATCACCGCCTGCTGGTCGTAGCAGGGCTTGTCGGCGATGTCGGCGGGGTCGGAGATGTCCGAGCCGTCGGGCAGGAGCAGGAAGAACTCTGCCTCGACGCCCGTCTTGACGGTGAGACCCATCTCCCTGGCGCGCGCGGTCTGGGCGGCGAGCACGTTGCGCGGCGCGTCCGAGAGAAGCGCGCCGTCCATCATGCAGGTGGACGCGACCCAGGCGACCTCGGGCTTCCAGGGAAGCCGGATCGCGGTGTCTGGGACCGGCACGGCGAGCATGTCGGGATCGGCGGGGGAGCTGTCGAGCCAGGTCGCGAAGGCGGCGAAGCCCGCCCCGTCCGTCTCCATGTCGCCGATGGCGGCTGCGGGGACGAGCTTCGCCCGTTGAGCGCCGAAGAGGTCGGTGAAGGACACCATGAAATACTTGACGCCGTGCTTTTTCGCGAAACTGGCGAGGCTCTTGCCCATGGTGTCCGTCTCCTTTTCTAGTAGCCGCCCTTGCCGGGGATCCAGTCCGTCCCGGCGAGCGGCACCTGCGCCATCGCGGCGGCCTCGATGGTGAGCGCGCAGAGGTCCTCGGGTTCGAGGTTGTGAAGGTGGCTCTTGCCGCAGGCGCGGGCGAGCGTCTGGGCCTCGAGCGTCAATGCCTTCAGGTAGTTGCGCAGGCGGCGGCCGCCTTCGACCGGGTCGAGGCGGGCCTCCAGGTCGGGATCCTGCGTGGTGATGCCCGCCGGATCCAGGCCTTCGTGCCAGTCGTCGTAGGCGCCGGCTGTGGTGCCGAGCCTGTTGTACTCGGCCTCCCACTTGGGGTCGTTGTCGCCGAGCGCCACGAGCGCCGCGGTGCCGATCGAGACGGCGTCGGCGCCGAGGGCGAGCGCCTTGGCCACGTCCGCGCCGCTGCGGATGCCGCCCGAGACGACGAGCTGCACCTTGCGGTGCATGCCCAGCTCCTGAAGCGCGCGCACGGCGGGCCGCAGGCAGGCCAGCGTCGGCATGCCCACGTGTTCGATGAAGACGTCCTGCGTGGCGGCGGTGCCGCCCTGCATCCCGTCGAGGACCACCACATCGGCCCCCGCCTTCACGGCCAGCGCCGTGTCGTAGTAGGGCCGCGCGCCGCCGATCTTGACGTAGATCGGTGTCTCCCAGCCGGTGATCTCGCGCAGCTCCAGAATCTTGATCTCGAGGTCGTCGGGACCGGTCCAGTCGGGGTGGCGGCAGGCCGAGCGCTGGTCGATGCCCACGGGCAGATCGCGCATGCCGGCCACGCGGTCGGAGATCTTCTGGCCGAGAAGCATGCCGCCGCCGCCCGGCTTCGCGCCCTGTCCCACGACGATCTCGATCGCGTCGGCGCGGCGCAGGTCGTCGGAGTTCATGCCGTAGCGGGAGGGCAGGTACTGGTAGACGAGCAGTTTCGAATGCCCGCGTTCCTCGGGTGTCATGCCGCCGTCGCCCGTCGTGGTGGAGGTGCCCGCGAGGGTCGCGCCCCGTCCCAGGGCTTCCTTCGCGTTGGCCGAGAGCGAGCCGAAGGACATCCCCGCGATGGTCACGGGGATCTCGAGGTGGAGCGGTCTGGAGGCGAAACGGGCGCCGAGGGTCACGTTCGTGTCGCATCGCTCGCGGTAGCCTTCGAGGGGGTAGCGGCTCATCGAGGCGCCGAGGAAGAGAAGATCGTCGAAATGCGGCACGCGTCGCTTCGCGCCACCGCCGCGGATGTCGTAGATGCCGGTCGCGGCGGCGCGGCGAATCTCGGAATTGACCTCGTTGGAGAAGGTCCAGCTTTGCCGCGGCGCGGTGAAGGGAATACGGGGATCGTGCTCGGTCATGGCGGGTTTCAATACTCCCCGGCGTTGTCGATGTCGAAATTGTACAAGCGCCGGGCGGAGCCGTAGCGGCGGAAGGAGGCCGGATCGGCGTCCATCCGGGCGGCCTCGAGGAGCGTTTCGAGCGCCGCGAGGTGCTCGGGCCGCATCTCCTTCTCGACGCAGTCGGCGCCGAGGGACTTGACCGTCCCGCGCACGAAGAGGCGGGCCTCGTAGAGCGAATCTCCCAGCGCGTCGCCCGCGTCGCCGCAGACGACGAGGTTGCCCTTCTGGCCCATGAAGGCGGACATGTGGCCGATGTTGCCGCCGACGACGATGTCGATGCCCTTCATCGAGATGCCGCATCGGGACGAGGCGTTGCCCCTGATGACGAGAAGTCCGCCCCGTCCGGTGGCGCCCGCGTATTGCGACGCGTCGCCGTCGACGATCACCGTCCCCGACATCATGTTCTCCGCCACGCCCGGCCCGGCGTTGCCGCTGATGCGGACCGTGGCGTGCTTGTTCATGCCGGCGCAGTAGTAGCCCGTGGGGCCGTTCACGGTAACGTCGAGCGGCGCGTCGAGGCCCACGGCGATGGCGTGGCGGCCCTGCGGGTTGAGGATCTCCCACGCGGTTTCGTTGGTGGTCCCCGCCTGCGCCTGAAGCGCCGCGTTCATCTCGCGCAGGGTGCCGGCTGCGAGGTCGTAGGACTGCATCAGCGGCTCCAGAAATAGACGGTGGCGGGCTCGGGCTCCCAGACCTTCGCCGCCTCGATGCCGGGCAGTCCCGCGAGCGCGCGGTATTCCGATCCGAAGGCCACGTAACGGTCGGTTTCGGCGAGAACGGCGGGCTTGCAGGCGATCGGGTCGCGCAGCACGCCGAAGCCGTCGCGGGTGCCCACGACGAAGGTGTAGAAGCCGTCGAGGTCCGTCAGCCCCGTTTCGAGCGCCTGGCCCAGGTTCGCGCCCTCGGCCATCCGCGCGGTGAGATAGGCGGCGGCGACCTCGCTGTCGTTGTCGGTCTCGAAGGCGAGGCCCTCGCGGACGAGATCGCGGCGGAGCGCGTTGTGATTCGAGAGCGAGCCGTTGTGGACGAGGCACTGGTCGGGGCCGGTCGAGAACGGATGCGCGCCCATCGTGGTGACGGCGCTTTCGGTCGCCATGCGGGTGTGGCCGACGCCATGGGTGCCCGTCATGGCGGCGAGACCGAAGCGGGACGCCACGTCGCGGGGGAGGCCCACCTCCTTGTAGATCTCGATGGCGTCGCCGAAGGACATCACCGAGAGGCCGGGGCGCAGGCCCGGAAGCGCGGCGCGGGCCGCGTCGAGCGCCTCGGCCGGGAGCGTCAGGACGGCGTGGGTGTCGCGGGTCGTGAGCGCGACGGGGGCGCCGATGGCCTGCGACAGCGCCTGGTCGAGAAGCGGGAAGTCGGCGGCGGGGCTCTCGGACCGCAGCGTCATGCGAACGCTGCCGCCCGGCGCGCCGTAGACGGCGAAACCCGCGCTGTCGGGGCCGCGCTCGCTCATCTGCACGAGCATGTCCGCCATCAGCGCGCCGAGGCGCGTCTCCAGCGTGGGGTCTTTCAGAAAGAGGCCGACGATGCCGCACATGAGGCCGACTCCCGCTTCGTCTTCATCCCGGAGACTAGCGCACGCACGGCAGGAGCGGCAATCGGTAGGAATAAAAGTTTCCCTTGAAGAAAGTGCGCCGGCTCGCAAAGCGGGCGGGGCGCTCAAATAACGGGCAGACGGTGGGCGTCGAGCCGGATGGGCTTCAGCAACAGCCCCCGGGGCGGTCCGTGCCGTGAAGGTGAAGGGGGCGCCGGAAACTGACCCGATCCGGGTCGGCGCGGCCAGCCGCGTTCCGCCGTCAGTCCTGCCGCGCCGGGTAGGCGATGATCGACAGGTAGCGCGCTGGCAGCTCGACCAGCACCTCCGGCCCGTGCGGCGCGTCGGCGTCGAAGAAGAAGCTGTCGCCGGGGCGGAGGGGATAGGTGCGCTCGCCGTGGCGGTAGTCGACGGCGCCCTCGAGCATGTAGAGGAATTCCATCCCCTCGTGCTGGAAGGCGGGAAAGACGTCCGACGCCGTCGTCAGCGTGATGAGGTAGGGCTCCACGATCACGCCCGAGGAGTTCGAGCCGAGGTGGCCCAGGAGGTTGTACTGGTGCCCGGCGCGGGTGCCGGTGCGCTCGGTCTCGACGCCTTCGCCGGCCTTCACGTGAATCGCCGGGCGCGTCTCCTCGAAGCCGCGGAAGAAGGCGGTGAGCGGGACCGAGAGCGCCTGCGCCAGCGCCTGCAGCGTGGTGAGCGACGGCGAGGCCTGGCCGTTCTCGATCTTCGACAGCATGCCGCCGGAGAGCCCGCTGGTCCGGGCGAGATCGGCGACGGTGCGGCCCTGCTGCTGGCGCAGCGCGCGGACCTCGCGGCCGATCGCGACCTCGAGCACCTTCTCTCGCGCGCGGCGCGGCCTGTGCGGGTCCTGGGTGAGGCGGGGCGTGGTCATGGGCGCGACTATCGGCGAGGCGGGCCCGGGCGGCAAGCGCCGGGGCGGGAGGGGCTGTCTGCCCCTCCCGAACCCTCCCCGAGGATATTTCGGGACAGATGGAGGCCCGTCAGGCGGCGACCGTCCTCGGGCGCGAGCGCAGGAGGATGCCGGCGATTATGCCCATGTTGAGGAGGTTCCAGCCGATCCCGTTCAGGAAGGCCGCCTGATAGGAGCCGGTGAGGTCGTAGATCAGGCCCGACATCCAGCCGCCGAGCGCCATGCCGAAGATCGTGGCCATCATGACGAGCCCGACGCGGGCGCCGGCCTCGCGGGCCGGGAGGTACTCGCGGACGATGATCGCGTAGGCCGGGACGATCCCGCCCTGCGACAGCCCGAAGATCAGGCTCACGAGGTAGAGCGAGGTGAGCCCCGAGGTGGGAAGGTAGAGGCAGAGCGCGAGCATCTGCAGCGTCGAGCCCAGCAGCAGCGTCTTCACGCCGCCGAACCGGTCGGCGAGAAATCCCGAGATCAGGCGGGAGCCGACCCCGCCCAGAAGCATCAGCGAGAGCATCTGGGAGCCCACCGCGGGTCCGTAGCCGAGGTCGACGCAGAACGAGACGATGTGCACCTGCGGCATCGACATCGCGACGCAGCAGGCGACGCCGGCGAGCGCGAGGAGCCATTGCAGCGTGCGCGGCGAGAGGTCGGTGCGGCGGGCGTTGAGGGAGGCCGCGGTCTCGGCGCGCATGCTCGCCTCGTGCGGCACCCGGCGGCGGAGGAGGAGGGAGGCGGGGACCACCAGCGTGACGACGGTCGCGGCGATCACGAAATAGGCGGCGCGCCAGCCGGTCTCGGCGAGGATCCCGGCGAGCAGGATCGGCCAGATCGCGCCCGCGAGATAGTTGCCGGAAGCGGCGACAGCCACCGCGATGCCGCGGCGGGCCATGAACCAGTGCGAGATGTCGGCGATGAGCGGGCCGAAGAACGTGGCGCTTCCGAACCCCAGTAGAAGGTGGAAGGCGGACAGGAGGGCGACCGAGCCGGAGACGGCCGAAAGCGCGAAGCCCAGCGAAATGATGACGGAGGCGGCCATGAGCGCGCGGGTGATGCCGAAGCGGTCCAGCACCCGGCCCATCACGAGATTGCCGAGCGCGAAGCCCACCATGCAGAGCGTGTAGGGCAGCGAGGCCGCGGCGCGGGTCGTGCCGAATTCGGCCTCGATCGCCGGCATGACCACGATCACCGCCCACATCCCGACATTGCCGATGCAGGCGATGGCGAGCGTGATGGCGAGCCGGCCCCAGGAATATCGGCTGTCGTGGACGTCCATGGCGCGACGTTAGTGCCGGGCGCCGACGCTGTCGAACGGCTTTTGCGCCGGGGGTCGGGACGATTCGACGGGCCGGTGCGACGGAGGCCTGGAAACAGTTTCGCCCGACCGCGGAGATTGTTCCAAGTCTCTCCGACGGGGGCGAATCTGGCGGGAGCCTGGCGAAACGCCGCTGGCGCCCCGGTTTTTCCCGAGCTTGCCCGGAGTCTGCCGCAATGGACGTAACCTTACCCAAACAAATCAATTGCCGGTCACAGTTTAATCGACTTTACTCGGCTTATTGGCGTCGTTGTGTACGTACGAGTGATGGAGCGTGTTGTGCTCGCTGTGAAGCAAGAAACCCTTGAAGTTGCCATTCCCGTCCGGGTCGACCCGGACCCTTACTCACCGACGCTGATGAAATCCTTGCAAGAACTCATATCCTCGATGCCGGACATCAAGGTCAGGGCGATCGCCCAGGATCTCGATCTCTACGAGCGCACAGGCCACATGACCCGCCTGATCGACGACGTCTTGCGCCGCGCCAGGTGCCTGGCCGACGCGGACCGCATCATGGAATCCTTCTGAGGCCGCCCGGCCCGGGCATCGTCCGGTCTCATCGTCCGGCTTCGCGGATCCTCGACGGCGACCGGCGCCCTCACGGCCGGCTGAGCGCGCCCATGTCGACCTCGACTTCCTCCGACAGGCTAGCCAGCGAATCGTGGAGGAGTTGCAGCAGATACCTGGGGTTGTGCACGTAGCCGCCGGGATCCTTCGCCGCCACCTGATAGTTGTAGGCCGCCTTGAGCAGGCGCGGCGTCCAGCTCTGGTACCTGTTGGGGAAGGCGGCCTCGCCGTCGCCGATCGTCCCGTCGCCGTCGGTATCGGTGAAGAAGTAGGGAAACGAGTCCTTGTCGTATCCGATGGGCGTTCCGGCCACGTCCGCGGCATAGCGCTGGATCGCGTCGTAGAGCCGGGCGTGGAGCCCGTTGATCTCGGCATGGATGCCGCCCGCGTTGCTGCCGTCGCCGTCGAAATCGGCCGGCTGCATGCGGATGTCCCTTAGATCCTCGACGCCCTGGTGGCAGGCGAGGCAGCCGTCCGTCGCGACTTCGGTCGTGTGGGCCTCGTGGCAGGCGACGCAGGTGTCGGCGCCGGGCACGTGGCGGAACGTCCCCGCATAGCTCTGGCCGGGATACTGGAACCCGCCGCGCACGTCCGAGCCCGCCATCACGGCGGCGGCGATGCCGTAGTGGATGTTGATGAAGCCGAGGTCGGGGGAGACGGTGTCCTCCGCGAGGTCGGAGGTCGCCGAGACGACGGTCTCCGTCGACGTGCGTCCCGCATGGCAGACGGTGCAGGTGGCGGATGCGCCCAGGCCCTCGACGGTGACGCCCGAGGGGAAGGTGAAGGCGTCGAGCGCGTGCGCCTCGTCGGTGTGGCAGGAGGCACACCCTATGACCGCGCCGGTCGCGGCGGGGTGGTCGACGACGCCCGCCGGGGTGCCGTCGGTTCCGAGGAAGTCGAGGAAACCCGGCTGCGAATGGCAGGCGGCGCAGTTCTCGGGAACGGCGCCG
>Ga0102932_1000152_pt1 | contig 31419 bp, 22 predicted proteins | sample SalPonR1_C_D2_MG_FD_78212 | JGI IMG/M metagenome (GOLD analysis project Ga0102932, IMG submission 78212) | Salt pond soil microbial communities from South San Francisco under conditions of wetland restoration - Salt Pond MetaG R1_C_D2_MG | ecosystem: Environmental > Aquatic > Marine > Intertidal...
ATTGAATGCCTCCCACTCCGCGGGGTCGTCGCCGGGGAGATCCTGGGGATGCAATGCGTCGAGCGCCACCGCCAGTCCCCTGGCGTCCCTCGACCATTGCTGACCGACGCTATTCCAGTCCCGACCGACGAGATGGCGGACCACACCCGGGCGGACATTCCAGCGGGCGGCCAGGCCCTTTATCAACGGGGCGCCCGAGTCGACGAATGAGCGCAGGTCTTCCCCGAAGCTCCGGGGTTCCGCGACGACGGCCGTCAGTAGCAGGCTGGGGAACGTCTTGGCGAACTGCAGGCGATAGCGCTGAAACCGACTGTGTGCGAGGTAGTTGTAGACCCGCAGATCGAAGCGCCGGCCGGTGCTGGCCATGGGCAGCACCTCGGGGTCCATCAACCTGCGGAAACTCCGCAGCGCCTCGCCGAGATCGTGTCGCAACTCTGCCCGGGCGGTCCACTCACGCTTTGCGAGCCGGGTTTCGGGAATCCCCGCGGCCGTGCCTCTCGCGGTCGGCCCTCTGACGTACGCAAATGCGACTTTCTCGATCTCCCAGAGGCGCTCATCGATGCGACGAATCGGCGGAGGCGCCAGGGAAAGCGATCCGACCCCGAGATCTTTACGCAGCAGGGACTCGATCGAGCTCTTTGTGAACGCCTGCGCCGAGACGCGAGCCAGGCTCTCGGCGGCGGCGCTCAGCCGTTCATCCGTCCAGGCGGCTTTCTGGAGCATCAGCATCCAGACGGTCGCGTCCTCCAGCCGCATGAGCGCCACGCTCTTTATGTGGCCGAGAGCCGGGGGTCCGACGAGAAACTCCGACCTCGGGAAGACCACGACATCGGTTATCGGGCTGGGCGCATCCATGGATGTCTGAATGAGGTTGCAGATTGGTTCCACGGGTTCTCGCTCTATGTTGATACGACGCTGCTGCGGCGCTGGCGCGACAAATGAGGCCCCCCGGCTCACCGGTCCGCGCGTGCTGCGGACAAAAGGAGGCCGTCGCCACGCGTGCATGCGGTGGCGAATTTGGAGCAGTCCAGGGACTATCCGAAGTTACCCGAAAATGCGTCCGGGTCAAAAAGGTTTTCCGAAGCGTCCGGCAACCCTTTGATTCGACGATCGTGGCAGCCGGACCCGGGTCGACCAGCGCAAAAGCCGTGCGCAACCGACGGCAAAACCGCCCGTTCCGTCCCGGATCGGCTGACGCCGCCCGCCTCTCCGGTCATTCGGCGCGTGCCGCCGAGGCCGTCTCCGAGCGCTCCAGGCGTGCCGCGCAGAATTTGAACTCCGGTATTTTCCCGAACGGATCGAGGGCCGGGTTGGTGAGGGCATTAGCCGGCGCTTCCGCGTAGCAGAAGGGCACGAAGACGACACCGGCCGGCACGGCCGGATCGGCGCGGACGGTCAGCTCGATATGCCCGCGACGCGTCTGTATGCGCACCCGGGCGCCCGGCTCCAGGCCGAACCGGCGCAGTTCCGACGGCGACACGCTGGCGACGGCTGCCGGTTCGAGGGCGTCGAGCACATGCGAACGGCGGGTCAGTGCCCCTGTGTGCCAGTGCTCGAGCTGTCGACCGGTGGTCAGGATGAGTGGATATTGCTCGTCCGGCAGCTCATCGGGCGGCACCAGGTCGGCCGGCACGAGCCGCGCGCGGCCGCTGTCGGTGGGGAATCCGTCCTCGAACACCACCGCTTTGCCGGCCGCATCCGGCGCTTCGCAGGGGTAGGTCACGGCGCTCTCCGCGGCGAGGCGTTGCCAGGAGATGTTGTCCAGCGATCCCATGACCGACTGCATCTCGGCGTGAACCTCGGCGGGCCCGCCGTAATGCCAGTCCAGACCGAGGCGCCGGCCCATCTGCTCGACGATCCAGAGATCCTGCCGTGCATCGCCGGGCGGCTCCAGCGCACGGCGCCCCATCTGTATCTGGCGGTTGGTATTGGTGACCGTGCCGTCTTTCTCCGGCCATGCCGAGGCCGGCAGCACCACGTCGGCGTGAAAGGCGGTCTCGGTCAGGAACAGGTCCTGTACCACCAGGTGTTCGAGCTTCGCGAGAGCCGCCCGGGCATTGTCGGCGTCGGGGTCGGACATGGCGGGGTTCTCGCCCATGATGTACATGCCTCGCACATCACCGTCGCGAATCGCATGCATGATCTCGACCACCGTCAGCCCGGCTGCGGGTTCGAGCGGCGTGCCCCAGACGTTCTGGAATCGCCGGCGCACGTCGTCGTCGTCGACCGGCTGGTAGTCCGGGTAGACCATGGGGATCAGGCCCGCGTCCGATGCGCCCTGCACGTTGTTCTGGCCGCGCAGCGGGTGCAGCCCCGTCCCCGGTCGGCCGACATGGCCGGTGATCATCGCGAGCGCAATCAGGCAGCGCGCGTTGTCCGTCCCGTGCACGTGCTGGGAGATGCCCATGCCCCAGAAGATGATTGCGCGCTCGGCTTTCGCGTAGGTACGGGCGACCAGCCGGATGGTATCCGGATCGATGCCGCACACGGCGGCCATCGACTCCGGTGTGAATTCCTCGAGATTGCGCTCGAGGTCCGCGAAGCCCTCGGTATGTTGCTCGACGTAGGAGCGGTCGTAGAGTCCCTCTGTGACGATGACGTTGAGCATGGCGTTCAGCAGCGCTACATCGCTACCCGGCCGGAACTGAAGCATGTGGGTCGCGTGACGCTTCAGCGCCTGGCCGCGGGGATCCATGACGATCAGCGTCCGCTCTTTCGCCGCCTGCTTGAAGAAGGTGGCTGCCACCGGGTGGTTCTCGGTGGGATTCGCGCCGGTCACCAGGATCACGTCGGCGTCGGCGCAGGCGGTGAACGGGGCGGTGACCGCCGCCGAGCCGATGCCCTCCATGAGTGCCGCAACCGACGAGGCATGGCACAAGCGGGTGCAGTGATCGACGTTGTTGGTGCCGAAGCCGGTCCGCACCAGTTTCTGGAACAGGTAGGCTTCCTCGTTCGAGCACTTCGCCGAGCCGAAGCCGGCCAGCGCATCCGCGCCGTCGCGGTCGCGGATGCGCGAGAATCCACCGGCCGCCCGATCGAGGGCCTCCTCCCAGGTGGCCGTACGGAAATGGGTCCAGGGATCGGCCGGATCGACGTCGCAATCGGATGCCTTCGGCGCGTCGTCACGGCGGATCAATGGCTGCGTCAGCCGGTGCGGATGGCTCACGTAGTCGAATCCGAAGCGGCCCTTCACGCAGAGCCGGTTGGCGTTGGCCGGGCCGTCGCGTCCGTTCACCGCACGGATCTCGTTGTCCGCCACCCGGTAGGCGATCTGACAGCCGACGCCGCAATAGGGGCAGACGCTGTGCACCTCTTTGAAAGACTCGTCGCGGCCCACGCCGCGCTCGTCGACCAGTGCCGCCTCGATCAGTGCACCCGTCGGGCAGGCCTGCACGCATTCCCCACAGGCCACACAGGTGCTGTCGCCCATCGGATCGTCGAAATCGAACACGACCTTCGAGCCGATACCGCGGTGGGCCATGCCGATGACGTCGTTGACCTGTACCTCCCGGCACGCCCGCACGCAGAGGGTGCAATGGATGCACGCATCGAGGCGCACGTGCATGGCGGGATGGCTGGCGTCCGGCACGGGCGCGGTGCGCTGCGGGTACCGGCTCGACCTGACGTCCATCGATTCCGCCCAGTGCCAGAATCGCGATTCCGGGTCGGGAGCCATGTCCCGCGGCGGCTGGTCGGCCAGTAACAACTCCAGCACGCCGGCGCGCGCGGCACGGGCGCGGGGGCTGTCGGTGGACACTTCCATGCCGTCGGCCGGGAGTCTCGCGCAGGAGGCGGCGAGGACGCGCTCGCCCTCGATCTCCACCATGCACAGACGGCAGTTGCCGTCGGCCCGGTAGCCCGGCGCATCCGCATGGCACAGGTGGGGGATGACGGTGCCGTGGCGTTTCGCGACGGACCAGATCGTCTCGCTTGCGCGCGCCTCGACCTGCACGCCGTCCAGCGTGAAGCGGACCGGCGCGGTCATTCGAGTTCCTCGGGAAAATACTCGAGCACGCAGCGCAGGGGATTGGGTGCGGCCTGGCCCAGTCCGCAGATGGATGCATCCGCCATGGTCTGCGCCAGAGCGCTGAGCAGCGGCTCGTCCCAGACCGGCCGGCTCATGAGGGCGACGGCCTTCTCGGTGCCGACGCGGCATGGCGTGCACTGGCCGCAGCTTTCGTCCTCGAAGAAGCGCATCAGATTCAGCGCAGCGTCCTTTACGCTGTCCCGGTCGGACAGGACGATCACGGCATGCGAGCCGATGATCGCGCCGTGTTCCTCCAGGCGGCCGAAATCGAGCGGCAGGTAATCGAGCCGGGCCGGCAGGATGCCGCCCGATGCGCCGCCCGGCAGGTAGGCCTTGAGCGTGTGTCCCTCCTGCATGCCGCCGCAGTACTCGTCGATGAGTTCGCGTACGCTGATTCCTGCCGGCGCCTGCTTCACGCCCGGTTCGCGCACCCGCCCCGATACGGAATAGCTGCGCAGTCCGACGCCGTCGTTACGTCCGTGACCGGCGGCCCAGTCGCCGCCTTTCTCGAGGATGTCCCGCACCCAGTAGAGGGTCTCGACGTTCTGCACCAGCGTCGGCAGCCCGAACAGCCCGGCCTCCGCGACGTAGGGCGGGCGGAGTCTCGGCAGGCCGCGCTTGCCCTCGATGGACTCGATCATGGCGGACTCTTCGCCGCAGATATAGGCACCTGCGCCCCGGCGAAGGTGCATGCCCGTGTGGCGCATGAGCCCGGCGGATTCCAGCTTCGGCAGTTCGGTCAGCAATAGGGACCGGATCGCGGGGTACTCGTCCCGCAGGTAGATGTAGACGGCTTCCGCCTCGATCGCCCAGGCGCCGATCAGCACGCCCTCCAGGAAGCGCATCGGATCGCGCTCGAGATAGAACCGGTCCTTGAACGTGCCCGGCTCGCCTTCGTCGGCGTTGACGGCCATGAGTCGAGGGGCGGGCCGGGAGCGAACGATGTGCCACTTGCGCGCCGTCGGGAAGCCGGCGCCACCGAGGCCGCGCAACGCGCCCCGCTCGAGTTCGGCGAGTACGGCGTCCCGCTCCAGCCCGCCGTCCAGGCAGCGCTCGAGCGTCCGGAATCCGCCCGCCTGCCGATAGGCGTCCAGGTCGACGTAGTCCGGCAGGTCCGGCTCGGTGCGCCCGCCATGCGCCGCCTCGAGTGCCGTCGCCGCATCGGCGCGGTCGATCTGGCGCCGGCCGACCACGGCCACGGGCGCATGATCGCAGCGCCCGACGCAAGGGGCACGAAGGACGCGGACATCGGCCCCCGCGTCGCGCTGCAGTGCCTCGCGCAGCTCGGTCGCCCCCATGATCCGGCAGGTCAGGCTGTCGCAGACCCGGATGGTCACGGGAGGTGGCGCCTCCTCGCCGTCGCCGAGTACGTCGAAATGGGCGTAGAAGGTCGCCACCTCGTAGACCTCGGCGAGCGGCAGGTTCATGTACTCGGCCAGCGCTGCCAGGTGGGAAGGCGACAGACAGCCGAAGCGGTCCTGGATGCGGTGCAGGTGCTCGATCAGGAGGTCGCGTCGCAGTGACTGCCCGTCCAGCAGTGTGCGGATCTCGGCCAGGGCATCCGCATCGACCTGACGACCCCGTGGGACATGCCGGGTCCGGCCTCGCCCGGAACCGGGATGACGCGGGCGCGTGCTCCTCGGGTTGTCTGGGCGCATGAGACCTCTCGGGGACCGGTCGCAATCGGCACGTTCGGCTCCGGAGGAGACGACGCGCCACTGTCTCGGTCCATCATAGCGCAGGCGCGCCGACGGCTACTACGTCGACACCGGAGTGCTGCAATGCCGGCCCGGTTCTGCCAAGCTGGCCGGCAGGAAAGCGAGTAAGCCAGTATCCGGTGAGCGAGCAACGACCATGACCCGGCAACGTAACCAGCTCGATATCGTCCTGCTGAGTGGCGATCCCGTCATACCCTATAAACACGGTATCGATGGCCGGATCAGCCCGGACGACGTCGATGCGGCCGATCGGGTACTCTCGGCGGTGGATGGTCTTGACGGATATACCGCACGACATCTCTGCGACCACGAGCAGCTGATCGATCACCTGCGCCGGGAGCCGCCGGATCTCGCCCTCAACTTCTGCGATACCGGTTACCGTAATCTCCTGGCCAACGAGGCCAATGTCCCGGCATTGCTGGAGCTGCTGGAGATTCCCTACACGGGTGCCGGGCCGGCGGCCATGCATCTGTGCGGCGACAAGGCGATGGTGCGGCTGCTCGCCGCCGCCCACGGGGTTCCGGTGCCCAACGAGACTCTGGTCGACCTGCGCTCGGATCCGCTGGTGCGGCCCGAGTTGTACCCGGCCATCATCAAGCCCAACGGCGGCTGTGGAAGCATAGGCGTGACCCGCGATGCCGTGGTCAACGATGCGGCCGAGGCGGAGGCCTACCTGCGCTGGCTGGCCGAGGAGACCGACTGGACCCAGGCGCTGATTCAGGATTTCCTCACCGGCCCGGAATACACGATCGGCCTGGTCGGCAACCCGGGGCAGGGGTTCACCGTGCTGCCGCCGCTGGAGATCGACTACAGCGCGCTCGATCCGTCACTGCCGCCGATACTCACCTACGGCTCCAAGACTGATCCGGACTCGCCGTACTGGCAGACGCTGCAGTTCAGGCAGGCGGAATTCGACGACGAGACCTATGCCCGCCTGGTGGAATACAGCACCTGGGTGTTCGAGCGCCTCGGCTTCCGCGACTATGCCCGGATCGATTTCCGTTCGGGCGCGGACGGCGTACCGCGTCTGCTCGACCCCAATTTCAATCCGACCTGGACCCACGACGGCAAGATGGCACTCATGGCGAGCTGGGCCGGCTACGACTACCCGGAGCTGCTCGGCATGATCCTGGCGGCAGCGCGGGGCCGTTACGGCCTGTAAAGCCCGTTCGGGGCTCGGGCTGATCCCCGGCGGCCGATTCGATTCAGAGCAATCGGCGCGGGAGCGTCTCGTCCCAATCGCGCCGGGACACCTGCTCGCCGCCTTCGAAGGCCTCCAGGCTCGCCTGGATTCGGAAGTTTTCCTTGTCCGCGGACAGGGCGGTGCGGCATTCGATGCGCACGCGCCAGTCACCGCGCCGGAAGATCGTCTTCTGCTCCAGCTCCGCTCGCGCCGTGAGCGGATCGTAGGCATTGATACGGAACGTCTTGCGCACGGTATAGCCGACGGTCAGGTCGATCTCGTCGATGCAGGCCAGAGCCGCGCCCCCGAAGTCGCCCCCGTCGCCGAAGGTCGTGTAGACGGTCTCTTCATTGGTGAGATCGAGCTCGATCATACGCTGGGCCTCGGCCCATTCCAGCGGCGTGTGGTCCGGCCCGGGACCTCTCTCCGGTGATTCGAAGCCCGGCAGGTTCTCGTCTTCGGCCCGGGGCGGGCGTACCGGCAGCTCGAGTTCGCTTGCGCCGGTGATCACGGTCAGCTCCACCGGCTCCGGTGCCGGCCATATCATGGGCCAGTAGGTGGTGGAGACGGCAACCCGCAGGGTGTGGCCCGGCGCGAAGGAGTAGGCAATGTCGTTCAACCGGATCGCAACCCGGTAACGTCGGCCCGGCTCCAGCGGTTGCGGGTGCTCGTGACCGTTGCGGTGGGTCAGGTTGAGCACGCCGAAACTGACGCGACCGGAGGCTCCGTCGGGTGCCACATCGTTCAATCGTACGATGACGTTTGCGACCGGCCGGTCCACCGCGAGTTCCAGGGTGACAACCGGCGAGCCGAATATCTCCAGGGTTTCGGTGAATGGATCGGAATCGAACACGAGCGACTTGCCGTCGTCGGGGCGCTGGTCCAGCGGTGCGTCACCGTCGGCGCCGAAACCGTAGAAGTCGCCGCCGCGCAGGCCGGTGGTCTGCGGCGAAATCAGGCGCATACGGTCCTCCGCGTCGGGGCGCTCGCCCAGCGAGAGCACGTTGAGATACCAGCGGCGTGACGCGATGCGGGGCGACGGCCAGCTGTCTTCGGCCACCCAGCGGCCGGGACGCTCGTCGTGGAACGGCGCGGGCGGGACCCATTCCTCCATCCATGCGCGTATCGCCGGTTCCTCCATGATCCCGTTGTCCTCGCCCCTCAGCCAGTAGTCCCACCACCGGACGGCCTCCTGGAAGAAACCGATGCGCGGTCCAGGCGTCGCAACGTGCGGAAAGGCGTGCGGCCACGGGCCGATCAGCGCTTTTTTCGGGGCCTTCAGGCCTGCCATGAGGCGGGGGATGGCATTGACATAGCCGTCCGCCCAGCCGCCTACGGCGTAGACGGCGCATTCGATGGCGTCATAGTTTTCGCACACCGAGCCGTGCTTCCAGTACTCGTCCCGATCGGGGTGCTGCATCCATACCGCGGGAAAAAGACGATTGCTCTCCAGTCGCTGCAGCCACTTGTTGCGCCAGTCATCCCCGGATATCGCCGGATCGGGCGGACAGGCGGTCAGCGAGAAAAATGCCGATCCCCAGGTGAGATTCTCGTTAAGCAGGCAACCGCCCTTGTAGTGGGCGTCATCCGCGTAACGGTCGTCGGTGGAGCACATCGTGATGATGGCCTTCAGCGCCGGCGGGCGTCGAGCCGCCACCTGCAGCGAATTGAAGCCGGACCAGGACAGCCCGATCATGCCGACGTTGCCGCTGCACCAGGGCTGCTTCGTTATCCATTCGATGGCGTCGACGGCGTCGTCCTGCTCCTGGGCCAGGTATTCGTCGCGCAGGATGCCGTCGGAGTCCCCGGTGCCGCGCACGTCCAGCCGGATACCGGCATAGCCGTGGCCGGCAAAGTAGTGGTGCAGGGGCTCGTCGCGCAGGCGGGTGAAGTCACGCTTGCGGTAGGGCATGTATTCAAGGATCGCCGGGACCGGCGCATCCTCTGCGTCACTGGGCATCCAGATGCGAGCCGCCAGCCGCACGCCATCGCGCATGGGGATCCAGACGTTTTCGAAAACCCTGACGCCTTCTGGAAATTCCTCGACGACTTTCACGGTGTGCCGGTGTTATCTGCTGCCGGCGGCCTTTCAGCCTGCCGCACTGACCTGCTTGTGCGCGCGAAGCTCGTCCACGTGCATGTCGAGCAGCCGCTCCGTCGTCTTGACCAGAGTACGCGCCACCTTGCAGGTGGCCTCGAGGGAGACGGATTCGTTGGGCGCGTGGGCCTGCTCGATCTCGCCCGGGCCGTAGATGACGGTCGGCACATTGGCATGCCGGACCCAGCCCGACATATCGCAGCCGTAGGGCGCGGCGGCTATCGGTGTGGTGGTGCGGAACTCTTCCTCGGCGGACTCGGCCAGCGCGGTCACCTGAGGGTGATCCTGCTTCGTTTCGGCGGAGCCGAAGCCCGACGCCAGTCGCCTGATCCTCGGCGGGTTCTGACTCAGCCAGGGGTCGTCCTTGATGTGGTCCATGATGGCATCGTGGAAACGCGCCTCGGCTTCGTCGATGGTTTCGCCCAGAGCCACGCCGACGCGGACCTGCGCCTCCAGGGAATCCATGACGCTGGATGACCAGAGGCCGCCGTGGATCGTGCCCACGTTGGTAGCGTACGGCAGCGGATGGACCTTCATCAGCGGGTGTTCCACCGCTTCGTTGAGCTTTCTCTCGTCCTCGCGCATGGCCTCGTAGATGGTCATGAAATGGTCCAGGGCGCTCTCGCCCTGCAGGCGTTTGCTGGCGTGCGCGGACTTGCCGGGCACGTTGATCTTCAGCGACATGGCACCAGCGTGGGCGATGACCAGCTCCGGTATGCCATTGGCGCCGAGGGTCGGCTCCGGGATGATGCAGGCATCGGCGTCCCAGCCGCCGCGTATGGCTGCGAGGGTGCCGAGGCCGCTGTCCTCCTCGGCGGGCACGGCGGCGAAGATGATCCGTCCGGGGAAATTGCGGCCGCTCTCCGCGAAAGCCTCGAACACGGCCATGGCGGCGACCAGGCCCGCTTTCATGTCCGAAGCGCCGCAGCCGTGGATGCGGTCGCCGCGGGCCACGCCGGAGAAGGGCTCGTCATTCCAGTTGGCGTAGTCGCCGGGCGGAACCACGTCCACGTGTCCGGTCAGAAGCACCGAAGGACCCGGCTGCTCGCCGCGCAGTACGCCGACCACGACCGGCGCCCAGGCGCGCTCGACCTCGTGACCCGGGTAGCGTGGATCACGCTGCAGTGAAGCAATACCGTCGTTCCAATAGTCGATCTCGGCGTCGAACTGCTGCAGCCAGTTGGCGATGTGCGAGACCGCCGCGTCCTCCTCGCCGGTGACGGAGGGGATGCGGATGAGGGAAACCAGGTTGTCCCGGATACGGTCCTCGTCGACGAACGATGTGCGTCTGGCCATGTCGGCATTCTCCCGTTTGGCGGGTCTCGGGACCCAGGATCGCCATGTCAGTATCGGCCGGGGCGGTGAGCCGCTGCAAGCCGGCCATGTCAGCCGGCCAGCCCGGCGGCGGCGATCTCCGCGCTCATTTCCGACAGCTCCGGAGCCTCGGCAACCCGCGTCAGCTCGGCCCGCATGCGCTCGGCCCGACCCGGCGTCTGCCGGCGCCAGTCCACCAGATTACGAAGGAGTCCTGCGGCCAGCGGCGGGTTTTCCCGGTCGATGGCGAGTACGCAGTCGGCCAGCAGGCAGTAACCGGCGCCGTCCGGCCGATGGAAATGGTGCAGGTTTTCCGTGCAGAAGGTCTCCACCAGTGCGCGCACGCGATTCGGCTGGTCGAGCGAAAAAACCGGGTCCTGCATCAGGCGCCGGACTCGCGCCAGCGCGTCCCCGTGTGCGGCCCGGGCCTGGAGGGCAAGCCATTGATCCATGACCAGGGGTTCGTGTGCCCAGTGCCGCCGGAAGTCGGCAAGCCGGTCTTCGGCATCCGGGGCGTCGCTGTCCGCCAGTAGCGCCAGGGCGGCGAGCCGTTCGCTCATGCCTGCAGCCTCCCGCCATTGGCGCCGGCAGTGGGCGAGCGCGTCGGCGTCACCGGTCGCGAACCAGTATTCCAGGCCCACGTCGCTGAGCCTGCGCGAGCCTGCCTGGCGAACGGTCGGTGGCCCGGCTACGCCGCTACCCGGCGGCTGGATGATTGTCTGCCACCCATCGATCAGCCGCTCGCCCAGCTTGCGCTGCAGGGCTTGGCGGGCGCGGTGGATTGCCTCGTAATCGGGTTGCCGTTCCAGCAGCGTCAACGCCCTCTCGCCCGGCAGCGTCATCAGACTGGCCGCCAGACCGGGGTCGTCTCCGGCCTGCGCGAGAATGGCGGAAAAGGCCTCGAGCAGCGGCTCGGGCGCGCCCGGCTCGCCCGAGACGGCGGCCCGAATGTGCCTCGCTGTCAGCCGCAGGATCGCATCCCGGCGCACACAGGCGTCGTCGTCGAGGCCCGCCACCGTTACGAGTTCGGCTTCCGTGTAGTCGTAATGGATGTGCACGGGGGCGGAAAAGCCGCGCAGCAGCGAAGGAACGGGGGGCTCGTCCATGCCCTGAAAGCGGAAGACCTGCGTGCTGTGGCACAGCTCCAGCACCCGGACATCGGCAGCAGGTGCCGCTTCGTCTTCCAGCCGCAGCGGCAGCCGTCGACCCTCCCGGTCCAGAAAGGCCAGGGCCAGAGGCATGTGCAACGGTTTATCGGTGTGCGGCGCTCCGGACTGACGCACGCTCAGTGTCGCGGAGGCCGATTCCGGATCATGCTCGAGAGTGATCTCCAGGGTCGGCGTGCCGGCCCGGTCGTACCAGTGCGCGAACTGGCTCAGGTCCCGACCCGACACCGCCTCCATGCAGGCCAGGAAATCCTCGACCACGGCCGCGCCGCCGTCGTGACGCTCGAAGAAGCGGTCCGTGCCCCGCCGGAAGGTCCGTTCACCGATCAGCAGGGCCAGCATACGGATGAACTCGGCGCCCTTGCTGTAGACGGTATCGGTGTAGAAATTGTCGATGCGCCGGTAGGCCGAGGGCCGCACCGGGTGAGCCAGCGGGCCGGCGTCCTCCGCGAACTGCCGCGTGCGCATTATTGCCACGTCCTCCAGCCGGCGCACCTCGCCCCAGCCCTGGTCCGCCACGAACTGCTGCTCGCGGAAGACCGTAAAACCCTCCTTCAGCGCGAGCTGGAACCAGTCGCGGCAGGTCACCCGGTTGCCGCTCCAGTTGTGCAGGTATTCATGGGCGACCAGGGCCTCGATGTCGCGGTAGTCGCGGTCGGTGGCGGTCTCGGGATCGGCCAGCACGTAGCGGTCGTTGAAGATGTTCAGTCCCTTGTTCTCCATTGCGCCCATGGTGTAGGCGCTGACCGCCACGGCATTGAATACGTCCAGGTCGTACTCGCGCCCGTAACGCGTCTCGTCCCAGGCCATGGCGCGTCCGATCGTCTGCAGCGCGTGGGCACAGCGGTCCCGGTTGCCGGGCTCGACGTAGATATTGACGGTCACCTCGCGTCCCGACGCCGTCTCGAAGCGGCCACTGCGGCTTTCCAGCTCGCCTGCCACCAGCGCGAACAGGTAGCTCGGCATGGGGTGGGGGTTGTGCCAGACCGCGCGGTGGCGGCCGTTTGGGAGGTCCTCGTGTTCCATCGAGTTACCGTTGCCCAGCAGGACCGGATAGCGCCGTGTGTCGGCGATCAGGGTGGTCGTGAACACGGCCAGCACGTCGGGTCGGTCCGGGAAAAACGTGATGCGTCGGAATGCCTCGGGCTCGCATTGCGTGCACAGCATGCCGCCGGCGCAATACAGGCCCATCAGCTCGGTATTCCGGTCCGGGTGTATCACGACCGTCGTGGACAGCTCGAAACGATCGGGCACATCGGTGATCACGAGGCCGGCCGCGCTCTTTATGAATGCGTCTCCCGTCAGCGGCTCTCCATCCAGCGCGACGGATTCCAGGGCGAGATCCTCGCCGTCGAGCCGCAGCGGTGCCGCGCGATCAGTGGTGTCCGGATTGCGCCGCAGGGACAGCGTGGCCGTCACCCGGGTCGCCGCAGCATCCAGATCGAGAATCAGGTCGGCGCTGTCCACCAGGAAGGCCGGCGGCGTGTAGTCATCTCGTCGGACGGGCTCGGTCATGGGAGCAGGGTAACCGGCTGGCGCAGTAGAGGTATCATCCCCGGTCATGAGCCGACGCGACGACGACGCGACCCACCCGCCGCAACCCGTGCTGCAGCGAGGCCGGGTCACATTGCGGCCGAGCACGCGGGCCGACTGTGACTTCGTTGTGTCCGTGGAGTCGCACCCGGAAAACGCCCGCTTCGTCGGCCAGTGGCCGCCGGAGCGCCATCTGGAATGCATGACCAGTGCCGACAGCCTGCACTGGATCGTGGAGTCCGGGAACCTCCCCATCGGTTACGCCGTGCTGGAGGATGCCGACGACCCGAATCGGAGCCTGTTGCTGCGGCGCATAGCCATCGCCGGCAAGGGGCGGGGACACGGCAGCGCGGCGCTGAGGCTGGTGGCGCGCTACTGCTTCGAGGTACTGGGTTTTCACCGGCTCTGGCTCTATGTCGCCGTGGACAACAAACGCGCTTATCGCTGGTACCTGAAGCACGGCTTCGTCGAGGAGGGTATCGCGAGGGACTGCGAGCGACGGGGTGAGCAGTACGTGTCGATGCACGTGCTTTCCATACTCGAAAGCGAGTACCGCGACACCCTGGGCCGGCCCCGCAGCCGGGCGCGCCCCTCCGCGTCCTGAACCAGGCGCATCTGCGGGTTCAATGCCACGGTCCCGGCTCACACCAGGATATTGCCCCAGCTGTTCGGCAGCACGTCCTCGAAGCGCAGGTCCAGCACGTCCATGATATTGCGGAACTTCACGTGCAACTCCTGCTGGTCCCCGGCGCCGATGAAGATGTCGCCGATCTCGAAGCTGTAGCTGTCCTGGCCGCGCAGTTCGGAGAGCCGCATGCCTTCCTCCACGCCGATATGGATCAACAGCTCGGGATAGATACGCTGCAGCGCCGCGATCTGTTCCCTGGACGGCGTATGAGTCACCACCGTATCCCCGAACACCCGCGGCATGAACTTGCCCGCCATCGGGAAGCGGCCCTCGAGGCGCGGGAAATCGGGCTTCCGGCCCAGCGCTATGTCGATCGCTACCTCGTGGTGTGAGGACCCCGTCGCGATCTGGAATATCGGACAATGGGACTTGGAGATGCGTGGATTGATCTCCAGCAGCCAGATTCTGTCCTCGAACTCGTCCCAGAAGAACTCCATGTTGAACGGCGTATGGTCCAGGCCGATGCGCTCGAGGATCGTGGCGGCATGCTGCTTCATGCGTTCCTGCACACCCTCCGGCAATTGCGAGGGATACTGGTAGCTGAAGAAGCTCACCTGGTTGGAAGTCCTGAGCGAATCGAGGATCGCGTAGACGGTGGTCTCGCCCTTGCAGACGTATCCTTCCAGCGTGCAGAGTCGGCCGCTGATGATGGCCTCGGCGATGCAGGTGGCACCGTCGCCACGATCCGGGAGCGCCTCCCGGTCGTGGCTGTATTGAAGGATGTTGTTGAAGGGTTCCGAGAAGATGGAAATGTTGTCCCGGATCGTCTGCATGGCGACACGGTACTGCTCTTCGTTCTCGATCCGGAAGCCCAGGTAGGAGGAGAACGAGACGCTCGGCTTCAGCCAGAACGGGTACTCCATATTCAGGTCGGCCACGGGGTCGTCGCTGAAGGGGTCCAGCCCCTGATAGTCCGGCGTGCACTCGGGCAGTGCCTCTTCACCGGCGCGCCGGTTCCAGTACTTGTGCTCGCAATACAGCACACTCTCCAGCGTAGGTGTCGGCAGGTCGTGCTCGCGCCGGAGTATCGGCAACATGGATGTGGTGGGAAAGTCCCAGTGGCCGATGATGCCGTCCACGGCGGGCGCCTCTTCCAGCGTCTTGCGCGCCTCGGCCATGATCTCGTCCATGGGGTAGGAAGCCGGCAGCACCATGGTGTCGTAGTCGACGAGTCCGTGGAACTCGTACTCGGTGGCGTTGCGGACCGTCTGCAGTTCCTTCAGATTGAAGTCGTCAAGCCCGATCACGAAGATGTGCTTGGTCATGTTTCGCCTCCGGTGTCTTGCCAGTGGAGTCCTCTGCTTGCTCGACCAGCATATCAAGCGAGCTCGTTCCGGGTATTTCTGCCGCCGAACTGACCGTGCCGTTACGCCGAGGCAGTCGTTGCGCCCCGGCCGGGGCTGGTGACGGCCCTGCATTGTCGCGATAATGACCCCCGTTGTGCGCCTCAGGCGCCATGACCGCAGGCGGGAACCCTCACATGCAACGCTTCCGGAACATCCTTTGTGTGGTGGACAAGCCGTCGGATGCCGCGGCACTCGAGCGCGCCGTGTCCCTGGCGGAGAACAACCAGTCCGCGCTGACTCTCGCCCGGGTGATCCCCCGCCTCTCGACGGACATGCGCCTGCCGGAGGGCGGCCCCACGTCCGAGGCACTGCGCGAGTGGACGAGAGCCCAGCATCTGGAGTCGCTGGAGGCGATGGCTCGTCCCTTCGGCGACAGGATCGATCTCGCCCTGCGGCTGCTGGAGGGGACCGAATTCCTGCAGGTCATCCGCGCCGTGCTGGCGGACGGTTACGACCTGGTTATCAAGGCAGCGGAGGACCCGCCCTATCTCCGACGGCTCTTCGGCGCCGACGACATGCATCTTCTGCGCAAGTGTCCCTGCCCGCTGTGGCTGACCAGGCCCGCGGAGAAGACCAACTACGGCCGGATTCTCGCCGCGGTGGATTTCGACCCGGCGGAGCCGCAGCAAGCGGCCACAGCACTCAACCGCACGATTCTGGAACTGGCCGCTGCGCTGTCGGTCTCGGATTTTGCCGAGTTGCATGTGGTCCATGCGTGGGATGCGCCGGCAGAGGATGTGATCCGGCGCTGGGCCGCCGTGCCCGACAGCGCGGCTGCGGATTACGCGGAGGCGGAGCGGTCGGCGCACGCGAGAGGACTGGAGCACATCGGAGCCCAATTGAAGGACTGGCTCGGAGACGAGAGCTATGACTACATCGCCCCTCGATACCATCTCGCGCGCGGCCCGGCCGTGACTGCGGTGCCACACCTCGTCACGGAACTGGAAGCCGATCTGGTGGTGATGGGGACGGTGGCGCGGACCGGAATCTCGGGGCTGATCATCGGCAATACCGCCGAGTCGATCCTGGAACAACTGCCCTGCGCGGTACTGGCCGTGAAAGGACCGGGTTTCGTCTCGCCGGTACGCCTGCCCCGCTGACCGCTGCCTGCAGGCTCAGGGCAGGCTCTTGTCGCCGAGCTCGCCCTCGGGGATCGCGGTGCGCGCTCTCTGCTCACTCCCCGTGAGCAGATCCACGGCCCGGTCGGCCGCATTCTGGAAGGGCTCCAGCACCAGGTCGGCACCGGCTTCCCGGAGCTCCTCGGTGTCCATTTGCTTGTGTGACGTAACGGCGATCCGGCCCGTGAAACCCGCGCTCCGGCTCACCTGCAGCAGCGTCTCCTGGACGTCCTCGTAACTGAGGCTCGTGGGTTGCACGGGCATCGTCGAGACCAGCCAGCCGGACCGGTCGAGAGGCAGCGTGGCCAGGAATTCCGGGTCGCTCGCATCGCCGTATTCCGCCTCGAGACCCAGGGAGCGCCAGCGCCGCACGGCAACCGGGTTGAAGTCGACCCCCAGGACCGGGATGCCCATGTTGTCGAGACGCATGCCTATCGCGGTGCCGAACCGGCCGAGACCGAAAATGATCACCTCATAGCGGTCCGCGACATGTGCTTCGCCCTCCGCGGGCTCGGCGGGCGTGTTACTGCGCTCGAACACGCCGAGCAGCGGTTCGAATACGGCATACAGCTGGTGCGAGTAAGTGATCATGTAGGTGGATACGCCGATGGTCACGAGTCCCACGAGGGTGACCAGGCCGAGCGCATCGGATGCCACGTGGCCCAGGGAGGCTCCCATGGCGATGAATATGAGCGAGAACTCGCTGATCTGCGCCACGGTGAGACCGGCGAGAAAGCCGGTGCGTTTGCGATAGCCCATTCCCCCCATGATACCCAGCACGATCAGCGGGTTGCCGATCAGGACGAAGAGCGAAAACACGACCGCCGCGAAGATATTGGAACCCAGCACCGACAGGTCGAGCGCAGAGCCGAGGGCGATGAAGAAGAAGAGCAGCAGAAAGTCACGCAGCGGCGCGAGCCTGGCTGCAATGGTCTCGCGGTAGGGGGTGGAGGCGAGAGAGATTCCCGCCAGCAGGCCGCCCACCTCCTTGCCGAGCCCGGCGAGGTCGCCGGCCGCGGCGAAAAGCGCCGCCTGTGCGATGGCGAATACGAGCAGCAGTTCCGGGGCCTGCGCCAGCTTCTCGATGAGCGGGTCGGCAATGTAGCGCACGAAGATCACGACCACCGCGACCAGCGCCAGGCTGGAGACCAGCACCCGGAGCACGGATGCGCCGCCATGTTCGCCGCCGCCCATCCCGATGGCCGAAAGGGCGATCATTGCGAACACCACCACCAGATCCTGGACGATCAGGAAACCGAGCGCGATCTGGCCGTGCAGCGAATCGATTTCGCGCTTGTCGGACAGGAGCTTGACGATAATGATCGTACTCGAGAACGTGAGCGCGACAGCGACGTACAGGCTGGTGACCGCATCGAAGCCCAGCGCGAGCCCGATCAGGAAGCCGAACAGAGAGGTGAACAGGACCTGGCCGAGGCCGGTCATCAGCGAGACCGTGCCCAGGGTCCTGATCAGTTTGATGTCGAGCTTGATTCCGACCAGGAAGAGCAGGACGGCGATGCCCAGCTGCGAGAGCAGTGTGATCTGGGGCTCCGAGCGGACCAGGTCCAGCACGGAGGGGCCCGCCAGCAGTCCGACGGCGATGAAGCTGACGATGAGCGGCTGGCGCAGCAGCAGGCCGATCGAGCCGACCGCCGCCGCCAGCACCAGCAAGGAGGCGATTTCGGTGAACGGCGACTGGTGGATGAGTTCGTACACTGGCGCCCGCTCATGTCAGGAATCCGCGCCGGTCGATGATAGATGAGCGCCGGCCCCGGCGCGACGGCATCGTGACCGGTGCGGGGAACCGCGGAGTCAGGCGTCCTGCTGCCGCTCGATCTCCGCCGCCGGCATTACTCTCGGTCCACGAATATATCCAGCGGCAATACCGCGGTCACACCGACGTTCGGCACGTCGACCAGCTGGCCGATACGCATGTCCACCGCGACGCTGGCGATCATGTACGCCTGTGTCCGGTCATAGCCGTACTCCGCGACGATGTGGTCGATCATGGCAGCCAGCGCATTTCGCGCCGCAAGATTGATGTCGGCAGACAGATTGGTCAGTTCCGCGATCTTCGGCGACTCCAGGTATGCGAGGTCCGCGGGCACGGTGCCCTTCTCTTTCAGCGGGAACCCGGTCACCGCGTAGAAGCGCTCCGAGGGTATCCCGAGTACCCCTGCCGGCCCCTCGTAATGCGGGCCGCGGGACAGGTCGGGCGGGTCGTCGACGATACGGGTGGTGACCGTCAGCCGGCCCCCCATCTCGATGGCCGTGCCCGCCACCTCGCCGTCGCCCTGGGCATAGTGGAAGTCGCCGACAGCGAGTCCGCAGCCATCGACCAGACACGGCAGATAGACGGTGGTGCCGGTCGTGATGTAACGGATGTCCATGTTGCCGCCGTGCTCCCGCGGCGGGATGGTTCGCAGGCATTCCGACGGCTTCGTGCCTTCCGGCCCGCACAAGGCCGCAGGCGCCGCCTCGTCCGGGTCGGGGCCCATCACGGCGCCGCCGGCTCCGAGCAGCTGACTCTCCCGCGTCAGCGCATCGGCGAGCAACGCCTCGCCGGGCAGTGTCGTCACGACGCCCGGAAAACTCGCGTTCGGAATGCGCACGCCCGGCAGTGCGTCGCTGACGGCGTATTCCTCATTAATGCGCCAGACGATGAAACGCTCGTCCGTGCCGAACTGGTCTCCTGCGAAGCCGAACGGTCCGGCGGTGGTCCAGCCGACGTCGTCAGGTTCGAGTGCCTCGATGGTCACCGCCAGCACATCGCCTGCCTTGGCGCCTTCGATAGAGACCGGTCCGGTCAGCGCGTGGACGATGCCGACTCCTTCCCGCGGCATGCTCTTCGCACTCGAGGACTCATCCGGATCGAGGGTCAGGTCGAAAGCGTCGCGGCCGAGAAACACGATACGCTCGCCCGGCTCGGCGCTGGCGACCATCGGGATATCGGGATGCAGGCGGTTGATGCACGCCGGATCGTCCGCGCAGCCCACGTTGCGATCGCCCACGACCACCTCGGCGCTGGCGTCCGTACCGATCGCCAGGCCAGACAGCAGCCCGGCGGACAAACAAATGGAAAGAGCCGATTTCATAGGCACGCCCCGCTGGAATTATTGTTTCACCGCGTGCGCCGAAGCCGGTCGCACCTCGCAGCCAGTCTAGCCGATAGGCGGGAGAACCAGGCAATTTCAACAGCTGGACTCGTAACGCGACACGCTACCGCGGCGGAATGCCGGATTCATGCGTCTTTCTGGCGTTCGATTTCCGCTGCGAGCGTGATGCGCTCGAGTTCCCCCTCGATCGACTCGATCCGTTGCTCCAGTGCGGCCAGCGTCTCCGCAACCGCGGCGTCCGGCTCGTCATTCGGCAACGACGACCGGAGGGCAGCCATCTCGCCGTGCAGTGCGGTGCGCTCGTCTTCCAGTTGGCGTCGCCGGGCGCGTCCGCCCGGTAACGGATAATCGTCGTCTTTCATTGGAGGTACTCTCGAAGTGCGGTGACGGTGCGCGGAATCCGTTGTCTTTCACGGTATCAGCGCTGCGGCCTCAGGACGAGGCCACCTGCACGCCGCCGGCCGCGAAATCCCGCTGCAATGCCAGTTCCAGGCGCTCCGAGAGCGGCTCCCGTACCCGCCGCTTGGTATTGCGATGCGCCTCCATGTTGAGGGTGGCGAAGGCAGCGGCCATGTCGGCGGCCCGGCTCCCGAGCTCGCCCGCCGGCACCGCCTCGTCCAGGAACCCGGCCTTCACGGCGCCCGCGGGGTCGTAGATTCTCGCCAGTCCGACGGCCTGGTCGAGGTGTACCTGCGCCAGCCGCGCCCGGGCGAGTTCTACCCCGAACCAGGGCAGCGTCATGCCGATGGCCACCTCGTTAAGGCCGAGTTTGTAATCGCCCGCCGTGCCGATGCGGTAGTCGGCCGACAGGCACAGCAGCGCGCCCATGGCGAGCGCGTGCCCGCTGACGGCCAGAACCACCGGTGTCTCGAATGTCAGCAGCCGGTTGGCGACCTCGGCGCCCTGGCGCAGGAGTCTCGCGGCATCCTCGCCGCCCTGACCCATCACCGACAGGTCGAAGCCCGCACAGAACTTGCCCGGGCGGCCGGTGACGATAACGATCTTGCCGGCGGCGGCGGCCTGGTCGAGGCCGGCGTTCAGGCTGTCGAGCATGTCGAAGGACAGGGCGTTGGCCTTGCCGTCGTCCATGGCCAGCAGGCAGTGGGTTTCGTGTTCGGTGACTTCGAGCAGTGCGGTCATGAATCTCTCCCGGTCGGTCAGGCGGCCAGTCTAGCCTTACCGCGCGCCGATGGGGAGGTCGCCGCCAGGAATCCGGCAGGAATACGGGTAGCCGGATAACGTATCCTTGGCGGCGGATCCAAAGCCGCCCCAGGGGGCTCGATGCGGGGTTGCCCGTCGCGCTAACGGAAAGGATGGAACTCATGCTGAAAAGATACTCTCTGCTCGTTCTCGCCGCGCTCGTGGTCACCGGCTGTGCGGGCGAACAGACGCCCGGGCAGTCAGGACAGACCGCGCAGCCGGAGGCGGTCCGCTACGACCTGCTGATCGAGAACGGCACGGTGTACGACGGCTTCGGCGGCGAGCCGTACGTCGCCGACGTCGCCATCGCGGACGACCGCATCGCCGCCATCGGCACGGATCTCGGCACGGCCGAGCGGGTCATCGATGCGAGCGGTCTGGCCGTCGCGCCCGGCTTCATCAACATGCTGAGCTGGGCCACCGAGTCGCTGATCGAGGACGGGCGCTCGCAGAGCGACATCCGCCAGGGCGTGACGCTGGAGGTCATGGGTGAGGGCTGGACCATGGGGCCCGTCAATGAGGCCATGAAGGCCGAGGCGCTGGAGCGCCAGGGCGACATCACCTTCGACATCACGTGGTCCACCCTGGGCGAGTATCTGCAGTATCTGGAGGACAAGGGCATCTCCACCAACGTGGCCTCGTTCGTCGGCGCCACGACGGTGCGCATCCACGAGCTGGGCTACGAGGACCGGGCGCCGACACCGGAGGAGCTGGAGCGCATGCGCGGACTCGTCCGCACGGCCATGGAGGAGGGTGCGCTCGGCGTCGGCTCGTCCCTGATTTATGCGCCGGCGTTCTATGCGGACACGGCGGAGCTGATAGCGCTGGCGGAGGTGGCGGCGGAGTACGGCGGCCGCTACATCTCCCACATGCGCAGCGAGGGCGCCCAGTTCGTGGAGGCCGTGGACGAGCTGATCACCATCGCCCGTGAGGCCGACATCGGCGCGGAGATCTATCACCTGAAGGCCGCCGGCGCGGCCAACTTCGACAAGCTGGAGACGGTCTTCGAGCGCATCGAGGCGGCCCGCGCCGAGGGGCTGGATATCACCGCCGACATGTACACCTACACCGCGGGCGCCACCGGCCTGAACGCGTCGATGCCGCCCTGGGTGCAGGAAGGCGGCTACGAAGCCTGGGCGGAGCGGCTGCGGAGGCCGGAAGTGCGGGCCAGGCTGGAGAAGGAGATCCTCACGCCCTCGGACGACTGGGAGAACCTGTATCTCGCCGCCGGCGGACCGGAGAATCTGGTGCTGGTGGGTTTCAAGAACCCGGAGCTGAAGTCGCTGACCGGCAAGACCCTGGCCGAGGTGGCGGAGATGCGCGGCACCGCGCCGGTCACGACAATGATGGACCTGGTGCTCGAGGACGGCAGTCGGGTGGGTACGATCTACTTCATCATGTCCGAGGAGAACGTGAAAAAGAAGATCGCGAAGCCCTGGATGGCGTTCGGCTCCGATGCGGAATCCCTGGCGCCGGAGGGCAAGTTCCTCCTGTCGAACACGCATCCGCGCGCCTACGGGACGTTCGCGAGATTACTGGGCAAATACGTGCGCGAAGAGCAGGTGATCACGCTGCAGGAGGCCGTACGGCGGCTGACCAGCCTGCCGGCGGAGAATCTGAAGATTGCCGGGCGCGGCGCTCTGAAGGAGCAGTACTATGCCGACGTCGTCGTCTTCGATCCTGAGACCATCCAGGATCACGCGACGTTCGCCGAGCCCCACCAGTACTCCACCGGCGTCGAGCACGTGATCGTCAACGGCGTGCCTGTCCTGCTGGAAGGCGAACATACCGGCGCCACGCCCGGCCGTTTCGTGAAGGGACCGGGCTACGCGGCTGCCGACTGACGGCGGAATCGAGGCGGCCTGTGCGGCCTCAGTGATGATGGTGGCGATGGGCCAGATAACAGGCTACGGCCACAGCCGCACAGAGAACCGCGAGTGAGACCGCATTGAACGTGAAATAGACGTCGACGTAGTCCATGCCATACCTCCTGCACCATCCTGGTGCCTGCGGGGGCCGGCGCCGTCTTGGGAGAATCGGGCTTGCCGGCCTCCGCAGATATTAGACCGCGAGGGGCGGGGCGGATTCCGTGAGATCCATCACAGGGCGGCCTCGGGCGGGCCCGGTTGATTTACTCTTTCCGGCTGCCTCCGCTGCCGACATCCAGCCGCGTGAGCCAGTACTCGGTATCGGCCTCCGGGAACGTCGTGTAGCGGGCATTGTTCACGTACAGGGAATTGCCGAAGAACGCGCCGCTCGCCACACCATCCATGTCGGGATCGGTGATGACCTGCACGACAGTGCCCGTGAGCATGTCCTTGTCGAGTGCCACGACCTGTACCCAGTCGCCGCCGGAGCCGTCGCCGGAGGGAGTCAGGACGTACAGCTTGCCCTGGCGCAGCACGATGCCGTCGATGAAGCCGACCAGCGGCGGATTCACGTCGATTCTGTCCGCGTGGCCGGTGGCCGGGTCCACCTTATAGATCTGTGCGTTGTTCGAGTTGCCGACGATCAGCGTCTCCCCGTCCGGGGTGGCGACGATGCCGTTGCCGGCGCAACAGGTCGGGTCGTCGGCCACGAAATCGCCACTCAGGGGCAACGCCATGACGGCGGACTCGGGAGGCAGCCGGCCGTTCCCGGCCAGCGGCAGCCGGTACAGGAACGGTTGCGTGAAATCGGTGAAGTAAACGGCTTCCCTCGTGATTGCCAGGTCGTTGATGACCGTCGAGAACGCCGGTGCGAGCTCGTAGTTCATGATCTCGTCACCGGTCTCCGCGTCGAAGACGTAGGCATTGCCTCCGAGGCACCCCGCGACAAACAGGTAATTGCTGCGGCGATCGACGCGCATGCCGAGCTTGTAGCATTCGGTGAATATGTCGAAACCGGGTTCGGCCGGGACCAGGACTTCCCCCTCGCCGCTGCGCAGATCGACCTTGTAGATGGAGCCGTCGACGGAGCCGTTGTAGGCAATCGATCCCCGGCCGATGGTAAATCCTTCCGGCGGCGCGCCGGTCAGGGCGGGAACGGTCTTGGCGAAGGGCCTGGCGGACGGCGTCTCCCCGGCCTGAACGGTCTGCGCGGGCAGCGACCAGGCGGTCAGCAGTAGCGTGGCAATCAGGATTTTCTTGTTCATATTCTCCTCCAGGATCCTTTAATCGGGATGGTTGTCCGGCAGCAAGACCCGGCGGCCCGGCGTCTGACGCTCTGGGGAGAGGACGTCATACATCCGGACCGCCGGTGAGACCTGCCGGCTGTCGATCTTCTCGCTCGTGCGGCTGACTGATTCCGCGGCACTCAGGCTCGTCGTTTTCATATCTCCCCCGAACGGCCTGTGGATCGACAAATTTGTCGACTGGCTGCGCCCACGAGCCGCGATTGGCTCTACAATCGGGTTCCTGGGCCTGCCCCCTTGTCCGGCGGCATGGCATCAGAGTGTGGCGAGGAGTGGGCCCGGGCGCCTGATCGAACGCTGATTTTCTGCCGATGTATTGCTGATCTGTATCGATACGGCCGGGGTTCGGATGTTTCTGGGGAAAAAGGATGAATGCGGCAGTCTCCGGCTGCCCGCCCGCCCGTCCGGCCCGACTCTCCGGCGGAGTGCCCGGTGAACGGCTCCGCCAGCGTCGGTCCGATGCCCCATGAATTCGGTCGCTGGCGGTTCGACCCCGGCACGGGCGATCTTTTCGACGGCGCGACGACCACCCGGCTGGAGCCGCAGGTGGCCAGGCTGCTGGATTACTTCCTGACCCGGCAGGACACGCTGATCAGCCGGGACGAGCTGATGGCTGCGGTGTGGGACAATCGGGTCGTCTCCGACCACGCCGTCAACCGCTGCATCTCGATCCTGCGCAACCAGTTGTCGCCGGATGACCGGAATGCCTACATCGAGACAGTGGTGCGGCGGGGCTTCATCAGCCACTTCCCGCCGCCCCCGGAGCGATTGTCGAATCAATTGTCGAACCGACCGTCGAACCGACCGTCGAACCGACCGTCGGACCGGTCCGCAGGCGCAGCGGCAGACGACGGCGCGGCCGACGCGGCGCCTGGTCCCGCGACGGCCGCCCATCGGCCGCAAAGCGGCAGGCGCTGGATGCCCGTCGCTCTGATCGTCGTGGCGGCGGCCGTCGCATTCGGCGTATTCCGCCTGCTCGGCGACGGGCTGCAGTCCGCCGGCGGGTCGGAGACTACCGGCGCTCCGATGGTGGCGGTGCTGCCGTTCATCTCTGCGGGACTGGCCGGCGAAAGCGATTTCTTCGCCCGCGGGGTGCACGATGACCTGCTGACCCAGCTGGCGCAGCTGCAGTCGATGCGGGTGATCTCCCGCACCTCGGTGTCGGAATACCGGGACAGTCAGCGCAATATCCGCGAGATCGGCCGTGAGCTGGGTGCCGACGCCATACTGGAGGGCGGCGTGCAGCGCATCGGCGACCAGCTCCGCATCAACGTCCAGTTGATCGATGCGCGCACCGACGTGCACCTGTGGGCTCAGCAGTACGACCGGGAACTGACCCCGGCGAATATCTTCGACATCCAGGCAGAGATCGCACGATCGATCGCCTCTGCCCTGCAATCCACCCTGACCCGGCAGGATGCCACCCAGCTCGATGTGCTCCCGACCGACAACATGGCCGCGTACCGCGCCTACCACGAGGCGATGGAGTTGCGGGACACCGAGACCATCGCGGCACCCGCCTATGTGGCGGCGCTGGAGCGCGCCGTGGCGCTGGACCCGGAGTTCGTCCGGGCCTGGGCGGAGCTGGCCGGCTCGCTGAGCTACAGCAATATCCAGCATCGGGATCCGGCATCGATCCGGCGCCTGGAGAGCCAGCTGGAGCGCATCCGGATGGTGGCGCCGGAGTCCTCCGAGTACCTGATCGCGCAGAGCTACTACACCTATTACATTCTGAAGGACCACGATCGCGCCTTCGACCTGATCACGCAGGCGCAGAACCTGAGGCCGAGCGACCCCCAGGTGCTGGAGCTGCAGTCGTGGATACAGCGCCGCCAGGGCGATATCGACGGCGTGATCGAGTCGCTCCGCGAGGCGCGTACCCTGGACCCGAGGAGTCCTTACTGGACCCGCAGGCTGGTGATCAACCTGATGGCTGCTCACCGATACGACGAGGCGCTGGACGAACTCGAGAGCGCGCCGTTCGAGAGCTTCAGGCTGTCCGCCTTGCGCAGCACCCTGCGCGTGCGTGAGCACGGGGAGCCCGGCCGGCTGCTCGACGATCTCGTGGCGCTGCAACGGGAGTACGGCGCGGAGGCCGCCCCTTTCGAGCTGTGGGAGGCGCATATCGCCGCCCGGGATTACGCTGGCGCGACTGCCCTGCTCCGCGCCGTTCAGCAGGCCGACTTTCCGGAGGAGGTCTGGTCGCCGCTCGACGTTCCCGATGTCGGGCTGGCTCGCGCCATCACAGAGCGGGTCCTGAATGGACCGGAACCGAGAGGCTCGGTCCTGGCCGAGGCGCGACGGCAGGTGGCAGCGGAGCGGGCGGTCCCGGACTTCGCAGTCAACGGCTACCTGGCCATGGCCTATGTAACGGCGGCCGAGGGAGACCGGACCGAGACGCAGCGCCTGGTCCGGACCTGGTTTCGCGAGGCTACCGCGGACCTGGCGGAGCGGCTCACCCTGAGACATCACGCCTGCCGGGCCCTGGGCATTGCCGCCGCTGCTGCCGCCGCGGTGGAGTGTCTGCGTTCCGGACTCGCGGAGCCGAGCCAGGCGATTCCCTTTATCGAGCCGTACCTGCCCTACTACGATTCGATCCGGGATGACCCGCGCTTCGTCGACTTCGTCGCTGCGCTCACACGTTCAGCAGCAGGTGCTCGCGCTCCCACGGGCTGATCTCGCGGTGGAACTGCCGCATCTCGGCGCGCTTGACGGCGTCGAACACCATGCAGAACTGCTCGCCCAGCACCTCATGCATCTCGGTGGCGGCCTCGAAACGGGTCAGCGCCTCGTCGAGGGTGGTGGGGATCGGCCAGGCGTCCTCGTCGGGCTCGCCCGGCTCGGGCGGGCCGGGTTCGGTGGCGTGCAGCATGCCCAGGTAGCCGCAGGCGAGACCGACGGCGATCGCCAGGTACGGGTTCGCGTCGACGCCGACCACGCGATTCTCCATTCGGCGATTCTCCGGACTCGAGTTCGGCACTCGCAGGCCTGTCGCCCGGTTGTCGTAGCCCCAGGCGAAATTGGTCGGGGCGCTGGATTCCTCGTCGTGGAAGCGGCGGTAGCTGTTCACGTACGGGGCCAGCACCGGCATCGCCTGTGGCAGGTAGTGCTGGCTGCCGCCGATGAAGTGCCGGAACACGTCGCTCTCGCTGCCATCGGTGCGGCTGAACAGGTTGTTGCCGTCCGCGTCCAGGACGCTCTGGTGCACGTGCATCGCGGAGCCCGGCTCGTCGCGCATGGGCTTGGCCATGAACGTGGCGAACATGTCGTGATTGAGGGCGGCCTCCCGGATGATGCGCTTGAAGTAGAACACCTGGTCGGCCAGCAGCAGCGGCTCGCCGTGGGTGAGATTTATCTCGACCTGGCCGGCGCCGTCCTCCTGGATCACCGTGTCGATCGCGAGACCCGCGTCCTCGGCGAAGCGGTAGATGGTGTCGATGACCGGACCGTAGTCGTCCACCGCCGACATGGAATACGACTGCCGGCTGGTGCGGCGGCGCCCGGTGCGGCCGAGCGGCGCCTCGATGGGCTCGTTCGGGTCCGTGTTGGGCTTGATCAGGTAGAACTCGAGTTCCGGCGCCACCACCGGCGCCCAGCCCCGGTCCGCATAGCGCTGAACCACGTTCTTCAGCACCTGCCGCGGCGCGATGGCGACCGGCACGCCGTCGCGCGTGTACAGATCGTGGATGATCTGCAGCGTCGGTTCCTTCGCCCACGGCACGGCCCGCGCCGTGGGCATGTCGGGCCGCAGCATCAGGTCCCCCTCCGCCCACTGGTTGTCGATGTCCATCTGGACGTCCAGCCCCGAAATCGTCTGGTAGAAGATCGACACCGGCAGGTAGGTCACGTAGTCGGGGCTGAACTTCTTGGCGGGCATCGCCTTGCCGCGCGACATGCCGGCGAGGTCCGGCACGATGCACTCCACCTCGTCGATGTCGCGCCCGCTGCGATAGGCCTTGAACGCCTCGGGGAGCGCATCCCGCCAGTCAGCCTCTCGGTTGCTCATTCCGGGGTTCCTGTTGTGAGCCTGTGTCAGGGCCGAAGCCTACACGAACCGCGTCGAGCAGTGCCTGCGTGCGTTCTGCGGCGTGCATGCGCTGCTCCCGCAGGGTCGGGTCGCGGGCGTCGACTGCGAAATTACGGAACATGAGTGCTGGACCGGAGTGCGACGAGTCCACGCGGACCGCGGTCCCGGCCGTGCCGGGGGCGTCATCGGCCCAATAGCGGTAGCTCGCCGTGCCGCCCTCGTCCTCGCCCACGAAGTTCTCCATGTGGATACGCCCACGGCTGCCCGACAGCGTCAGGCCGATGGAGACGGTATCGGCGTCGAAGGCGCAACGCCAGGTCGAAACCGCGTCGTTGTCGAACTCGATCGAGCCCTCGCCGGCGATGATGGCGCCGGTCGGCTCGTCGTGCCGGAGTCGGGCGCTGACGGAGCGCACGGCGCTGTCCGGGGCCAGGTATTGCAGCGCGGCCCGCATGTTGTACCAGCCGAGATCGCCGAGCGCCCCCAGGGGCTCCAGGGCGGGGTCGTAGCGGATGTCGCGGCGGTCCGTCAGGCTGATCAGGAAAGACGAGTCCAGCGATCGCGGCCGACCCGTCAGCTCCGCCGCGTGCCCCAGTACCTGCGCCGTCCGCGGATGATGGACGAAGTGGGTCGCGTCCATGAACGCCACGCCGTTCTCGCGGCATGCAGCCGTGATCCGCTGCAGCGAGTCCAGGCTCGCGAACGGCTTCTCGCCGAGCACGTGCCTGCCCGCTGCGGCGGCCGCCAGGCAGATCTCTTCGCGCAGCGCCGTGGGTGTGGCGACGTAGACGGCGTCGATGCCGTCCGACGCGAGCATCCGTTCCCAGGAATCGAAGGCCTTTCCGGCGCCGTGAGCCGTGGCGAACGCCGAGGCAGTCTCCATGCGTCGGCTGGCGACGGCGGCGAGTTCTGCCGACGGCGATCCTCGGACCACGTCGGCCATCCAGCCGGCGATATTGCCGGTGCCGACGAAGCCCCAGCGCAGTGGCGGGGGGTCCGCGGGCAGCTTTCCGGTCTTCATCGGTGTTACTCCCCCTCTGCGATCGATCGCAGAAGTCTTCGCAATTCCTTGCCTGCAGGCTTGTGTCCGGTGCCCTTCTACCGCCCGTCGCCGAGCAGGATCGCCCGATAGCGCTCGGCGAATTCCTTCGCTGCCGCGGCATCGAACACGGCTTTGCGGTAACGCAGCGTCAGGGTCATGCGGTCTTCCAGCGAAACGGCGCCCACCGACACGCCCATCGGCATGTGCGCCGGCGGCGAGAAGTAGATGGCGCTCACCGGGCCCGCATCGCCCATGACCGGCGCGGCCGCCAGGCGGCCCAGATTCGACAGCCAGCTCGTCTGCACGTGCCCCCTGCCGACGGTCGGCGCGATCTCCCGCAGGCGGGCCTTCAGTACGGCGGGCAGGAATCGCGGGATGGAGAGCACGTCGATCAGGGTACCGGCCGCTCCCGCCTCCTTGAGCCGCACCGTCTGTCGGCAGACGGCGCTCACGGCGGCGGCGAAGTCCCGCTGGTCGGACTCGTCGAGGATGACGTTCACGTACGAGGAGAAGTTGGAGACCACTTCGAACCACCATTCCCGCGGCCGCAGGTTCACCGGCATCATCATCGAGATCTTGCCGGTCCTGCCGCCGGTGTCCCGGTTCCATTCCCGTATCGTGAGGGCGAGCCCTGCCAGCAGCATGTCGTTGATCGTCGCCGGTTTCCGGCGGCTCGCAAGGAAGCGTGCCGTCTCTTCCGCCGTGAGCCCCAGCAGGTGCACGCCGTAGCCGGGTGCCTCGTCCGGATCGCCCGCCGGGACGCCACGGCCGTTGACGCGCACGGGCGCGGTCGTCGAGCGCATCAGGTATTCGGCAAACAGCCCTAGCCGTTCCATACGCTCGCGCAGACTCTGTGCCGCCGCCAGCGATCTCAGGTCGCGCACGGCCAACGGGTCCACGCCGGGTACCGGATCCTCCTCCCCGGCGTAGCGGCGCACGATGGACGTCATGATCCGGAACGCGGAGAGGCCGTCCGCCACGGCGTGATGCAGATTGATGAGCAGGCGGTCGCCGTCCGGGACGCGCACCAGCAGCAGACGGAAGCCGGGCGAGACGTCGAGCGGCACGCTGGCGCTCAGCAATTCGGCTCGCAGCTCCGCGAGTTCCTGCCCGTTGTCCGCCGCCCGGACGCGCAGCGGCTCGACGTCCGATCGCTCGCCGATCTCCCAGCTGTAGCTCAGCGAACCGGCGTGATAGGGGCGCAGCCGGGCACGCGCGAGCGGGTGGAGCCGCTGCGCATGGCGGATCGCCGCCCGCAGACGTTCCTCATCGATACGCTTTTGCAGGTGCAGCTCGAGATGGATGCTCCAGGGGTCCTGCGGGCGCTCGATATTGAGGAAGGTCGCATCCAGGTGATTCAGCGCGGTTGTTATCATTGTCCGCCGGTCCCCCCGACCCGCGCCCAGGTTGCCCGGGTCATCGATGGCGTACCATCATGTTGCGGGATCATAACCGTTCCACCCCGTAATCGCCGCAGCAACAGAAGGCCTGAGCAATGTCGATCACACACAGACGACTCGGAAAACACGGCGTCCTGGTCAGTAATCTCTGTCTGGGCACGATGAATTTCGGCTGGCACACCTCGGAGGAGGACAGCTTCCGCATCATGGACCGGGCGCTGGAGCTCGGCATCAACTTCTTCGATACGGCGGACGTCTACGGCTGGGCGGTGGAGAACGGCCACACAGAGGAGATCATCGGCCGCTGGCTCGCCCAGGGCGGCGGGCGTCGGGATGCGATCGTCCTGGCTACCAAGGTCTACAACCCGGTGGACCGGAAGGCGAACCTGCCGGAAGTGAACAGCGACGGCTCCAGCCTCAGCGCCTACAAGATACGCAAGCACTGCGAGGGCAGCCTGCGGCGCCTGCAGACGGAGCACATCGATCTCTATCAGATGCACCACATCGACCGGGCCTGTCCCTGGGACGAGATCTGGCAGAGCTTCGACGCGCTGGTGGGGCAGGGCAAGGTGGTCTATGTCGGCTCCAGCAACTTCGCCGGCTGGGACATCGCCACGGCCTGTCAGGAGGCTTCGCGGCGCGGTTTCATGGGCCTGGTGAGCGAGCAGAGCACCTACCATCTCGACAACCGCATGGTGGAACTCGAAGTCATTCCCGCCTGCCGCCACTATGGCCTCGGCCTGATCCCCTGGAGCCCCCTCGGCGGCGGGCTGCTCGGCGGCGCGCTGGAGAAGCACGACGCCGGCCGGCGCACCGACGAGGACTTCGCGAAGTACATCGAGAAGAAACGCGGCCAGCTCGAGCAGTACGAGGGGCTCTGCCGCGACATCGGCCATCCGCCCGGCGAGGTGGCGATTGCGTGGCTGCTGCACAACCCGGTCGTCACCGCGCCCATCATCGGGCCGAGGACCATGGAGCAGCTGGAGAGCGCCGTGCGCGCGGCCTCCATCGAGCTGGACCGGGAAACGCTGGACAGGCTGGACGAAATCTTTCCGGGGCCCGGTGGCGAGGCGCCCGTGGCCTACGCTTGGTGAGAGGCTGTCAGGGGACAGTCACGGCAGCTGGGCGCGTAACTTCCTGAGCAAAGTGTCGCGCTCGAACGGTTTGACGATGAAGTCGGCGGCGCCTGCGCTCAGGCTGCCCATTGCCACTTCCTTCGTGCTGTGCCCCGTCAGCATGACCACGGGCACGTCCACCAGGCGCGACGACTG
>Ga0102932_1000158_pt1 | contig 31049 bp, 31 predicted proteins | sample SalPonR1_C_D2_MG_FD_78212 | JGI IMG/M metagenome (GOLD analysis project Ga0102932, IMG submission 78212) | Salt pond soil microbial communities from South San Francisco under conditions of wetland restoration - Salt Pond MetaG R1_C_D2_MG | ecosystem: Environmental > Aquatic > Marine > Intertidal...
ACCGAGATCATCCCGTCCTCCGCGCGCGCCCCCACCTCGATCACGCCGGAGGCGTCGTCGGGAAAGGCGTGTTTCTGGGCATTGAGCACAAGCTCCGTGACGCAAAGCGCGACCGAGAGCGCCGCCTTCGACCGCAGGCTCATGTGCGGCGAGTCGTGCAGATGAACACGCACATCCGTTCCGTCGAGTTCCTTGCAGAGCCCGTAGAGGAACTCCGCCAGATCGATGCCGTTTTCCTCGCCGTCGACCCCGTCGAGGAGGCCCTGCAGCCGCCCGATCGCCTGAACGCGACGTCCGATCTCGGACAGAACCTCCGCCTCGTGTTCGCTCGCCGCGCGACGCCGCTTGGCGGCGATGAGCGCACCGAGAATGGCGAGCGCGTTCTTCGTGCGGTGCGAGAGTTCGCGCGACAGGAACTCGGTCTGCTCCAGCGCCCGCTCGAGCGCCTCCGTCCGCTCCTCGACCCGCTGTTCCAGCCGGTCCTCCGCCGCCTTGAGCCCGCGCGTCGCCCGAACCCGGTCGCTGACGTCGATGATCGTCGCCACCATCGAGGCTGCGCGCCCGTCCGGATCGAAGATCGGCGCCAGGTCGACCCGGGCCCAGAACGGCGATCCGGACTTGCGCTTCAGCAGGATGTCGACGGACTCCGACTCCCCCGACTCGGACACCGCCTCCAACCGCTGCGCGATTTCGGCATCCGCCCCGTCGGCGTTGAAAAACCGCAGGTTGCGCCCCAGCACCTCGTCCTCGTCCCAGCCTGCAAGGCGAAGAAAACTCTCGTTGGCGAAGACGATGGGGGCATCGCGCAGCTTGAGATCTACCAGAACCGTCGGAACGGCACTGTGCGACACCGCCAGCGCGAACGGCTGCGCGACGAGGTGAAGCTTCCGGCTTTGCCAGATGTGATTGCTTTGCTGAACGTCAACATTCATCGGGTGGGGTCCCCAAATGTCCAAATCTACGCAAGCGATAGGATTCAAGATCAAAATACTTCAAATTCGCTGCCTGGACAACCGTGAGATACCCCGCGACTTTTGGTATACCGTCGCATACCACTAGCCCGCGGCCCCTCGTTCCGCTATCCACCCCGCGAATATCACATGCCGGAGGCCCACCAGAATGACAAAGATCAACGTCGAGAATCCCATCGTCGAGCTCGACGGCGACGAGATGACCCGGATCATCTGGGAGTTCATCAAGAAAAAGCTGGTTCTCCCCTACCTCGACATCGACCTGCTCTACTACGATCTCGGGATCGAGGAGCGTGACCGCACCGACGACCAGATCACCGTCGACGCGGCCCATGCGATCAAGGAGCACGGCGTCGGCGTCAAATGCGCGACCATCACGCCCGACGAGGCGCGGGTCGAGGAATTCAACCTCAAGAAGATGTGGCGCAGCCCCAACGGCACGATTCGCAACATCCTCGGCGGCGTGATCTTCCGCGAGCCGATCATCTGCCGCAACGTTCCCCGGCTCGTCCCCGGCTGGACCAAGCCCATCGTCGTCGGCCGCCACGCCTTCGGCGACCAGTACCGCGCCACCGACTTCCGCTTCCCCGGCCCCGGCACCGTCACGATCAGGTTCGTGGGCGAGGACGGCGAGACGATCGAGCACGAGGTCTTCCAGGCCCCCGGCGCCGGCGTCACCATGGCGATGTACAACCTCGACGACTCGATCCGCGACTTCGCCCGCGCCTCGCTGAACTACGGGCTGATGCGCGAGTATCCGGTCTACCTCTCCACCAAGAACACGATCCTCAAGGCCTACGACGGCCGCTTCAAGGACATCTTCCAGGAGGTCTACGAGGCCGAATTCGAGGACCGGTTCAAGGCCGGTGGCCTGTGGTACGAGCATCGCCTCATCGACGACATGGTCGCCTCCTCGCTCAAGTGGTCGGGCGGCTATGTCTGGGCCTGCAAGAACTACGACGGCGACGTGCAGTCCGACACCGTGGCGCAGGGCTACGGCTCGCTGGGCCTCATGACCTCGGTCCTGATGACGCCCGACGGCGGAATCGTCGAATCCGAGGCCGCCCACGGCACCGTCACCCGCCATTTCCGCCAGCACCAGAAGGGCGAGAAGACATCGACGAACTCCATCGCCTCGATCTTCGCCTGGACGGGCGGGCTCAAGCACCGCGCCAAGCTCGACAGCAACGAGGCGCTGATGACCTTCGCGACCACGCTGGAGAAGGTGGTCGTCGACACCGTGGAATCCGGCTGGATGACCAAGGATCTCGCGCTCCTCGTGGGCCCGGACCAGAGTTGGCTCACGACCGAGGGCTTTCTCGAGAAGATCGACGAGAACCTGAACAAGGCACTGTCCGGCTGACGGCCTCGCACCCGCCAAGGGGTTCTTAACGCCTCTCCTCCACAGTCCACCGCATCGGTCAGGGGTGACCGGCGTGGAAAGCGTTGGGAGTGGGTGTCATGGGCCGTCCGTCGTTCGTTGTCGTGTGTCTTGCCGTCGTGGCTCTGGCGGGGTGCGCGGCCGATCCGCCGGCGAGCCGGAACGCCGAGCCGCGCCTCGCCGCGCCCGACTTCGCCGACAGCGCGACGACGGCCATCGGCCTCACCCGGCCCGGCATCGTGGAGGCGAACCCGCTCCTCGCGTGGTCCGGTCCCGCCGCCCCGGTGGTCGGTCTCGCCGCGAAATACGCGATCAAGCAGGCACTCGTCGGCGGCGGCATGGCGCCCGACCGCGCCAATCGTTCCGTCGAGACCGGCTCGACCTTCGCCGCCTGCGCGAATGTCGCCACCATCGCCGGCGCCGCCGCGCCGCCGGCGCTCGCGCTCGGGGCGCTCTGCGGGGCCGTCTATGCCGGAGCGACGCGCACGCGGGAAGACCTCGTCACTCGCCCCGGCGCCTACGTCGTCGTGCCGCCGGAGGTCTGGTCTAGGCCCTGAGCCCCATCGCCTGCGCGATCAGCCCCGCCGACAGGTGAACGCTTCGCTGAAGCGCGCCCTCGTCGAAATCGAACTGCGGCGTGTGGTGCTCGTCGGCGAGATCCGCGCCCATAACGAAGATCCCCGCCTGCCCGCCCCGCCCCGCGACCCGGCCCGCCAGCGTCGTGGCATCCTCGCTCGCCCCGAAGAAGAACGGCGGGAGAACCCGGTCGAACGCCCCCGTCGCGGCGTTCACACGCGCGGCCCAGGCGGCGACATCGGGCGGATTGCTCCACGACTCCGCGCCCCCGCCCAGCGCCATCGCGCACTCCACCCCATGCGCTGCCGCCGTCCCCTCGATCAGCTGCCGGCAGCGCTTTTCCAGCGCGTCGAGGTCCCCGCTCACACCCGCGCGCATCTCGAAATCGAACATCGCACGTTCGGGGACGATGTTCACGGCGGCCCCGGCTCGCAGACTCCCGACATTCACCCGCATTCCCGGCCGGCTCGACTGCGCGAGCGCGTGCAGCGCGGGCACGGTGGCGCAGGCGGCCAGCAGCGTGTTGCGCCCGCGCTCGGGCGTCTTGCCCGCGTGGCTCGCCTGCCCGGTCAACTCGACCGTGTAGCGGCGGTTCGCGAGGAACCCCTCGACCTCCGCCGCGAGCGCGCCGGACGGGACGCCGAGCCCCAGATGGATCGCGAAGAAGACGTCAACGTCGTCCATCCACCCGGCCTCGGCCACGGCCCTCGCCCCGCGCCCGCCCTCCTCGGCCGGCTGGAACAGGAGCTTGAGCCGGCCCGCCCCGTTCTCCAGATGCGGCCTCAGAAGCCGCGCCACGCCGAGCCCGATCGCCGTGTGGCCGTCATGACCGCAGGCATGCATCACCCCCGCGCGCCCCGACGCCCAACCGCCCGCCGCGGGCGCATGGTTTCCCTCCGCCTCCCGGATCGGCAGCGCGTCGATATCCACTCTCATGCAGACGGTCGGGCCCGGCCGCCCGGTGTCGAATTTCGCGATGCATCCCGTGTCCCCCTCGCCGGGGATCGGCGCCTCCGACAGCCCGATGCGCGCCACGTCGCCGAGGAAGTCCCGCCCCGCGACGACCGCGTAGCCCAGCGCCTCGAGCTCCGCCGCCACCCGCGCCGTGGTCTCGATCTCGCGCCACCCGATCTCCGGATGCGCATGGAAATGCCGCCGCGTCTCGACGAGCCACGGTCCAAGCGCCGCCGCGCCCTCGGAAAGCGCGGACAGCAGAACGGCGTCGGGCGGGGTGTCGGAAAGATCCTTCATGAGGGAAGGCTACGGCGGGAGACGACACGGCTCAAGCGCTTGCCTCCCGGCCTGCCCCGTGCTTCATCGCCCTCATGAACCACGACGATCTCCGCCACTGGTCGAAGCGTGCCGCCGACTGGGCGCACCACTACCACGCCACGCTCCGCGACCGGCCCGTCCGGGCGCAGACGACGCCCGGCGCGACCGCCGCAGAGCTGCCCGACGCGCCGCCCGAAGCTCCCGAGCCGATGGAGACGATCTTCGCCGATTTCGAGCGGATCGTGCCCGACGCGATGACCCACTGGCAACATCCGCGCTTCTTCGCCTACTTTCCCGCGAACGCTGCCCCCGCCTCGATGCTGGCCGAACAGCTCGCCAACGCCATCGCGGCGCAATGCATGCTCTGGCAGACCTCGCCGGCCGCGACCGAGATCGAGGAGGTCATGGTCCGCTGGCTCCGCGACGCGCTTGGCCTTGCCCCCCGCTTCACCGGCACGATCCACGACAGCGCGACGACGGCCACCCTTTCCGCCGTCCTGACGATGCGCGAGCAGGCGCTCGACTGGCAGGGCAATGCGGAGGGCCTCTCCGCGCTGCCCCGCCTGCGCCTCTATGCCTCCGCCCAGACCCATTCCTCGGTCGACAAGGTCGCCCGCATCGCCGGGATCGGGCAGGCCAACCTCGTCAAGGTCGCAACCGGCGACAGCCTCTCGATGGACCCCGGCGCCCTCGACCGCGCAATCGCGCAGGACCGCGATGCGGGCCTCGTCCCGGCAGGCGTCATCCTCTGCGTGGGCGGCACCTCCGTGGGCGGCACCGACCGGATCGCCGAGAGCATCGCGGTCGCCAAACGCCACGCCCTGCCCGTCCATGTCGATGCCGCCTGGGCGGGCTCCGCGATGATCTGCCCGGAGTTCCGTCCCCTCTGGGAGGGCGTCGACGGCGCGGATTCCATCGTCTTCAACCCGCACAAGTGGCTGGGGCCGCAGTTCGACTGTGCCGTCCAGTTCCTCGCCGACCCGAAATCGCAGGTCCGCACGCTCGGCCTTCGCCCCGACTACCTCGAGACGCTCGGCCACGACGCGCCCACCGACTTCAACGAATGGACCGTCCCGCTCGGCCGCCGGTTCCGCGCACTCAAGCTCTGGTTCACCCTGCGCGCCTATGGTCTCGACGGTCTCCGCACGCGCATCCGGACCCATGTCGCATGGGCGCGCGAGCTTGCCGAGGAGATCGCCGCGATCCCCGGTCTCGAAATCGTCACGCCGCCCATGCTCTCGCTCTTCAGTTTCGCCGCCGGAGACGACGCCGCGACCCGCGCTCTCCTGCAACGGGTCAACGACGACGGACGCGTCTACCTCACCCAGACCACGCATCGGGGCCGGTTCGTGGTACGCGTGCAGGTGGGACAGTTCGACACGACGCGGGACGACGTGATGACCGTGGCACAGGTTCTGAGAGATCTCCTCTGAGGCACCGCGCAGCGCCTGGGTTACGGAAGCCCGCCTCGCCCGTCGTTTTGCGGCGGACCTTTCGCCGCGCCTTGTCCGGCCACGCCGGACTGTTCCGGCGTAGCCGAGTGAAGGCTCTCCTGAAACAACCGCAGCACGCGCAGGGTCAGCGCCCCCTACCGCTCGCGGTCATCGCGTCCGTCCGGCCGGTCGGGCTTCGGCGGTGGCGCCTCGAGCCGCTCGCAGCCTAGAAGCGGAACGACACCCTCGCGGTCGCCGTGATCGCATCGACGTCGAGCCCGGTGTCGTCGAAATCCTCGAACCGGTGGCCGAGGATCTCGCCGCCGACGGTCCAGGTCTCACCGATCCGGTAGGCGGCGCCCAGCCCGAGGAGCCAGCCATCACCGTCGCGATCCGCGCCGCCCACCGTGGCGTTCGCCCGGGCGACGCCCGCCGTTCCGTAGACGAGCGCATCGCCAAGATCGTAGCCGCCCTGCAGCTTCAGCCGCGCAACCCCGTCGAGCGAATCGCCGCCGCCCAGGTCGATATCCGCGACGTCGTAATCCGCCTCTGCGCCGGCCACGAAGCGTCCGAAATCGTACCGATAGCCTGCGTGAACGCCACCGATCGCGCCGTCCCCTTCGAGGTCGTCCTGTACGTCGCCGTAGCCGATCTGGGCACCGCCGTAGAAGCCGGTCCAGTCACCGGTCATCGGCCCGGGGGCGGCAACCGGGGCCACGGCGGGCGACGGCTCCGCCGGGGCGAGACTGCCCGCCGTGGCCGGCAGAGCAAGCGCCACGGCCACGGCTCCGAGTGCGGTCGATCTCAAGATCATGACTTTCTCCTGTATTGTCGTGTTCCGGCGCCCCCGGGCAAGCCGATCCCGGACCCGTTGGATCCAGCGGGCGCCTCGCATGCAACCCGTTGCGCCCGGTAAAGATCCGTTCGGATGCAGTCGGCCGGCAAGAAGCGGCCGGTCGTCGGGGGCCACGGCAGCGAGTCGCCCAGGCCCGAGCGCGATCCTGCGCCGCCAGAGCCGTTCCATCGCCCACGTCGTGGTGAAGGCGAGCGGGGTCGATCTTACCGCTCCGGAACGCGCGGATATCCGGGTCGCGCGCGTCCGAGCGGCCCCAGTTGATGTCCTGGACCGCGGCAGGCCGCGAGGCCTACCCGGCGGCCTTCTCCTCGAGCGTCAGCCACTCGTCCTCGGCCGCCGCGAGCGCCTGCTGACGCGCGGCGAGCGCTTCGGTCGCCTTGCGGAACTTCACAGGCTCCCGTGTGAAGAGATCGGGATCAGAGAGCAGTGCCGAAAGCTTGCCGATCTCCGCCTCGAGCCGCCCGATGATCTCTGGAAGCTCGTCGAGCCGGTGCTTTTCCGTGAAACTCAGGCCGGCCTTCGCCGGCGCCGGTTCAGACGTCACCTTTGGCGAGGCGCCCGGCCTGACGGATTTGCGCGGCGCGGCGCTTTCACCCTTCTGTGCCTGGTAGTCGCTCCAGCCCCCGGCGTAGACCGTCGCCTGTCCGTCGCCTTCCATCGCCACCGTGACCGTCGCCACACGGTCGATGAAATCCCGGTCGTGGCTGACGAGAAGCACCGTCCCGTCATAGTCGGCGACGAGTTCCTCCAGGAGGTCCAGCGTCTCGACGTCGAGATCGTTGGTCGGCTCGTCGAGGACGAGCAGATTCGACGGCTGCGCCATCAGCTTGGCGAGCAGAAGCCGCGCCTTCTCGCCACCCGAGAGCGATTTCACCGGGGCCCGCGCCTGCGCCTCGGTGAAGAGAAAATCCTTCAGGTAGCCCACGACATGACGCGGCTCGCCCCGCACCATGACCTGATCGGCGCGTCCCGAAACGCGCATCTCGGGATCGCCGGTCAGGCTCTCCCAGAGACTCATCGCGGGATCGAGCGCGGAGCGCGTCTGATCGAAGACGGCCATCTCGATGCCGGTCCCCCGCTCGACCGTCCCCTCGTCGGGAGCGACCTCGCCGACAAGCATCTTCAGAAGCGTCGTCTTGCCCACGCCGTTCGGTCCGACAAAAGCAACCCGGTCGCCGCGGGCTACCCGGAACGTGAAGTCGCGCAGGATCGTCCTTCCATCGTAGCTCTTCGAAATCCCCCGCGCCTCGATCACCCGCTTGCCGGTCTTGCCACCCCCGGAAAACTCCATCGCCGCCGCGCCCGCACGGCGGATCATCGCCGCGCGCTCTTCTCGGAGCGCGCCCAGCGCGCGCACCCGGCCCTGGTTGCGCTTGCGGCGCGCGCTGATGCCCTCGACAGCCCAGCGCGCCTCGGCCCTGATTTTCCGGTCGAGCTTGTGGCGCGCCTCGTCCTCCTCGGCCCAGAGCTTGTCGCGCCACGCCTCAAAGTCGCCGAAGCCGCGATCGTTCCGCCGGATCGTTCCCCTGTCGAGCCAGAGGGTTGTCCGCGACAGCTCCCGCAGGAAGGCGCGGTCGTGCGAGATCAGGACGAAGGCGGCCCGCGCGGCCTTGAGTTCGTCCTCCAGCCAGCGGATCGCAGTGATGTCGAGGTGGTTCGTGGGCTCGTCGAGAAGCATCAGATCGGGATCCTCGGCCATCAGCTTGGCGAGGGCGGCGCGCCGCCGCTCCCCGCCCGAGGCCGTCGCCACGGCGCCCGCGGGGTCGAAGCGAAGCCCCTCGGCCGCGCGGTCCACCCGGTATTCCTCACCGGCGGCGAGACCCGACGCGGCGAAGTCGCCCAGCGTCGCGAAGCGGTCCATGTCGGGCTCCTGCTCGAGATAGCCGACCGACACGCCCGGAGAGACGGCCCGCGTCCCCGCATCCTGTTCAACGACGCCTGCCATGATCCTGAGAAGCGTCGATTTTCCGGATCCGTTGCGGCCGACGAGCGCAATTCTGTCGTTGGGTTGCACCACGACGGAGACGCCGTCGAAGACCGGCCCGCCACCGAAGGTGAGAGAGACGTCTGAAAGCTGGAGAAGGGGTGCCTGGGCCATGCGCGCCGAGCTAAGGCCGGCGCGCGGCGGCGTCAACGGGGCAAAATCCCGCGAAGGATCTCGGGCCGGGGATTCTTGGACCTACCCGGCCGTCGCCCGCAGAAGCCGCGCCCGCGCGGGCGGGATCGCCCGGATCTCGAGCCCGGTGAAGACGTGGAGCGTGTTGAGGTCCCGGTCCACGACCGCGTGATCGCTCACCCATCCGCCCATCGCGAGGTAGGTGCGCAGGAGCGGCGGCATCGTCAGCATCGCGCGCTTCGCGTCGGGCTGCCTGCGGAGCCTTCGGGCGAAGCGGAACACGTCGGGCGCCTTGACCTTCGGCAACCATCGCTTGGGCGCGAGATGGCGCGCCTTCAGCATCGCGAAGGCGTCGAGATAGCCTTGCGCATCGGTGCCGTGGAACGACGAGCAGCCGAACAGCATCTCGACCCCCTCCTCGTCCACGAAGGCCGTCATCGCGCCCCAGGCGACGCGCAGGATGTCGGGGTCGCGATAGTCGGGATGAATGCAGAACCGGCCCATCTCGACCATCGGACCGTCGAACTCGGAAAGTTTCGAAAGTTCATAGTATTGCGCCGAATAACTCTTGCCGATTTCACCCCCGTCTTTGAGCGGGAGGAGCCGGAAGCAGCAGACCAGCCGCCCCGTCCTGACCTCTTCGACCAGGACGTGACGGCAGATGTCGTCGAAGGCGTCCGCGTCGAGGCCCACGTTCCGGGCGGCAGCACCCGTCCCGTCGACGAACGCGAGGTGGCGGAGCTTCTGTGCCGCCTCGACGTCGGCCCCGGTTTCCGCGAAGCGCGCCGCGTAACGGCCCTTCTTGAGCGACAGCATGGCACGCACTCCCTGCCTTGGACCGTGCAACCGTTGCGCTAGATATGCCTCTGAGACCAGCTGCACACAACATCTGACACACCTATGACAACCGAGACAAAGCCTGGAGGTTCCATGGACAAGGTCGTGAAATCGGACGCGGAATGGCGGGAACAGCTCTCCGACCTCGCCTACAAGGTCACCCGCAAGCACGGGACCGAGCGCGCGGGCACCCACGAGGACTTCCCCAAGGAGCCCGGCACCTTTCGCTGCGTGTGCTGCGGCGCGCCGGTCTTCGATCAGGCCCACAAGTTCGAGAGCGGCACGGGATGGCCTTCGTTCTGGCAGCCGGTGGACGGCGTCGAGAGCGACATCGTGGGCGAGACGGACGATCGCAGCTTCTTCATGCGGCGGACAGAGGTCCACTGCAACCGCTGCGGCGCCCATCTGGGCCACGTCTTTCCCGACGGGCCGCAGCCCACGGGCTTGCGCTACTGCATCAACGGGGTCGCGCTCGACTTCGAGCCCGCGGGCGGCTAGAGCATGCCGCGCAAGAGCGGGGACCGGTCTCGCGCGGCTTGGACATGCGAATGAGCGCGCCGCGCGCTAGCGTCGGAACAGGGTGTCGGCGGTGACCCGGCCGAGATTGCCGAAGAGCTGCCGCAGGAAGCCAACGCCGCGCGTGTTGTCGTCGGTCACGCGCCGCGACAGCGCGATGACCTGACCGTCCTCGATCCCGAAGCGCTCGACGTTCTCGACCACGCCGCGGTCGTCGAAGCTGACCGCGACGACCTCGCGGTCGATCTCCTCGGGCGTCTGATAGGCGAAGTCGCGGTAGGTCGAGCGCACGTAGTACCAGCCGGTTTCGGCCTCGAGTCCAGTGGTCCCCGGCGGGCCGAGGATGGTGCGCACGGTCAGCTGCGTGTCGCGCCCTACGACCACCGCATCGAGGTCGTCGTCGCTCGGCACGAAGCCGTGCATGCGGATCTGCTCGGCGCAGGCCGCGAGAAACAGGGCGGCGACCAGCGCCGCGGCGATACCGGTATTCTTCGCCATGTCTGCCCTTCGATCCCCTTGAAACCCTGCCGTCCCGCTCATATCCCGCTTACAGAAGGAGCCCGACCGGTTCAAGAACGGAGCGAGAGGCGATGACCGAGCGACGCAGACTCCGCCTGAGCGAATTGCCGGCGAACCGACCGACGCCCTTCGCCCTCGAACCCGACGCCGATCAGCGCACGGCCATCGCCGACCGTCTTGAGGCGCTCTCGATCCGCAAGCTGCGTTTCGCCGGCGAGCTTCGGCCGCTGGGCCGGCAGGACTGGCTTCTGGCCGGCACGCTCGGCGCCACCGTCGTGCAGCCGTGCGTGGTCACGCTGGAACCGGTGACCACGCGCATCGACGAGGCGGTCCGCCGCACCTATCTCGCCGAGTTGCCGGAGCCGGAGGGCGGCGAAGAGATCGAGATGCCGGAGGACGACACGGCCGAGGCCCTGCCCGAGACGCTCGACCTCGCGGCCGTGATGGAAGAGGCGCTTGCGCTGGCGCTGCCGCCCTTCCCGCGCGCCGAGGGCGCCGAACTCGGCGAGGCGGCGTTCACCGAGCCCGGGAAACACGCCATGACCGACGCGGAGGCAAAGCCCTTCGCGGGGCTCAAGGCCCTGAAGGACAAGCTCGATAACGGCGGCTGACAGGGCTGCAGAAAGGCCTTGCGCAGGAAGGGAATCGCAGTATGTTCCCGGCCTCGTTTGCAAGATGGGTTGGACACGGCGCGCCGGACGGCGTAAGAGGCCGACACGCCCGAGTAACACTTGGGGCCATGGCCCCCCGAAACACTGAGGTTGAGACATGGCTGTCCCCCAGAACCGCGTGACCCGTTCGCGCCGCAACATGCGCCGCGCCCACGACTCCCTGGTCGCCGCGAACCCGGCCGAGTGCCCGAACTGCGGAGAATTGAAGCGTCCTCACCACGTCTGCGCCGCTTGCGGGCATTACGATGATCGCGAGATCGTGGCGCAGGCCGACGAGATCGATCTGGACGAAGACGCGGCGTAAGCCGGACGGCCCCGGTCCGCAGAGAGCATGTCGGCACCGTTCGATCAGACAGGAACGTCGCGCGAACGGATCGTCATTTCCATCGACGCGATGGGGGGAGACCACGGTCCGTCGGCCGTGGTCGCAGGCATGTCCGATGCCGCCGCCAAGAACTCCGATCTCCACTTCATCGTCCACGGCCCCCAGGCGGAACTCGAGCGCCTGATCTCCAGGCGCGGTCTCGCCGGACGCTGCGACATCCGCGATGCGCCGGACGTCGTGAAGATGGACGACAAGCCCAGCCAGGTGATGCGCTACGGTCAGGAAACCTCGATGTGGTCCGCGATCGAGGCCGTCCGGAACGACGAGGCGCAGGTCTGCGTCTCCTGCGGCAACACCGGCGCGCTGATGCTCGTCGCGATGGTCCGGTTGAAGAAGCTGCCCGGTGTCAACCGCCCCGCCATCGCCTGTCTCTGGCCATCTCGCAACCCCGGCGGCTTCAACGTCATGCTGGACGTAGGCGCCGACATCAAGGCGGATGCCGAGGATCTGCTGCAGTACGCGCTGATGGGCGCCTCCTACGCCCGGAACGGCCTGGGCGTGCCGAAACCGCGGATCGGGCTTCTCAACAACGGCACCGAAGAGCACAAGGGTCGCGCCGAACTGAAGGCCGCGCACGACCTGATCGACGACCGGGCGGACGCCGGCGGCTACGTGTTCGTGGGCTTCGTCGAAGGCGGCGACATTCCGTCGGCCCGCGTCGACGTGGTCGTGACCGACGGTTTCACCGGAAACGTCGCCCTGAAGACCGGCGAAGGCACCGCGACGCTGATCCGCGACTTTCTGAAGGACGCGTTCAGGGCGACGCCGCTCTCCCGGATCGCGGCCGTTCTGGCGCTCACCTCGCTGCGGCGCCTGACCAACCGGATCGACCCGCGCCGGGTCAACGGCGGGGTGTTCCTCGGCCTGAACGGAACCGTGGTGAAATCGCACGGATCGGCCGACGCCACCGGGGTCTCCGCGGCGATCAAGCTCGCCTACAAGCTCGCCGCGACGGGCTTCAACGAGCGTCTGGCAGCCCGGGTTGCATCCCTCGAGGTGCCGGGCCAAGATGCCTTCCACAGCGGGGCAGAGAGCGAGCAGCAGCAATGACTACACGCGCCGTCGTCCGGGGCGTCGGGCACTACCTGCCCGATCGCGTCGTGGCGAACGCCGAGTTCGAGACGTCGCTCGACACCTCCGACGAATGGATCCGCAGCCGGACGGGTATCGAGCGGCGCCATTTCGCGGCGGAAGACCAGACGACTTCCGACCTCGCCACCCGCGCCGCCCGCGCCGCGCTCGCCGACGCCGGCCGGACGATCGACGACGTCGACGCCATCATCGTCGCGACCTCCACGCCGGACCTCACCTTTCCCTCCGCCGCGACGATGGTGCAGAGCGACCTCGGCATGACCCGGGGCTTCGCCTTCGACGTTCAGGCCGTCTGCGCGGGCTTCGTCTACGCGCTCGTCAACGCGAACGCCCTGATCGTTTCGGGTCAGGCCACCAGCGTTCTGGTGATCGGGGCGGAGACCTTCTCGCGCATCCTTGACTGGACCGACCGCACGACCTGCGTCCTCTTCGGCGATGGCGCGGGCGCGGTGGTGGTCGAAGCCGCCGACGGCGCGGGCACGTCGGACGACCGCGGCATCCTCGCCTCCGACCTCAACTCCGACGGCCGCTACAAGGACATCCTCTACGTCGACGGCGGCGTCTCGACCCAGTCGACCGGCCACCTGCGGATGCAGGGCAAGGAGGTCTTCCGCCACGCCGTCGAGAAACTCGCCGAAACCGCCCATGCCTCGCTCGACAAGGCGGGCCTGACCGGCGCCGACGTCGACTGGATCGTGCCGCACCAGGCCAATCTTAGGATCATCCGGGCCACCGCCCAGCGGATGCAGGTTCCGATGGATCGCGTCGTCGTCACGGTCCAGGATCACGGCAACACGTCCGCGGCGTCGATTCCCCTCGCGCTCTCCGTCGGCAAGGAGAGCGGACAGATAAAGCCGGGCGATCTGGTGGTCGTGGAGGCGATCGGCGGCGGCCTCGCCTGGGGCTCTGTGGTTCTTCGCTGGTAGGCATTCTCGACCGGTTTGGACAACTCCTTGATATTGACTCGGAATCTGCCCAAAGCCTATGGTCGACGAAAGCTGACGAGGGACGCATGATGGGCGAGAAGACTCTGACCAGAATGGACCTGAGCGAAGCCGTCTTCCGCGAGGTCGGCCTCTCCCGAAACGAGAGTGCGCAACTCGTAGAAAGCGTGCTCGATCACGTATCCGAAGCGCTGGTGCAGGGAGAGCAGGTGAAGATCTCCTCCTTCGGAACCTTCAGCGTCCGCGACAAGGCCGCGCGTGTCGGCCGGAACCCCAAGACCGGCGAGGAGGTTCCGATCCACCCGCGCCGCGTCCTCACCTTCCGTCCGTCGCATCTGATGAAAGACCGCGTAGCCGCCGGCAACAAGAAGAGGTAGGGCAGATGGAAAAATCGCCCGAGGCGTTCCGGACCATCAGCGAGGTGGCCGATTGGCTCGGCGTGCCCACGCATGTCCTGCGCTTCTGGGAAAGCCGCTTCAGCCAGGTAAAACCGGTGAAGCGCGCGGGCGGACGGCGCTATTACCGCCCGTCCGACATGTTGCTTCTGGGCGGCATCAAGCGGCTCCTTCACGACGATGGAATGACCATCCGGGGTGTGCAGAAGCTCCTGCGCGAAGAGGGCGTGAAACACGTCGCGAGTTTCTCGCAGTCTCTCGACACCGGCGGCCCGATGCGCGACGTGACCCCGGCGGAAGAGGCGGCGCCCAGCCCGATGGCCGTCGACGTCGAGCCCGAGCCGGTGGACAACGTCGTTCCCATGGCGCAGGCGGCAAGCGCCGAAGGCGAGAGCCCGCAGGCCGGCAACGCGATGGACGCCGGGCCGGAGGAGCTCGCCCCGGTGGCTGAGGATCTCGACTCCGCACCGGACGACGTGCCCGAGGTGGTCGAGGAAGCCGATACAGGTCCCGTCGAGACACCCGAGATCGCCGCCGAGGCGCCGCAGACCGGTCCCGCGGAGCCCGAGTACGCCCCAGAAGACGACCGCGCCTCGCCGCTGGTCGAGGAAGAGCCGGTGCCGGAGCTGTCGTTCCTGCGCCGCCCCGCGCCCGAAGCGGCCGAGGCTGACGCCGGCGAGGCCGCGCCACCGCGCGAGGACACGCAGACGCAGGCCGATCTCTTCACCTCGCGCCGGTCCGCCGCCGCCGCGCCCCCGCCGCCGGAGCACGCGCCGAAGGGCATCCCCGAGACCCCCGATGTCCCCGACACCGACCCCGAGGACGACGACCCCGCGTTCCCGGCGCGCCCCGGCCTTGCGGCCTGGTTCCGCGGCGTTCCGCCAAGCCGTCTCGAGGCCGATCCGGCGCTCGTCGCGCACGCCGTTTCCGAGCTTCGCGCGATCCGCGCGCGCCTCTGAGGCGATGCCTTTCCCCCCTTGTCCCCGGAGCGCATTTCGCTATGTAGGGGCGGCGTCGGGCTATGGCGCAGCCTGGTTAGCGCGTCCGTCTGGGGGACGGAAGGTCGCAGGTTCGAATCCTGCTAGCCCGACCATCGCAGCAACGGCAGGCGAGGACCGCAGGTGACCGGAGTACTGCCGGACAGCGCGCTGCGGTCGCTGATCGATGCGGGCCGCATCGCGGCCGATCCCGCGATCATCCCCGAACAGATCCAGCCCGCCTCTCTCGACCTCCGCCTCGGCACCACCGCCTACCGCGTCCGCGCGAGCTTCCTCGCGGGCCACGGCCGCACCGTGGCCGACCGCCTCGCCGAATTCGAGATGCACAGGATCGACCTCACGCACGGCGCCGTGCTCGAAAAGGGGTGCGTCTACGTCGTCCCGCTGATGGAGCGCCTCGCCCTGCCCGCGGGCACCTCGGCCGTGGCCAACGCGAAGTCCTCGACCGGGCGGCTCGACCTCCTGACCCGCGCGATCACAGATGGCGGCGCCGAGTTCGACCGCATCCCCACGGGCTACGCGGGACCGATCTACGCCGAGATCTGCCCGCGCTCCTTCTCGGTACTCGTCCGGCCCGGTATGCGCCTCAACCAGATCCGCTTCCGGGACGGCAAGGCCGAGTTGTCGGACGACGACCTTCGCGCGCTCCATGCAGAGATCGGCCTCGTCTCGGGCAACGCGGCGGTCATCGACCACGGCCTCGGCTTCTCGGTCGACCTCAGGCCCGCCGCCGGAACCCTCGTCGGCTACCGCGCCAAGCCGCATACCGGCGTGATCGATCTCGACCGGATCGGGCACTACGATCCGGCGGAATTCTGGGAAGAGATCCACACCGGCGAGGGCCGCATCATCCTCGACCCCGGCGCCTTCTACATTCTCGTCAGCCGGGAGGCGGTGACGATCCCGCCGACGCATGCCGCCGAGATGGCGCCCTACATGGCGATGGTGGGCGAATTCCGCGTCCATTACGCTGGCTTCTTCGATCCGGGTTTCGGCTGGGCCCAGGCGGGCGGCGCAGGCTCGCGCGGCGTGCTCGAGGTGCGCTGCCACGAGGCGCCCTTCGTCCTGGAACACGGGCAGGTCGTGGGGCGGCTGGTCTACGAGAGGATGGCGGAGGTGCCGGACACGCTCTACGGCGTGGGCATCGCCTCGAACTACCAGGGCCAGGGGCTGAAGCTCTCCAAGCACTTCCGGGCCGGCTGACTCCGAATCGCACCGCCTCTTTCCGAAGCTCCGGGCCTGACCGGTGGCTCAGGCGGTCGTCCTTCGCGTGACGACCGGCTTCGACCGCTCGATCGCGATGCGGTCGAGGCGCGACATGAACCTGTCCATCGGCTGTTCGCTCTGCCCTGCGATCTTCAGAGCCCGCTTGAGATATTCCATCGTCTGACCCTCCGAACCGACCCCCGTTAACCATGTGTATCGCGGAGAAATCGGTCGCGGTTTGGGACAAGTTTGGCGCGGGTCATGGCGTTTTCGGGCCGATCTGCCGTTGAAACCCGCGACAGATCCCGCGGATCGCCCGGATTTCGGGGCGTCCTTCCAACAATCACGACATTATTGGCCCAATTGGCGAACCAAATCGCCCAAATAGCGCCGCATTCCGAAGCGTCGGGCGACTCACTGGTCGAAAAGCTCGTCCTGCTCCTCATCCTCGTCCGGATCCTCCGCGTCCGGCGGCGGCCGGTTGTCGAGCAGCCCCGAGGCGCGCAGTTCCTTCAGCCCCGGCAGATCCCGCGCCGATTCGAGCCCGAAGTGGTCGAGGAAGGTCTGCGTGACCACGAAGGTCACCGGCCGACCCGGCGTCATCCGACGCCGCCCGAACCGGATCCACTCCAGTTCCAGAAGCTGGTCGACCGTGCCGCGGGACACGCTCACGCCGCGGATCTCCTCGATCTCTGCCCGCGTCACCGGCTGGTGATAGGCCACGATCGCCAGCGTCTCGATCGCCGCGCGGGACAGCTTGCGCGTCTCGACCGTTTCCTTCTGCATCAGGAAGCCCAGGTCGGGCGCGGTCCGGATCGCCCAGGCGTCGCCCACCTTGACCACGCGCACCCCGCGCCCCTCGTAGCGGCGGCGCAATTCCTCCACGGCCACGGCGGCATCGGCCCCGTGCGGCATCCGCGCGTTCATGTCGGCGACGGACACAGGCTCCGCCGAGGCGAAGAGGATCGCCTCGACCATGCGCTCCTGCTCGGCCAGCGGCGGCGCCTCGAAAAGGCTCTCTCTCTCGCCTTCAGCCATCGGCGCCGGATCGCTTTCGTATCTGGATTGGTGCGAACATCTCGCCCTGTCTCAACTCGATCCGGCCCTCCTTGGCAAGCTCGAGCGACGCGGCAAAGGTCGAGGCCGTGGCCGACCGCCGCCGGCCGGGGTCGGCCTCCCAGCCCTCGGGCATGTAGCTCGCCAGATCCGTCCAGTCGCCCGCGAAGCCGATGAGGCTCCGCATCCGGTCGAGCGCCTGCTCCATCGTCAGCACGTTGTGCCGGTCCATGACATAGGGCCGGAAGTCGTCTCGCGTCCGGATTCGGGAATAGGCCTGCATCAGGTCGAGAAGCGTCGCGGTATGGCGGACCCGCCGCACCCGCTCGACGCTTTCGGGAATGCCCCGCGCGAAGACCTCCCGCCCGAGCTGGTCGCGCCCCATGAGCTGCGCCGCCGCCTCGCGCATCGCCTGCAGCCGTTCGAGCTGGAAGGCGAGGTGCGCCGCGAGATCCTCGCCTGACGGCCCCTCGTCGGCGGGGTCGGGCGGAAGGAGAAGCCGCGACTTGAGGAAGGCGAGCCATGCCGCCATCACCAGATAGTCCGCGGCAAGCTCGATCCGCAGATCCCGCGCCGTCTCGATGAACTGCAGGTACTGCTCGGCCAGCTTCAGGACCGAGATCTTCCGCAGGTCAACCTTCTGCGTGCGCGACAGCGTCAGCAGCAGGTCGAGCGGCCCCTCGAACCCGTCGACGTCGATGATCAGCGCCTCGGCCGACAGCCGCGCCTCGACGCTTACGACATTGTCAGCTTCGTCCATCCGCCTGCCCGCTCAACAAGGCCTCAAGTTCGGCCTCGGCGGCGGGGATGTCAATCGGCTGAGGGCTTCCGCGCAGTCTGAGCGCGCCCTCGGCGCGAAGCTGCGCCTCCGGCGTCAGGCGGCCGGACATTCCCGCGACCATCCGCATCTCGGCCAGATCCCCGTTGCAGTGCAGGATCAGATCGCAGCCCGCCTCCAGCGACCGCCGGCATGTCTCGGCAAGCGACCCGCCCAAAGCCCCCATCGAGATGTCGTCGGTCAACAGCAGGCCGTGGAACCCGATCTGCTCACGGATCAGCCGGATCATCCGGGAAGAGAGCGTCGCGGCCCGGTCGTCGAAGGCCCCGTAGACCACGTGCGCCGTCATGCCGAGCGGCAAGTCGGACAGGCGCCGGAATGCCTCGATGTCGGTCGCCGTGAGGTCTTCCGGCGACGCGTCCACTTGCGGCAGACCCTCGTGGCTGTCGACGGCCGCGCGGCCGTGCCCTGGAATGTGCTTGAGAACCGGCAGGACGCCGCCGGCCATCAGGCCCGTCGCCACCGCCCGCGCGAGATGCCCGACCGTCTCCGGCTCCGTCCCGTAGCATCGGTTTCTCAGGAAGGGGTGCGTCGCCTCCGTCGCGACATCCGCGCAGGGCACGCAGTTGACGTCGATGCCGAGCTCCGACAGCTCCGCCGCGATGATCCGGTAGCGCAGATACATCGATCGTGCCGCATCGCGCCCGGCCCGTTCCACCTGGTCGAGCGGCGGCAGCCACTCGCGCCAGTGCGGCCCGCGGAGCCGCGCCACGCGCCCGCCCTCCTGGTCGATCAGCACGGGCGCCTTCCAGCCGACGGCGGACCTCAGATCGTGAACCAGCCCCCGCACCTGATCCGGCGTCTCGACGTTTCGCGCGAAAAGGATGAAGCCCCACGGATCGGCATCGGTGAGGAATGCGGCTTCGTCCCCGCCCAGACGGGGCCCGGCGCAGCCGAAGATGTGGGCGCCCCGACCCGACAAGATCCTACCGCCAGGCGACCGGGATGCAGCTCGCCTCGCCGGCGACGAGCACCGCGCAGAACCGGCGCGAATCCGACAGGTCCTCGAAGCCGTGCACCCGCAGGCGGTAGAACGTGCGCCCGCCGGCCTCGGCCTCCTGGATCACCCGGCCCTTGCCCTCCATGAAATCGGCGAAGCGCCCGGCGATCCGGTCCCATTCCTCGCGGGCGAGATCCTGAGTCGGGTAGGCGCCAAGCTGGACCAGCCGCTCGCCGGGCTGGATCGTCGCCGGGGCGACGTCGATGCCGGCGGTCCGGGACATGGCGATCGGCGCCGGCTCGAGCGCGGCCAGCCGCCGGTCCGGGCGCGGCGCGGGCCGGGGCGAAGTGGCCACGTTTCCATCCTCGACCGTCTCCTCGACGACCGCGGCGGGCGTGGCCTCGGGCACATCCTCCGCAGAAGCGGACGCCAGGGTCACCAGCGGCGATTCCCCGAGCGCCGCCGCGACGGCGAGATCGGTCGCCGAGACCGGCTTGGCCGCCGCCTCCGCGATCGGCGCCTCGGGCGCGTCCGGCAGGAGCGCGGCCATCGGCATGTCCTCTTCGGCAAGGTCGGTCTCGGCCGGCGCGAGCACCACGAGGTCGGCCGGCTCCGCCGCCGTGCCCACCGCCGCGATCTCGTTCACCGCGAGCCCCTGATAGGCCGCCCGCTGACCGCCCGGATCCTCCGGTGCGATCCGCATCGGCCCCTCGAGCGCCCGCACCACCGGCACGCCGGTCACGTCGCGCACCAGAAGCTGATAGCCCCAGAGCCCAAGCCCCGCGATCAGCGCAAGCGACAGCGCCGCACCCGCCCAGTTCATGAAGGCCGCAACCGACGCGCCAAGGGGCGCGCCGGACGACTCCCGATAATCGGTGTAATCCAGATCCGCCATACTGCCTCACTGCTCCGCCGGTGCTCTCCGGCGTTGTCTTGCCTGTGCTCGACCCGGGCGGGGCGCCTTTTCTCAGCGCATTTCCTCGACCGGCGTCGCCCCCAGAATACCAAGACCGGCAGAAATAACAACGGCAACGGCCCTGGGCAGGGCGATTTTCGCCGCCGTCTGCTCGGGATCGTCCTCGTGGAGAAAGCGCAGTGCGGGCTTTTCATTCCCGCGGTTCCAGAGCGTATGGAAATCCGAGGCCAGTTCGTAGAGGTAGAACGCCACCCGGTGCGGCTCGTGGTTGCGCGCCGCGATCTCGACGAGCCGCGGCCATTCGGCGATCTTCCGCGCCACCGCGACCTCGGCCTCGTCGGTCAGGACGGGATGGTCCGAGATCGGCAGGCCGGCGGCTTCGGCCTTGCGGATCACCGACCGGATGCGCGCGTGCGCGTACTGCACGTAGAACACCGGGTTGTCCTTCGACTGCTCGGTCACCCTGTCGAAATCGAAATCGAGCGGCGCGTCGTTCTTGCGCGTCAGCATCACGAAGCGGGTGACGTCCGGGCCAACCTGGTCGACCACGTCGCGCAGCGTCACGAAGTTGCCCGCGCGCTTGGACATCTTGTAGGGCTCGCCGTTCTTGAAGAGCCGCACGAGCTGGGTGAGCTTGATGTCGAGCGGGACCGACCCATCCGACAGCGCCGAGACCGCCGCCTTCATCCGCTTGACGTAGCCGCCGTGATCCGCGCCGAAGACGTCGATCAACTCGTCGAAGCCGCGTTCGATCTTGTCGAAGTGATAGGCGATGTCGGGCGCGAAGTAGGTCCAGGCTCCGTCCGATTTCTTCACCGGCCGGTCCACGTCGTCGCCATGCGCGGTCGAGCGGAACAGCGTCTGCTCGCGCGGCTCCCAGTCCTCGGGGGTCTTGCCCTTGGGTGGCTCCAGCACGCCTTCGTAGATCAGCCCCTTCTGCCGAAGCCGCTCCAGCGCTCCTTCGATCCGGCCGGTGTTGTAGAGCGCTTTCTCCGAGAAGAAGACGTCCATCGTCACGCCGAGCGCCGCCAGATCCTCGCGGATCATCTTGATCATGGCCTCGGTCGCGAAATCCCGCACCTTATCGAGCCAGTCGGATTCCGGCCGGTCGAGGAGGCTGTCGCCGAACTCTTCCTTCAGCGCCGCGCCCACCGGCACGAGGTAGTCGCCGGGATAGAGGCCTTCGGCGATCTCGGGCTCGTGACCGCAGGCCTCGCGGTAGCGCTCGTACGCCGACCGCGCGAGCACGTCGACCTGCGCGCCCCCGTCGTTGATGTAGTACTCGCGGCACACGTCGTAGCCCGCGAAGTCCAGAAGCGAACAGAGCGCGTCGCCGAAGACCGCCCCTCGCGTGTGGCCCACGTGCAAGGGCCCGGTGGGATTGGCCGAGACGAACTCGACGTTCACCTTCAGGCCCGCGCCCAGTCCCGAATGGCCGAAGGCGCGCCCTGCGTCGATGGCCTCGGTCACGACATCGGTCCAGACCTCGGGCGCGAGCCGCAGGTTCAGGAACCCCGGCCCCGCCACCTCCGCCACAGACACGCGCGGATCGCTCAGAAGCCGCTCGGCCAGCGCCCCCGCGATCTCGCGCGGCTGCATTCCGGCGGACTTCGCCAGCACCATCGCGGCGTTCGTCGCCATGTCGCCATGCGCGGGGTCGCGCGGCGGCTCGACCGTGACACCGCCCCACGAGAGCCCCGAGGGCAGCACCCCCTCGGCCACCATGGCGTTCAACGTTTCGACGACGAGCGCGCGGATATCGGTGAAGATGTTCATCTGTCGGGACCTTCCGGATCGCCCGGCGGTGTAGCACTTACGCGGCCCACGTCAACGCGGCGGAAGAATCCTCGGGCGGAATCGGCCCCGACACTTCAAGAGCGTCGAGGCTGCGCTGCGTGCCTACTCGCTCCAGTCGTGGACATGCACGTCACGCCCCGAATGCCCCTGCATGATCTCGACAGCCAGCCGCTTCTTCTCCTCGTCCGGCACCCGCACCCAGAGCAGGATGCCGCCGTGCGCGATCTGCTCCTCGTAATAGTCACGGTGGTGCATCGCCGCCCGCCGCGCGAGGATCGCGCCGATCACCGCCCCGGGACTACCCCCGATGGCGATCGCCGCGATCGACGCCGCGAGCGTGCTCGCCGGCGTCAGCAGCGCCGCCATCGCGATGTAGGAGCCCAGGAACAGGAAGCCGCCGGCGATCGCGCCTTCGAATTCTCCCATGGCCTCTTCGGACACGAACGACGCCCGCGGCGCGCGGGGATCGTCCCCGAGATCCTCCGAGTGCCAGAAGGCATCGCCGAGCGTCTCCTTGAGGGCTTCGTGGCTTCCCAGAAGGCTCAGGTCATAGCGGCTGAAGCCCACCAGCATCAGGTCGTAATAGGCCGCCTGAAGGGCATCGTAACTGTCGAAGACACCGACGGCCTCCGGCACCTTGATGACGGTTGTCCTTTGCGTTTGCGCTGATGTTTCGGACATGGCGCTCTCCCTGCTCATACGCCAGAAGAGAAAGCACCACTTCGTCGGGTGCTCCTTGATTTTCCTCAGTCGTGCGTCAGCGCCTTGCCTTCGAACCGGCCGCCCGTGAACCGCTCGTAGCACTGGATCGCGAAGCGGTCGGTCATTCCCGCGATGTAGTCGGCCACGATCCGCGCCAGCGCGGTCTCGCCCTCGGCCTCCTCCACGTCCTTGCGCCATTGCTTGGGCAACTGGTCGGGATGCCCCATGAAGAAGGGAAACAGGCTGTCGATCACCCGCGTGACCTCGGTCCGCATCGCCACCACCTCTGGCGCGCGATACATCCGTTCGAACAGGAAGCGCCGGATCACCTTCAGATCCTCGAACACCGGGTCCGAGAACCGGATGACCGAGCGCCCCGCCATCCGCACGTCGGTGACGCTTTCCGGCGCGATCTCGGCGATGCGCCGGTTGGCAACCGCGATCACGTCCTCCACAAGCACTCCGAAGAAGCGCCTGAGCGCCTCGTGCCGCCGCCGGTAGTAGTTGAGCCCCGGATACCGGCGGTCGACCTCGGCGAAGCAGCCCGCGAGGATCGGCAGCTCGGCGAGTTCGTCGGTGGAAAAGAGCTCCGCCCGAAGACCGTCGTGCAGATCGTGGTGGTTGTAGGCCACGTCGTCCGAAATCGCCGCCACCTGCGCCTCGGCGCTCGCGTGGGTCGCAAGCTCCAGATCGTGGAGCGCGTTGTACTCGGTCAGCGCGTAGGGCAATTCGCCTGTCACCGGCCCGTCACTTCGAATGGGAGCGGCAGGACCGTCGCCCCGAAGGGGCGCGGCAGGCCCATTATGCTTGGCCAGCCCCTCCAGCGTCTCCCACGTCAGGTTCAGCCCGTCGAACTCGGCATAATGCCGCTCGAGCCGGGTGACGATCCGGATCGCCTGCGCGTTGTGGTCGAACCCGCCGTAGGGCGCCATCAGACGGCCCAGCGCGTCCTCGCCGGTATGCCCGAAGGGCGGATGGCCAAGGTCGTGCGCCAGCGCCAGCGCCTCGGTCAGTTCGGGGTTCAGCCTGAGCGCCCCCGCGATCGTCCGCGCCACCTGCGCCACCTCGATCGAATGGGTGAGCCGGGTCCGGTAATAGTCGCCCTCGTGCTCTATGAAGACCTGCGTCTTGTGCTTGAGCCGCCGGAAGGCCGAGGAATGGATGATCCGGTCCCGGTCGCGCTGAAAGCACGACCGAAAGACGCTTTCCTCCTCCGGATGCAGCCTGCCCCGGCTGCGGCCCGGATCCGATGCGTATGGCGCAAGCATGGCCTCGCCTGATCCCGTCCTGTCCCGGGGCCCGTATAGCGCCTTTCCCCGCGCACGGAAACAAGCGCCGCGCGTCAATCATGCCCGACGATGAAGCGACGAGAACGACACGGCGGCGCTCCGGGAGCGCCGCCGTACACTCGTACCCGGTCACCACTTACCAGTCCTGCTGCAAATATCCGGACCCGCCATGTGCCGTGTCGCGAAAACAAGGGCCGACCCCGAAAGTTCCGGGCAAATCGGCCCGGGCGCTGGCCGCTCCCGCCACGGAACTGAAAACGCTGCGCAACCCGTTTCCGCCCCGCGCGTTCCCTTCGACGCAGATCGATACGGACGGAGAGAATCCCCATGGCAGAACGCGACAGCTACGTTCGGAAGGCAAAGGAGCAGATCGAGGAATGGAACGCCGAGATCGGCCGCCTCCAGGCCGAGATGCGGGCCGATCACGCCGATGCCAACCTCGTGCGCCAGCAGCAACTCGACGAGATGCGACAGCACCGTGGCGAAGCCGAGGACGCGCTCGCGCGGATGGAGGCCGCGGACTGGGACGACTGGGAGAGCGCGAAGTGGGAGTTCGAACGCGCCTGGGCCGAAGTCGACGCCGGTTTCGAGCACGCGCGGCGCATCACCGGCTGAGGGATTGGTCGCGTCCGCCGCAACAACCCCGGCAGCTTGCAACCCCGTCCGAGTTCGGACACTCCGCTTGTCTGCGGCGGGTCGGGCCCTTATCTTGTGTGAGAAGCGACGCGAGATTGAACATGGACCTGACCCTGCCCCCCAAAGTCACCGAGCGGGCCTTCGCACGGCTCGCCGAAATCAACGAAGCCGCGGGCGACCCTAAGGCGCTCCGCGTGGCTGTCGAGGGCGGCGGCTGTTCCGGCTTCCAGTACGAGATCGTGCTCGACGACCCCGCCGACGACGACCTCGTGCTCGAACGCGAGGGCCAGAAGGTCGTGGTCGATTCGGTCTCGCTTCCCTTCCTCGCGAACGCGACGATCGACTTCACCGAGGAACTGATCGGCGCGCGCTTCACCATCGACAACCCGAACGCCTCGTCTTCCTGCGGCTGCGGCACGTCGTTCTCGATGTAGCCGGGACGGGTCGCCGCGGCGTCGCGACCGGGGCACTCCGCCGCATCCGGTGACGCCCCGACCGCAGGCGCGCCGTGAAAGCGGGGTCATGGACACTCCCGTCAGGATGGGCCACCGTGCCGCGCCCGACCGAAGGAGGTCCCGATGACCCTGCCCGTGACCCGCGCCGACGTCGACGCCGCCTGGGAGGTGATCCGCCCCTTCGTCCGGCGCACGCCCGTCATCGAGATCGACGCGGCCGACCTCGGCCTCCCGGGCTCCCCCGTGACCTTCAAGCTCGAGTTTCTGCAGCATACCGGCAGCTTCAAGGCGCGCGGCGCGATGCTGAACCTTCTGACCCGCGACGTGCCGGAGGCCGGCGTCGCCGCCGCCTCGGGCGGCAACCACGGCGCCGCCGTCGCCTGGGCGGCGGAGCGCAAAGGCGTGCCGGCCAACGTCTTCGTCCCCGAAATCGCCTCGCCCGCCAAGATCGCGCGAATCGAGAGCTACGGCGCGACGCTCCACGTGGGCGGCGCCCGCTACGCCGAGGCGCTCGCGGCCTGCGAGACGTTCATGGCAGAGACCGGCGCGATCGGCATCCATGCCTACGACCAGATCGAGACCCTCGCCGGCCAGGGCACCACCGCCCGGGAGTTCGCCGAGGACGGCCGTGTCGACACGCTTCTCGTGGCCACCGGCGGCGGCGGGCTCATCGGCGGCATGGCCGCCTGGGCAGAGGGCCGTCTGCGCATCGTGTCGGTCGAGCCCGAAACCTCCGCCTGCCTCCACGCCGCTCTCGCCGCCGGGCATCCCGTCGACGTCGAGGTCTCGGGCGTCGCCGCCGACAGCCTCGGCGCGCGGCGGACGGGCGATCTGGTGTTCGAGATCGCGCGCGCATTCGTCGACGACGCGGTCCTCGTCCCCGACGCCGCGATCCGCGAGGCACAGGCGCTCCTCTGGGACCGGCTCCGCATCGTCACCGAACCCGGCGGTGCCACGGCCCTCGCCGCGCTTCTCGCCGGCGCTTACCGCCCGGCGCCGGACGAACGCGTGGGCGTCCTGCTCTGCGGGGCCAACACGGGCGCGGTGAGCTTCGACGGGTAAGGTGGTGCTCAGTGACACCCCGTGCCATAGATGGGCGAAACACCCGCGCCACGTTCTTTGCCTATCACTGTTTCGGAGGGGTCCGGTGAAAGTCGCCAGCTTCAACATCAACGGGATCAAGGCCCGGATCGAGGCGCTTTCGGCTTGGCTCGACGCGGCGGCGCCGGATGTGGTGGTGCTCCAGGAGATCAAGTCGATCGACGCCAACTTCCCGCGCGAGCACTTCGAGGACAAGGGATACAACGTTGAAACGCATGGGCAAAAGTCCTTCAACGGGGTCGCCATCCTGTCGAAATACCCGCTCGAGGACGTCTCGAGGGGCCTGCCCGGAGACGACGCCGACGACCATGCCCGATGGATCGAGGCCACCGTGGTGGGCCGGCACGCGATCCGCATCTGCGGTCTCTACCTGCCCAACGGAAACCCCGCGCCGGGGCCCAAATACGCCTATAAACTCGCCTGGATGGAACGTTTGAGAGAACGCGCCAGGGCCCTGTTATCCGAGGAACAACCGGTACTCATGGCGGGAGACTACAACGTCATCCCGCAAGACGAGGACGCCGCGAAACCCGAAGCCTGGCGAAACGACGCGCTGGCGCTTCCCGAGAGCCGCCGCGCCTTCCGCCGGGTTCTCAACCTGGGGTTCACGGATGCCCTCCGCGCCCGCACCGCCGCGGCCGGACCCTACACCTTCTGGGACTATCAGGCCGGCGCGTGGGAGCGGGACAACGGCATACGGATCGATCATTTTCTCCTATCGCCTCAATGCGCCGACCTCCTGACCGACTGCCACATCGACCGCGAGGTCCGGGGCCGGGACAAGCCGTCCGACCACGTGCCGGTGTGGGTGAACCTCGACGCCTAGCCGGGAACCCGCCGATGCGGAGGACGTTGCCTCGCCATTCGAGTGCCGAGGTGACGCATGATGAAAAGACTGTCCTGTCTGATGGCGGCCCTCGCGGCTCTCGCGCCAGCCGCCGCGACCGCCAACTGCGCCACGGCAAACACCGGCGCAGGATGCGCGAGTGTCGACGGGGTCTCCTCGACCCAGCGGTTCGCGGCGGGCGACCGGTTGCCGCCGGGTCGCTACAACGTGCTCCTGAACACGGAATACTATGGCCTTCCCGCCGCCGGCTCCGGATGGCGCTACTACGAGGTCGACGGCCGGGTCCTCCGGGTCGAGACCGGCAGTCTGGAGGTTCTCGAGGACATGACCCTGGAGACGAACGGCGCCTGGTAGCTGCGACGCCGCCGCTATCGCCTATCAGGCCGCCGCGTGGCAGACCGGAAGGCGAAGGAGATACGTCATGAAGACCGCGATTCTCTCCGCCATGCTGGCGGCCCTGTCCGTCACGGCCCTGCCCGCCGCGGCCGCCCCGCCGGGGGGCTGCCCGCCGGGCCTCGCGAAGAAAACGCCGGCCTGCGTCCCGCCCGGCCTCGCGAAGAAAGGCGTGACGGCGCAAGATTGGCACGTCGGCGACCGGTACGACGGACGCTGGGCGCCGGTGGACTGGCGGCGCTATGAACTGCCCCGCCCGAGGCGCGACGAGAACTGGGTGCGCGTCGGCGACGTGATGATCCGGGTGAACGACGACACGAAGCTCATCATCGACATCATAAGGCTCACCGACGCGATCCTGTCGAACTGAGCGTCACAGCCCGGCGGCGCCCGCGATCGCCTCGGCGTTGTCGCGCACGACGCGCCGCCCCTCCTCGATCGCCTCGGCCGCCCGGTGGAACTCCAGCACCGACATCGCCGCGAGATGGGCGTCGAGAAGCACATGCGGCGGATCGCCGGCCAGACGGCTGCGCCGGATGTGGTCCGTCATGATATCGATCGCGGCCGAGAGCACGTCGAGATACTCGGGCGCGGCCGGCGCGTCCTCGTGCGACAGGAAAAGACCACCCAACTGCTCGGGCAGCCGGTCCCTCCAGCCCTCGAAGAGCGCGCTGGTCCGCCGCTCACGCTCGGCCCAGAAGGTGCCGTCGAACCGTCCGTTCGGATTGATCGCGATGACGACGTCCGCGCCGAGCACCCGGCAGGCGGAGACGGGAACCGGGTTGGTAAGCCCGCCGTCGAGCAGCCATCGCTCGCCGAGGTAGAACGGGCTTATGATCCCCGGCAGCGCGACCGAGGCGCGCACGGATTCCGCCGCGGGTCCCTTCGTGAGCCAGACCTCGCGCCCGGAACTCATGTCCGTCGCGACGAGTGCCACCGGGATCGGGAAATCCTCGAGCTTGTCGGGCAGATCGAGCTTGCGGATCACCTTCAGGATCTCGCCGCCTTCCACGAGACCGCCGTTGGAAAGCCGGATGTCGACCATGCCGAGAAAGCTTCGGGCCGTGAGCTTGAGCGCCCACTCCTCCAGCTTGTCGAGCGCCCCGCCCGCGTGGATCGCCCCCACGAGCGATCCCATCGACGCGCCCGCGATCACATCGGGCTTCACGCCCATCGCGTCGAGCTCGCGCAGCGCTCCGATGTGACACCACCCGCGCGCCCCGCCCGATCCGAGCGCAAGCCCCAGTTTCAGCCGTTTCCGCTTCGCCATGCCGCTATCCGCCGTTCCTCCGGCAGCAGCTTAGACGGAGTCGACGGAGAGAGCGACAGATCGGACTTGTGGCGCCCTACTCCGCCGCCACCCGCCGTTTCCGGGCCACGGCGAGGATGTCCGCGAGATATTGCCCGGTGTGACTGCGCCCGACCTCCGCCACTTCCTCGGGCGTTCCTGTGGCCACGATTTCGCCGCCCCCGTCGCCGCCTTCGGGTCCGATGTCGATGATCCAGTCGGCGGTCTTGATAACGTCGAGATTGTGCTCGATCACCACGACCGTGTTGCCCTGTTCCACCAGCTCGTGCAGCACCTCCAGAAGCTTGCGCACGTCCTCGAAATGGAGACCCGTCGTGGGTTCGTCGAGGATGTAGAGCGTCCGGCCGGTGGACCGTTTCGACAGCTCCTTCGACAGCTTCACGCGCTGCGCCTCGCCGCCCGAGAGCGTGGTGGCCTGCTGGCCGACCTTGATGTAGCCGAGGCCCACGCGCATCAGGGCGTCCATCTTCTCGCGGATCGCGGGGACGGCCTTGAAGAACTCCTGCGCGTCCTCGACCGTCATGTCGAGCACGTCGGCGATACTCTTGCCCTTGAACCGGATTTCCAGGGTCTCGCGGTTGTAGCGCTGGCCCTTGCAGGTCTCGCAGGTGACGTAGACGTCGGGCAGGAAGTGCATCTCGATCTTGATGACGCCGTCGCCCTGGCAGGCCTCGCAGCGCCCGCCCTTGACGTTGAAGGAGAACCGGCCCGGCTTGTAGCCGCGCGCCTTGGCCTCCGGCAGCCCCGCGAACCAATCGCGGATCGGGGTGAAGGCCCCGGTGTAGGTGGCCGGATTCGAACGGGGCGTCCGTCCGATCGGCCGCTGGTCGATGTCGATCACCTTGTCGAGATGCTCGAGCCCCTTGATCGTCTCGCAGGGCGCGGGCGTCTGGCGGGCGCCGTTCAGCCGCATGGACGCCGTCTTGAACAGCGTCTCGATGGTCAGCGTCGACTTGCCCCCGCCGGAGACGCCGGTGACGCAGACGAACTTGCGCAGCGGGAAGTCGACCGTCACGTCGCGCAGGTTGTTTCCGGTCGCTCCGACGACGGTCAGCGCCTTTCCGTTCCCCGTGCGCCGGTCCACCGGCACGGCGATCTCCCGCGCGCCGGTCAGGTACTGCCCGGTGATCGACGCGGGGTCCGCCGCGATCTCATCGGGTGTGCCTTGCGAGACGATGCTGCCGCCGTGGACACCCGCTCCGGGACCGAGATCGAAGACGTAGTCCGCCTCGCGGATCGCCTCCTCGTCGTGTTCGACGACGATGACCGTGTTGCCCTGATCGCGCAGGTTCTTGAGCGTGGACAGAAGCCGGTCGTTGTCGCGCTGGTGCAGGCCGATGGACGGCTCGTCGAGCACGTAGAGCACGCCGGTCAGCCCGCTCCCGATCTGGCTCGCCAGCCGGATGCGCTGGCTCTCGCCGCCCGACAGCGTCCCCGCGTTCCGGCTGAGCGTGAGGTATTCCAGCCCCACGTTGTTGAGAAAGCCGAGCCGCTCGCGGATCTCCTTCAGGATCGCCCGCGCGATCTCGTTTCTCTGCTTCGTCAGGTGCCCCGGCACCGTCTCGCACCAGGCATGGGCCTCGCGGATCGACATCTGCACGACCTGGCCCACGTGAAGCCCCGCGATCCGGACCGCCAGCGCTTCCGGCCGCAGCCGGTAGCCCTCGCAGACCCCGCAGGGGCGGTTGTTCTGGTAGCGCTCGAATTCCTCGCGGATCCACTGGCTGTCGGTCTCGCGGTAGCGCCGCTCCATGTTGGGGATCACGCCCTCGAAGGGCCGCGTCACCTGGTAGACCCGACCGCCCTCGTCGAAGCGGAACTGGATCTCCTCCTCGCCCGAGCCGTGGAGGAACACCTGCTTGGCGGCGTCCGGCAGATCCTTCCACCTGGCGTTCCGGTCGAAGCCGTAATGCTTGGCGATGGCCTCGATGGTCTGGAGGAAATACGGCGACTTGCCCTTCCGCCACGGCGCGATCGCGCCATTGGCCAGCGACAGCGCCTCGTCGGGGACCATCAGCTTCTCGTCGAAGAACAGCTCCACGCCCAGACCGTCGCAGGCCGGGCAGGCCCCGAAGGGCGCATTGAAGGAGAAGAGCCGCGGCTCGATCTCGGGGATCGTGAAGCCCGAGACGGGACAGGCGAAGTTCTCCGAAAACGTGATCCGTTCGGATTCGGCATCGGCGGGCGCCGTCTCGAGGATCGCGATTCCATCGGCGAGGTCGAGCGCGGTGCGGAACGAATCCGCCAGCCGCGTCTCCAGCCCCTCGCGCACGACGATCCGGTCCACCACCACGTCGACGTCATGGCGGAACTTCTTGTCGAGCACCGGCGGATCGTCGAGTTCGTGGAACTGCCCGTCCACCTTCACCCGCTGGAAGCCCTGCTTGCGCAGCTCCAGGAATTCCTTGCGGTACTCGCCCTTCCGGTCCCGCACGATCGGCGCAAGGAGATAGGCCCGCGTCCCCTCCTCCATCGCCATCACCCGGTCGACCATGTCCTGCACCTGCTGCGCCTCGATGGGCAGACCGGTGGCAGGACTGTAGGGCGTGCCGACGCGGGCGAAGAGAAGCCGCATGTAGTCGTAGATCTCGGTGACCGTGCC